>ENA-OWPN01002777-OWPN01002777.1-human-gut-metagenome-genome-assembly--contig:-NODE-2777-length-9695-cov-2.710685_pt1 | contig 9695 bp, 10 predicted proteins | sample MGYA00248266_ERZ651850 | MGnify/ENA primary metagenome ERZ651850 (study PRJEB26924, sample SAMEA4378296) | human gut metagenome | biome: human gut; feature: human-associated habitat; material: faeces... | reverse complement strand
ACCAGTTAGCCAACACCGTTTGCAGGATGTCCCCCAGGTTCAATTCGCTCTCTTCCACGCGGGTGTTCGTTTCTTGTTCTGTGTTCATAGGTTCTCTTTTTTTACTTTGTTAATGTCACAATCAGAGACGCGATGGAAACCAAGATCGATGCGGCGGACAACCACACTCCCACCGACTTGTTCTGGTTGATCTCGCTCTGTCCCGCTTTCGCCTTGTTCGGTTCGACATACACGATATCGTTCTGCTGCAAATAATAGCAGGGAGAATTGAAGATGTCGGCCGAACGGAGATCATGGAACAGGATCGTCCGTTTCCCGTCTTTCTCACGGATCACGGCTACCCGGTCGCGTCGTCCGTAGATCGTCAGGTCGCCAGCCATACTCAAGGCTTCCAGCAAGGTGATACGGTCGCCGGAGATATTGAACGATCCCGGACGGTTCACTTCACCCATCACCGCCACCTTGTAGTTCAGGAACTGCACCGTCACGATCGGGTCTTTGATCAGGTCCTCCTCTATCAGGCGTTGCTTGATCATATCGGTCAACTGCAAACGAGTCAGCCCCGCCACATGCAACTTGCCGAGGATCGGGAAATCGATGTCCCCATTGGTATCCACCAGATAGCCCAGCACACGCTGCTGTCCTCCGCTTTCGCTTCCCAACTGATAAGTCACCATCGGCATATTGAACGGCAACGCCAGTTCCGGGTTCTTGCTATTCACCATGATCGCCAGCAAATCGTCGTTATGGATATACACCTCGTACTTCTGTTCGATATCCTGCTGCTTCAGCGGGACGACATCCTGCAGGTAAACCACTTTCTTGGAAGATGCGCAGGAGGTACAGAGTACCACCACGCACATCAACATATAATTCCAGATTTTCACTCTTCTTTCCTGATTAAAATAAGTAATTACGGTTTATTGGATAGCACCGCCGGAATGTCCCGGATGGCTTGCGCCGCCTTCCTTGGTGATCGTCGTGCTTACACCTGCGTACGTTGCAATTTCCACGCTGAACGGAACGACACGGCCCTGGTAGTTGAAATTGACAGAGAAGGAAGAGAGGTTCTTCTTGGCCTTCATATCGATCGTCACCTTCTGGTCACCGTCCACTTTGGCCGTACCTAAAGAGAAAGGAATTTCTTCCACACCGGCAGTCGAACCTTTGGTAGACGTAATCGCCGCGTTCAGCTGGTTGGCCAGACTTTCGAGATCAGAACTGCTCAAAGCGGAGAACGCGCTGCCCAACAACTGTTTCAAGTCGCCCTGGATCTCCCAGCCGATTTTTTGCTTGCCTGTAACTTCCTGTTCTGCGGCAGCCATCTTGCCTAAGTTGTCGATTGTGACGGTAGACAAGTTTTCCGTCGAGCTTCCAGCATCGGATACCGAATAAACCGGACCGAAAGAGTGGTTGGAGAAACCGTCCAAAGTGCAGGCATAAACATTACGGTCCGCATCAAAATCGGCCATGCCCACTTCCTTCCAAGCATTGCCATCTTCCACGAAATGCTTTACATCGGCAAAGCTGATCGCGTTGCTGGTCGCGTTCTTGACCGTCACTTCCACGCTCTTCTCAAATTTCAGTCCGTCAGGCGTACAGTTGATTGTCGAAAGACTGGCATGGTCGGCTCCGGCTTTCGCACCTTTCAAATATTCGGTCATCGTGATCTCGGTATCTTCCTTCACGGCTCCTGCCGGAACTGCCAGTTCGGCCACATGCGTACGTTCATCATACACAACCGTGTCCTGGTCGGCCGATACTGTCACCGAAGCAGCCAAAGATGTCAATGTCTGTGACAAAGAGATGCTGCCCTGTTTCGGCGTGCCCGAAAGGATTACCGCATCGGCTGTAACTGTCACATATCCGTCCTTTGCAAACGTCACAACATAGGTTCCGATCTTGTCCATCGCCAACTGGTAGGTTCCGTCGGCAGCCGTCTTGGCCGATTTGCCCGACGTGCTGACCTCGACACCTTCCAGCGACTTGCCTCCTTCCGTCACCTTACCTGCGATATAGTAGACCTCCTTATCCAATGGATTATCGGTCACGATTTCAGGCGTCGGTTCGTCATCATCGCTACATCCTACAAATCCCACACTCAATGTCGCAGCCAAGCCCATAGCCAGCACTGCGCTCCAGAAATTTTTCTTTTTCATACTCATTAAAAATAAAACATTATATTATTTATTAAACAATATTCATCCTCTATCTCTCTTTTCAGCAATAAATCATAAATCATCCCTCCTCCTATCATAAGGAACACTATTGCTCTCATCCGGCCGAGTCTCGTAGTCCTGTCCGAGTTTCCGGCGGAAGTATTCAAGACCGCTCTGTCCCGAATATTCCATCTGGTAATATTCCGGCAGGCGCACCCTCACCTTGCGCGACTTGCCCCATTGCGGCAACGGGACGGCAAAATGGAAACCGCCGTTCGCCTCGCCCCCCGTGTACATGGCATACAAGCCGGCCGTCGTCCGTCCGAAATGGCGGATGCAGTCCACCCGCACCCCATAGTCGCCATAGATATACCGATGCACGCCCAAGTTGAAATCCATATTGAAACGCCTTTCGCGGAAACGGACCTCCGCCGCCCCGCTTACCCGCTTCCAGGCAGACACCTGCCACTTGCCTTCGTAGAAAGTGGACGATCCGGTCACACCGCCTTCCACGCCGAACATCCAACGGTCGTCCGGCGTCGCATAGCGCAGTTTCAGGTCCGCCCCCATCCGGTTGTTCGTGAAGTTGCCGACCGTCACCCGTCCGAACGCCCCTCCGGGCAATCCGAACTCTTGGCTCAAGGTCAGCACCCCGGCCCGGACATAGTCCATCTGCCCGACCATATTGTTCCAGACCGGCAGGATCACCTGCCCCGTGAAAGCCGCCCCTTTCCAAAGCCGCGCCTCCACCGCCGGAGCGATATTGATCACCGCCCCGTATATCTTGTCCAGCCACGAATTGTTCAACGTGATCTGCGGATAAAGCACCAGTTCCACCCGTCCGTCCCAGGGCATACGGACTTCGTCGGGGTTGAACACACGCTGACGGGGCGTCAGCTCATACCGGATTCCACCCGCCACCGTCTTGAAATCGTAGCAATAGGCATACAAGGAAAAATGGTCGAACAGCCGTGCCGACACTCCCATGTTCACCGCCTTCGAGTCATATTCCGCCATCACCTCAAGCGGCTTCAGGAACGCCGGACGGTAGCTCACCCCGCCGAACACCCCCTTGTTCTCGCTCCTGCTGCGAAACGGCACATGCCCTCCCACCGTCACGCCGATATCATGGCCGTAGAAACCGAAATGCTTCGTCCCGACCGCATAGACGGAAGAGAAATAACGATTTCCGCCCGAATCCAGGAAAGGATTCAATTCGCCGGTCGTCAGCAAGTCATTCGAACCGATCACGACCGACGGCCACCATTTCCCCTCCTTCAACGGACGCAGACGCAGGGAGACCGAACGGTCCTGGTTCCATTTGCCGGTACTCTCGACCTTCAGCAACGTGCACCGGTAGGCCACCTCCATAAACGGTAGGAACGTCAGGTTCACGAAATAGTTTCCCGAATTATATCCCCACTCCTGAGGCAGCATCTCCTGAGGCAGGTAATTGCCTCCTGCCATGAACGTACCGTCTTCCTGCATATCGGCCGAAGGGATGTTCAGCAGACCGGAAACACCCAACGAGCGTTGGGCGATTGACAAGTGAGAATTGACAATCGACAATGAAATGCCGATTGTCAATAGGGTTTTCTTTATTATTCTATGTTTCATATTCTGTTTTATTACTTTTGGCTTGATCCAAAAGTAACATCAAGGTTCTCCAAGGACCCGCACAATCTGTTCCACCTGCCTTGGTGTCAGCACCCGCCGCGAAGCCGTCCAGCCGTTCTCGTGCAAGAGTCCGAGTAGGACGGGATTACCGACGATCCACTGTTTCAAGCGCCTGGAAGCCACTTCGGGCGTGACATCCGGGCTATATTGCCGTCCCAGCCTCCGGAGCGTGGTGGAACGGTTTTTCCATTTTCCTTCTTCATCATCCGACGTCCCGGTCATACCCACCTCCAGTCCATTGTCGCCGGACGGCAAGCACCGACGGACAAGCCCTTCAACTGCGTCAGGCAATCCTCCAGCACCCGTAACAGGCGTTCCCGTTTCTCCGCTTCCGCCACACCGGACAAAAGCCCGATGCCTTTCCGGATGCGTCCGAGCAACACCTGTTCTTCCGAAGGCCGGGTCTGCCGCACCGCCTCACGGACGTAAGCGGCAAACGCCTCTCTCCCCAGCCGGCGAAAGAGCGAGTCCGGATCGTCCCCTTCCGGCAACCCGATCCTCACCACATCCATTCCTTCGCCTGCAAGCGTCGGGACAACCGCATCCGCCGCCTTGCGCCCCGCCTTGTCGGCATCCAGCATCACGCGGACAGATGTCGTATATCGTTTCAGCAAGGCAATGTGCCCCGTACAAAGCGCCGTCCCGCACAACGCCACCGTATGCCTGAACCCCGCCGCATGCATCGTCAGCACATCCTTATATCCTTCCACCAGAAAGACGCTCCCCTCCCGGCAGATCGCCTCCCGTGCCTCGTACAACCCGTACAGCAGCTCGCTCTTCCGATACAGTCCGCCCGTTTCCGAATTGACATATTTCGGTTTATCCCGATCTTCGTCCGACAACCTCCGCGCGGCAAACCCGGCCAGCCGGCCCTCCTCGTCGCGCACAGGGAATACCAACCGGTTCCGCATCGCCTTCCAGCGTTCTGGAACCAGGCAGGGCGACTGCCCCACCCCGAAATCCAACCAGGTAGGCGTCAGTTCCGAACATCCGCTACCCGCGGGCAACAACAAAGCCAGGAAAGCTTCGTTTTCAATTGACAATTGGGAGTTGACAACGGGCAATTGCTCCGCGTCGCTATTTTCTTTTTTCTCCTTGACTGCCAACCGTTCCGGCAACAACCTCGCCTCCTTATTGTCTTTCCCTTCAATAGCCAACTGTCCACTGTCAATCGACAATTTGTTCGCTGCCTCGACAAAGCCGACGTTCTCGATCTTGCAGACAAAGGCGAACACATCTCCCCTCTCTCCGCAAGCATAGCAAACAAAGCTCCCCTTCTCCTCATCGACGGAAAGGGAAGGATGCCGGTCCCCGTGGAACGGGCAAAGCCCCATCCACCGGCGACCGACACGGTTCAGTTTCGTATAACGCCCGATCACCTCCCTGATCGACAGGGAGGCTTTCAGTTCTTGTATCTCTTGCTTCGTCATAACCCTAAAGAGGTTGCGTACCGGGCTGTATATAGTCCGTGATACGGGTGAACGAAGGGTTGTACCGGAAACGGGCGATCCCCGTCGAACCGTTACGGTTCTTCGCGATATAGATCTTGCCGACCCCCACCAGGCTATGCCCCGTCTTTTCGTCGCGGGTGAAGCCATAGCGTTCGGGACGGTAGATGAACGCCACGCAATCCGCCACCTGCTCGATCGTCCCCGAATCGCGCAGGTCGCTCATCACCGGCAGGTACGCCTTGTCGGCACGCGCCTCGCAGGCACGATTCATCTGCGAAACCGTCAGCACCGGACAATTGCTGTCCAACGCCAGTTGCTTCAACGCCCTTACATTCCGTCCCACCATCTGTTCCTGTGTCTCCCCCTTCCGGCGGTCGCCACCCAAAAGGTGCAGGTAGTCCACGACCACCAGGTCGCATTTCCCCAGGCGGCATTGCAGCAGCACTTTCGCCCGTATCTGCTCGACGGTAGCCCCTACCGTATAGTCGAGATAGAAAGGCAAGTCCTTCAACCGGAGGGCAGCCTCTTCCAACTGTCCCAACTCGCGTCCGGTCGGCTTGTTGATGCGCAGGTGATCCGGGTTCACGTCCGTCATCCCTGCCAGCACACGGTTCAGCATTTGCAGGCTCGACATCTCCAGGCTGAAGAAGCAGACCGATTTCCCGGCACGCGCCGCGTTCAGGGCCATCTGTAACGTCACCGCCGTCTTCCCGTCGCTCGGCCGTCCGGCGACGATCGTCAGCTCCGTATTGTGGAACCCTCCGGTCACATAATCGAACTCGGCAAGCCCGCTCTTCACCTGTTCGGCCTCCAGCTCACCCCCAAAGCGGCGATAATGCCAGGACACCGCCTCGGCAGCCAGTTCGCCGATCGTACGCACCGGAGCGCCCTCGGCCGTCTTCTGGCGGAACTGCATCAGAAGGCGCTCCGCCTCGTCGACCAGTTCCTCCGGGACGGACGATACCTTACCTGCCTTGAACGCCATCGTCCCGAACAACGTGACGAGGCATCTCAGCTTATATTGTTTCTTGATTCCTTCCACATAGGCCGCCACGTTCCCGTCGTGGCGCACATTCAGCATGTAGGGCAACAGGAACGACAAACCGCCCAGCTTGGCAGCCAGCTCCTCGTCCGCTTCGCGCATTCCGCGTTCCACCAGCACCATGTCCGGCCGTACCCCCGTTGCATAAATTTTCATGATCACTTCATAGACGAATCCCAACGAAGCATCCGCAAACATTTCCTGAGTCAGCCCTGCAGACTCCGCCTGCACCGGTGCTTCCATCGAGGTCATCAACAGGCAGACCAACGCCTTTTCCATATCGCCCAAAGAGATTCCTCCGTCCGTTTCTTCACCGTTCATCATTGCAAGCCTCCTTCCCCGTCTGCGGTACAACAATCGAACTGCATGCTTCGTCCGCCCATACGGCGTTCGGCCTCTTCCAGGGCGAGGAAAGCGGATTGCTCCGGCGCATCCTTCCCTGCTTCCTTACGACGGATCCCCATGATCGAATCGTATCCGCAGAGAGATATACAAACCCCTCCATTTAGCCGCTTCATCCCGATCAATTCCCTTTCTTTCAACCAGACAAGATTTCGGTCCAAAGTTGTCAGACTCATCTCGCAACTTTTAGCGAGGTTTTCACGTAACCCGATGTATTCCCCGCGTTTGCAAGTATAACAACGATTATTAAAATAAACCTGTCCGTCCTTGAAAAACACTTCCGAGAACAAGGCGAGGTATACCATGCCGACCGATCTGTCCCGGCCCTTGCCGTGGAACAACATCTCCAACACTTTGCGCGGAATAAGGACATATGACTGTCCAAGGAATCCGGCAACCTTTTTTTTGCTTAAGTTTACATCCATAATAGCTGGATTTTGACAATTAATAAATTCTTTATTGGCATGATAATTTGCAAATCGCTCCGAATACATTAAATAACAACAACTTACAAAGGCAAGTCGTCAGTTGGCGACCATTTGCCCTGGTGATTCCTATTATATAATAACTAAAACATACTTCTTATAACTAATTATAAAAAGCGATTTTCGCATTTTTTTCAGAAGAGCGATCTTCAACTTTCAGCCATCACAAAGGTAGAGTCAAATCCATTATTAAAAAAAACTATTTTATGCAGATTTTCAATTCCTTTCACCCTTTAAAAAGAAGCCATATAACACCGCCGATCGGTTTATTTTTTATTACGTGATTTGAAATTCTTAAATTCCGCTTTCATCCCGTCCACGATCGAATCGGCCTCCGGAAGTTGCTCCTTCAACTTGTTCAAAACGGTGTTTTCCGTATTTCCCGTGTCGAAGATGCGGTCCACATGACCGGCCATCCGAGCGAACGAGCAGTCCTCGATAATGCCGGCCCTCATCATCGCCCCCATATAGACCATGAACAAGTCGGGACGGGCCACCCATACCCGGGCAAACCCCGGAGTTTCCGTCTCGTAGCCGCAATAGCGGTACAACTCGTCACTGTAAACTTTGAAAAAACGATCCGCCAAACGATTCCACGATTCGTTTTTCTCACCCCTCAACCCTTTGAACAGGAAAGCGAGCGCAAACAACTCCACCTCCCGGTCCGCCTTCAAGTTAGCGATATAATCCTGCAGAAGCGGAAAAGACAGATATTTTCCCGTTATCGCCCTCACTTTTTTTTATCACACCTCAGGAAATCCTTCATGAAATTTTCCCTTTTGTTTTTTTGATCTTTCATTAATTCTAATGTTTTTCAGACCGTAGTATTATATGGCATTCTTCCTTTTTCCCTTCCTTTCAAAACATATATGTTTTGATTTTAAAACACCTATGTTTCGTTTTCAAAACACCGGTGTTTTGAAACTGACCAATCGGATGCAAATATACGAAAGATTAATCGACTCTATTCGACTCTAATCGACTCTAATCGACTTTGCGTTTTTTCCCTGCCGTATCTTTGTATAGTCAAAAGGGACATCTCCCTAATTTTCAATCTTTTAATTTTTAACTTTTAATTTTTCAATCCCCATGCCATTAATTTACACTCTCGTCAAACGCAAAGACATGAGCAAAGACGCAGCCTCAGGCGCAACTCTTTATCATGCACAGACCAGCATCACGAAAAAACTGACGCTGAACAAGATCTGTACCCGTATCGAAAACATCTGTACCGCCAGCCGCGGTGAGATCATCTTGGTGCTCGACGGCCTGATCAAAGTCATGAACGAAGCCCTTTCCGACGGCGAATCGATTCACCTGGGCGAATTCGGCAGCTTCCGTATGGTTGCCGGCAGCAAAGGTTCGGCCACCGTCGACGGTTTCAACACTGCCCTGTTCAACCGTGCCCACATCGTCTTTTACCCCGGCACGATGCTGATCAACCTCGTCAACAACGTCTCCTTCGAACGCTACGTCCCGAAAAAGGACGCCTCCAGCGAATCGGCCGGCAGTGGCGGTGGCGCGGATGATCGCCCGGGAGAACTGTAAATCAAGTGAAAGTTGAAAGTAACTCCACGTTACTATTTTTCAACTTTCAACTTTCAACTTTCAACTTTCACCTTTCAACTAAAAAATCACCTTTCAACTAAAAAAATGAAGCAAAGCGAATTTTTTTCCTCCCTCCTTCCCCTCGCCCGAAAGGCGGGGGAAGCATTCCGGATCAATCCGGCGGTTATCCTGGCACAAGCGGCTATCGAGTCGGGCTGGGGACAAAGTGATCTCGCCAGCGAGCATCACAACTATTTCGGCCTCACCGCCTACGGCCGCTCCAACGTCTGGTGGAAAGGCGCAAGCATCGAGTTGGGCGCCCATTCCCTCCGTTTCCGTACCTACGACAGTCCCGGAGACTCGTTCATGGACTACGCCCGCATGATCCGTTCGGTCTACCCGTTCGCCGCCGACGTCAGCGACGACCCGAAAGCCTTCGCCCGCAAGATCGCCTACAGCAAATACATCAGCGAAGTCAACGGCGACAACCGTGCCGCCTATCAAGCATTGTTGGTCAAGGTTTGCAGAAAAATCAGTAAACTCATTCCCCACCCCATAAATCATAATTCATAAATCATGAACGTCCTTGAACCCATCCTCAGCTTCCTCACCCCCCCCGCCCGGATCATCTTTCCCCGGCGCAAACGCCCGGTTGCCGGTGACGACCTTTGTCCTTGTCCTCTGCCTGAGCCTCCTATCCCTCCTCTCCCTGTGGAGAGGGGAAACGGAAGTAACCCTCGCCGCTCTCGGAGCGATTCTCTCCCTCCTCTCTCCCCGCCCCCCGAAGCCCCCCACCCCGAAGCCGACTGGCTCGGTCTCTCCGGCTACACCCTGATGCTGGCAGGAGGGATCGGGAGTCTTTATAAGGTACTGGCGGGATAAAAGCTCCTCGGTAAAATCTATCTGCTTGCGCTCACATAAGCACCATCTT
>ENA-OWPN01002769-OWPN01002769.1-human-gut-metagenome-genome-assembly--contig:-NODE-2769-length-9743-cov-2.129851_pt1 | contig 9743 bp, 10 predicted proteins | sample MGYA00248266_ERZ651850 | MGnify/ENA primary metagenome ERZ651850 (study PRJEB26924, sample SAMEA4378296) | human gut metagenome | biome: human gut; feature: human-associated habitat; material: faeces... | reverse complement strand
TGCGCCCGCTTGAGCATCGTCAGCGGCGATGGTAATGTGGCCAATCTAATACAATCAAATTATTGTCATAGATACATTTCACGATGAAAGCCCGATATAAAGCCGTTGTCGACCGATATGCGCAGGCGATCCGCAGCGGGCAGCTGCCCGCCGGCAGCCGTCTGCCGACGCACCGTACCCTTGCCGCCGGGGAGCGCATCTCGCTGGCCACCGCCACGCGCGTCTATCGTGAACTGGAAGAGATGGGGTTGGTCAGCGGCGAAACCGGCCGCGGCACCTTCGTGCGCGACCTCTCGCTGCCGCCGGGGCACGGGGTCGATCAGCAGGTGGTCGCCGCCGATGTCGTGGATCTCAATTTCAACTACCCTTCGCTGCCGGAGCAGGGCGATGCGCTGCGCGAGGCGCTCAGGCAGCTGGCGATGGCGGGCGATATTGACTCGCATCGGCGCTATCAGCCTCATGCAGGGCGGCTCGCCGAGCGGGACATTATCGCCTGCCATTTGACCTGCCAGCACTTTGCGCCGGACGCGGAAAATGTCCTGATCGTCAACGGCGCACAGCACGGGCTGGCGGTGACCGTCATGGGGCTGTTACGTCCGGGGGATGTGGTGGCGGTGGATGCGCTGACCTATTCGGGCTTCAAGGTTCTGGCGGCGCTGTATCATCTGGAGCTGGCGGCGATCCCCTGTCGGCCGGAGGGACCGGACCTGCAGGCGCTTCATACCCTGTGCCAGCAGCGGCGGGTGCGGGCGGTGTATACCATGCCGACGCTGCACAATCCGCTGGGCTGGGTGCTCAACACCGGGCAGCGACAGGCGCTGGCCGATCTCGCGCGCCAGCACGATCTGCTGATTATTGAAGATGCCGCCTATGCCCGGCTTGTGAGCCGTCCGCCGCCGCCGGTGGTCAGCTATGCGCCGGAAAGAACGGTGTATGTCACCGGATTTTCAAAAAATATCGCCACCGGACTGCGCGTGGGGGTGGTGATTTCTCCGCCGCGCTATCGCCCGGAGATTGAGCGCGCCATCCGGGCCACGACGTGGAATACGCCGACGCTGATAAGTTCGCTGATCTGCGCCTGGATTGAAGATGGCACGGTGGCGCGCTTTGAAACGCAGAAACGCCAGGATGCGCGACAGCGACAGCAGGTGGCCCGCGAGGTGCTTTGTGGGCTTCCCGTCGTCAGTCATCCCGATTCGTACTTCGTCTGGCTGCCTCTGGGTGAAGAGAGCCGGGCCGATCGGCTGGCGAATGCGCTGATGGAACGCCGCATTTCGGTGTCGACCGCCGAGCCGTTCTGCGTCTCCGCCACGATCCCGCAGGCGCTGCGCATTGCGCTCGGATCGGTGCCTTTCGACAGCCTGCGCCCGGCGCTGCTCAGCGTGCGCGACGCCGTTGAGTATGAACAATACCGCTAACCCATCTGCTCCAGCTGGCCGCGCAGGACCTCCACCCCCTGGGCGATGGCGTCAGGGTTAATGGCGTGGAATCCCATGCGAAAATAGTTATCCGGCGGCGCGGCGTTAAGAAAATGGCGCGCCCCGGGCTCAATCAGCACGCCGGCGTGGGCGGCGCGCCAGGTGAGCTGCTGGGTGTTGATCTGCGCCGGGGTCTGCAGCCAGAAGGCGTTAGCATGTTCGCTCCCCGCCAGCGCGCGACACGACGGCAGATAGCGCTGCAGGGCGGCGTGCAGACGCTCCCAGCGCTGGGCGGAGTCATAGTGGTAGCGCCGCAGATGGGTCTCATAATGGCCCTGTGCAAGGAAGTGGGCCATCTGGTACTGAATGTTGGTCGGCGGATGGCGATAGACCAGCCGGCGCAGGGCGCGCGCCTCGTCGATCAGGTCCGGGTCGGCGACCATAAACCCCAACCGCAGCCCCGGTGACAGCGCTTTTGACAGGCTGCTGACATACACCACCCGGCCGCTGCGATCGCTGGCCTTCAGCGCCGGCAGCGGGTTGAGGGTAAAGTTACTCTCCGAGTCATAATCATCTTCAATAATGACCGCGTCATGGCGGGCGGCATGCTCCAGCAACTGGCGACGCCGCGCACTGCTCATGGTCACCCCGGTGGGCACCTGATGACCTGGAGTGACATAGTAGTAATCGCAGGGACGCTCATTAAGCACGATCCCCTCTTCATCCACCGGGTGCGGCACCACCTCGGCGTCGGCGAGCAGAAAGGTGTTGATGGCTTCGCGGAAGCAGGGGTTTTCGACGCCAATGCGGGTGGTGGAAGAGAGCAGCAGTCGGGTCAGCAGGTAGAGGGCATTTTGCGAGCCAAGGGTGATGAGAATTTCATCCGGCGCGGCGACAATGCCGCGCTTGGGCAGCACCCGGGTGCGGATCTGCTCGATCAGCATCGGCACATCCTGGTCAATATGGTCGATGACCCACGCCGGGTCGCGCACCCCGCCGTGCAGCCAGTTCGCCGCCGAGCGCCAGGTGGCCAGCGGGAACTGCCGGGTATCGGGCTGGCCGTAGATAAACGGGTAGCGGTAGTGCATCCAGCCCGCCGGTTTGAGGATCGACTCCTGCTGGCTGGGGGTCATCTGCAGCCGGTCGCCCCAGCGTGGTGCAGCCGCTTCGCGCTGCGGTGCACTCTCGACGGCGGCAGGCGAAGCTTCATGATAGTCGGGATGCAGGTAGTAACCGCTGCGTGGGCGGCTAATCAGGTAGCCCTCGTTGACCAGACTTTCAAACACCAGCGCGGTGGTGTTGCGCGAGACGCGAAGCTGGCTGGCCAGCTGGCGACAGGAGGGCAGCGGGGTGTCGGCGGCGAAGATCCCGCTGAGAATGGCATTCACCAGCGTCTCTCGCACCTGTTCCTGCAAACCGCGGCCAGGCTGAAAATCAACGTGTAACAGGTGACGGATCATACGGGGCTCCTCTGGCAATAACGCATTGCGACCACCCGTTACACTCAGCAAATTCCATACCACCCTGCCGCCATCTGACACAGCGATGCGGCCCATCTGGCTCTATACGGAATTGAAAAACGCTCCCACATTAAAAACGTATTCAGCCGCCGTGGACCGGAACGTCCCGGGCCACTATTTTGCAGAAACCTTTTCGCGTTCTGGAATGAACCCGTCTGGCCAATCCATCAGGGGTGAAATAATGAAAAAATCATTGGCATCAATGTGTCTGAGCGCTGTATTAACGGTCGCTTTTTCTTATCACGCCGTCGCGGCCGATCTTCCGGAAATAGAAAAATCCGGCACCTTGAAAGTGGCGACGGAAGATGATTATGCGCCGTTTAACTTTATGAATAATGGCCAGGCCGATGGCTTTAACAAAGATATGCTTGAGGAATTACGTAAGTACGCCAAATTCCATGTCGACCAGAGCATATTACCGTGGACCGGATTATTAGCGGCTGTCTCCACCGGGCAATACGATATGGCCTTAACCGGGGCGGTTATTACCGATGAGCGGCTGAAGGTCTTTGATTTCACCCCACCGTGGGCCTCCGCGCAGCACTATTTCGTCAAACGCGCTGGCGATACCTCGCTAAATACCATTGCCGATCTCAGCGGCAAAAAAGTGGGGTTACAGGCCGGGAGCGCGCTGCTGGCGCGTTTGCCGGAGCTGAAGGCGATGCTGGAGAAGACCGGCGGCAAGCTGGGACCGGTGGTGGAGTATCCCTCCTATCCGGAACGCCGACCTGGCGAATAAGCGACTGGATTACGTGATTAACGTGGTGATCTCGGTAAACGACCTGGCGAAAGCCAAACCGAAGGTCTTCGCCAAAGGGCTGGCCGTCTCCGGACCGGGCTATATGGCGTGGCCGATCCCGAAAAACTCGCCGCAGCTGCTGGCCTATATGACCAGGTTTATGAACCACATGAAGGAGACCGGCAAGCTCGCCGAGCTGCAGAAAAAATGGTTTGGCGAAACCTATGACAACCTGCCGACCGAGGCGATCACCAGCCCGGAACAGTTTCACAAACTCGCCGGACTGTAATATTCCGCGGCGGGTAACCGCCGCCTGTTGCTGAGAAGGAGGGCCTCATGGATGCAATTTCCTGGCAGTTATTAATCGAAGGCGCATGGACGACCCTCTGGATTTCGGCCATCGCTATCGCCTTCGGGGTGGTGGCTGGCCTGCTGATCGCCCTGGTACGGATGCTGCGCCTGCCGGTGATCGACCAGCTGCTGGTGGTCTATATCAGTCTGGCCCGCGCGACGCCGCTGGTGACGCTGGTGCTATTTCTGTTCCTTTCCCTGCCCACGATGGGCATTAACCTCGACAAGAACGTGGCCGCCATCGTGGCGCTGACGCTTAACACGTCGGCGTTTAACGCTGAGATCTGGCGCAACGCCTTCCGCACCTTTCCGCGCGAACAGCGGGAGGCGGCGGAGTCGGTGGGAATGCGCCGCTGGACCTACTTCCGCCACATCATGCTGCCGCAGATGTGGATCGAGAGCCTGCCGGCGCTGGTCAATGAGATGTCCTTTTTGATCAAAGGTAGCCCGGCCATCGCCGTGATTGGCGTGGTGGATCTCACCCGGGTCACCAACCGTATCTCCTCGGTCACCTACGAGCCGCTGTCGCCGATCCTCGCCGCCGGCCTGCTGTATGTGGCGATCATCGGCTGTTTGTTGAAGCTGCAGGGTATCGCGGAACGTAAAGCCAGGCGTCTGGCGCGCTAGGAACGGGAGGCATTATGAATCAGTGGGGCGTTATCTGGTCGGTTCGCGATAGCTTTATTGCCGGGTTGTTCGCGACCCTCGAACTGTTTATTACCGCCGCCCTGGCGGCGCTGATTATCGGTATTGCGCTGTGTTATTTTAGCGAATATCAAAAGAAAGTGATTAACCGGATTATTATTGGTTTCGTCAGCCTGATGCGCGCGATCCCTTTTTTGATCCTCGCTTATCTTCTGTATTACGGACTGCCGCAGCTCGGTATTAGCATGGAGCCGTGGACCGCCGGTTTACTGGCCCTGATTATTTATCATGGCGCCTATTTCTTTGAAATATTGCGCAGCCAGCGGCGGGTATTTTCCGGCGGATATATTGAAGCGGCAATTGCTCAGGGCTTTTCTCGCTATGCCATTTTTCGGCGGATTATTTTACCCAATATCGTCTCTTCCGCCTTACCGCTGATCGGCAATCAGCTGATTATTTGCCTGAAGGACACCGCTTTCCTGAGCATTATTACCGTTCAGGAGATCACCGCCGCCGCCAACAGCGTCCAGGCGACCTATTTTATTCCGTTTAACGCCTTTATCGTCGCCATTGGGCTTTACTGGGCGATCAGCATTCTACTGGAGCTGCTGATTAAGCGCCTGACCGCCTGGGGAGCCAAAAGAGGAATGAGCCATGCCTGAGTCTATTGCCGTAAGCGTCAAAAACGTCTCCAAACAGTTCGATAATGTGGAAGTCCTGCGGGATATTAACCTGACGGTGGAGAAGGGGACCGTGGTGAGTATTCTCGGCTCGTCCGGGTCGGGAAAATCCACCCTGCTGCGCTGTATGAACTGGCTGGAACAGCCGGACCGCGGTGAAATTCATATCGGCGGTCAGCGGCTGGGGATTGATGAACAGCGCGGCCGGGCGATGTCGCACCGCCAGCTGGCCAAAATCCGCGAGCGGGTGGGGATGGTCTTTCAGAGTTTTAACCTGTGGCCGCATCTGACCGTGCAGCAGAACGTCAGCGAGGCGCTGCTGCGCGTTAAGGGCATGAAACGAGACGAGGCGAAGGCCATGGCCATGCAGCAGCTGGAGAAAGTGGGCATGGCGCACAAAGCCGATGTTTACCCGATCACTCTCTCCGGCGGGCAGAAGCAGCGGGTGGCGATCGCCCGTTCGCTGGCGATGTCGCCGGAAGTTATTCTCTTCGATGAACCGACCTCGGCGCTGGATCCGTAGCTGGTTAATGAGGTGTTGGGGGTAATGAAAGCCCTTGCTGCCGAGGGCTACACCATGGTGGTGGTGACCCACGAGATGGATTTTGCCCGCCAGGTGTCCAACGAGGTGGTGTTTCTGGAGAAGGGGCTGCTGATAGAGAAGGCGCCGCCGGAGAAGTTCTTCACTCAGCCTGACTCCGAACGCGTCAGGCAGTTTCTGCAAAGCAGCCGTTAGTCCGGCCTGCATCCCCTGCCGGCAGCGCCGGCAGGGGGTGCGTCGGGTTTCGCTTAATCCCGGTCGATAGCGAACGGCTGCCATGCCTGACGCACCGGCATCACCTCCACCCGGTTAATGTTCATATGCGCCGGCAGCGTGGCGATATAAAACATCTGCTCGGCGATATCGCGTGCGCTCAGCGGCGTGGTGCCGCGATAGAGCTTATCCGATGCCGCCTGGTCGCCTTTGGTACGCACCAGGGTGAATTCGGTCTCGGCAATCCCCGGCGCCAGATCGGTGACCCGCACGCCGGTGCCAAGCAGATCGCAGCGCAGGTTATAGCTGAACTGCTTCACAAACGCCTTGCTGGCGCCATACACATGGCTGCCGGGATAGGGCCACTGCCCGGCGATCGAGCCGATATTGATAATACTTGCCCCGGCGCCATGGCGGATCAGCGTCGGCAGCAGGGCGTGAGTGACTGTCACCAGACCGGTGACGTTGGTGTCGATCATCGTTTTCCAGTCCTCCAGCGCCACCTCCTGCGCCGGCAGTGGCGACAGCGCCAGCCCGGCGTTGTTGATCAGGGTGGTGATATCGGCGAAATCGGCGGGCAGCGACGCCACGGCGGCAGCCACCGCCTCGCTGTCACGAACGTCAAGCTCAATAATATGCACCGGCACCCTGGCGGCGAGTCTGTCCTGCAAGGCCTTCAGTCGCGGATAGCGGCGCCCGCTCAGCACCAGCGACCAGCCCGCGTCGGCAAACACCTGCGCTGCCGCTTCGCCAAAACCCGAGGTCGCCCCGGTGATAAACACTACGTTGCTCGTTGCCATCTCATTCTCCTGTGCGGTTGTCCCTTCACTATAAAAACGCCGGACGACAAGGCACAGGGCCAGACGACGGGCAGGGATGTGACACCGTGTCACATCGTTATGCGCGCACTGGCTCTATCCGATTTGCGCGGCCAAGGCCAATGATGAAGCCAACCACTACGACATGAGAGAGGGCAGGGTATGAAGCTGGCAATTCACAACGAGGTCGCGGTAAGCAATGACGAAGTTCGGCAATTAGATCGCGCCTATGTGTTTCATTCATGGTCGATGCAGGGCAATCTCAACCCGCTGGTCATCGCCGGGGCGCAAGGCTGCGAGCTATGGGATTATGAGGGGAACACCTGGCTCGATTTCAGCAGCCAGCTGGTGAACGTCAACATTGGCTATCAGCACCCCCGGGTACTGGCGGCCATGAAGGCGCAGCTGGAGACCCTGGTCACCATCGCGCCCGCCACCGCCAACCTTGCCCGCGGCGAAGCGGCGAAGCGCATCGTCGACCTGGCGCCGGCGGGCTTCAGTAAGGTGTTCTTCACTAACGCCGGGGCGGATGCCAATGAGAACGCGATTCGCATGGCGCGGCTCTATACCGGGCGCGACAAGGTGCTGTCGGCCTATCGTTCCTATCATGGCAACACCGGCAGCGCGATCGCCGCTACCGGCGACTGGCGCCGGGTGCCGAATGAGTTCTCCCGCGGCCACGTTCACTTCTTCAACCCCTACCTTTACCGCAGCGAGTTCAACGCCGCGACTGAGGAAGAGGAGTGCCAGCGCGCGCTGGCGCATCTGCGGCGGATCATTGAATGCGAGGGGCCGACGGCCATCGCGGCGATCCTGCTGGAGTCCATCCCCGGCACCGCCGGGATCCTCGTGCCGCCGGCAGGCTATATGCAGGGCGTGCGCGCCCTGGCCGACGAGTTTGGCATCGTGCTGATCCTCGATGAGGTGATGGCCGGCTTTGGCCGCACCGGCAGCTGGTTCGCCTTCGAGCAGGATGGCGTGGTGCCGGATCTGGTGACCTTTGCCAAGGGGGTTAACGCCGGCTACGTGCCGGCGGGCGGGGTGCTGATTAGCGAGCCGATTGCCCGCTACTTTGACGATCACTTCTTTGCCGGGGGGCTGACCTACTCCGGCCATCCGCTGGCGATGGCGGCGATTGTCGCCACCATCGACGCGATGAAAGAGGAGAAGGTGGTTGAGAACGCGGCCTATATCGGCAACGAGGTGCTGCGCCCCGGTCTCGAGGCGCTGGCGGAGAAGCACGCCATTATCGGCGAGGTGCGCGGTCGCGGCCTGTTCCAGGCGCTGGAGCTGGTGAGCAGCCGTGAACAAAAAACGCCGCTGACCGCCGCCGACATGGCTGCGATCAAAGGGGCCCTGACCGAAGCCGGGCTGCTGGCCTTTGTGGTGGAGAACCGCATTCACGTGGTGCCGCCGTGCACCATTACTGCTGAGCAGGTGGCGCAAGGGCTGGCGATTTTTGATGCGGTCTTCGCTCGCTTTGCCAGTCTGGCGAAGTAGGGGAGTGGCACCGGATAACGTTACCCGGCAGTACGCTTGCCGGGCCTACGGGGTTTGAGCCTGTGAGTGGATCCTGTAGGCCGGGTAAGGCGCAGCCGCCACCCGGCGAAATCAAGGATACCGTGCCTGATATCTTGCCCGGCGGCGCTGCGCTTGCACGGGCCTACGGGGTGTGAGCCTGTGAGTGGATCCTGTAGGTCGGGTAAGCGAAGCGCCACCCGACAAAACAACCGCACATCCGCTGACCTCACCTCATCCGGTGCTCTCCATTGACCAACGCTTCGCGATCGAAAAAGCGCTGGATCACGCCCTCCGCCATAAACGCCGCCCGATCGGACATATGGGCGATGACGTCGGCATCATGGCTGACCAGCAGATAGGTCATGCCGTGCTCCTGTTTCAGACGATTAAATAGATTAAGGATTTCCGCCTGCACCGACATATCCAGCGCCGAGGTCGGCTCATCCAGCAGCAGGATCTGCGGGCGCAGCAGCAGGGCGCGGGCAATGGCCACGCGCTGCCGTTGGCCGCCGGAGAGCTGATGCGGATAGCGGCGCACGGCGTCGGCGGGCAGACCCACCTGCTCAAGGGCGGTGGTTACTCGCGGGGCAACGTCGCGGATGCCGTGGATCTGCAGCGGCTCCGCCAGGGTGCGCCACAGGGTATGGTTGGGATGCAGCGAGGCGTACGGATCCTGAAACACCATCTGCACGTTGCGCCGCAGATCGCCCTGAAAGCGGGCGCCCGGCGTAATGGCCTGGCCGAGCAGATCCACGCTGCCGCGCCATTCGCGCTGCAATCCGGCCAGCACGCGCAAAATCGTCGATTTGCCGCAGCCCGAGGCGCCGATCAGGCTGAAGGTTTCCCCGGCGTCGACACGGAAACTGGCGGCGGAGACCGCCGTCTTCGCGCCGAATGTAACCTGTAAATCCTGAAGATTAACGATCGCCATGGGCTGTCTCCGTAAAGTCCTGGGTTCTGTCGAGGGTCGGCAGCATCTGGCCGTAGGTGTGGGCATTTGGCCGGCAGGTCCACAAGGTGCGGGTGTAAGGGTGCGTCGCGCTCGGCAGCGCCCGCGCCGGCATCTCGTCGACCTGTCTCCCCTGGTACATCACCAGCACGCGATCGCAATGCGCGGCTACCAGCGGTAGATCGTGGCTGATCAGTAACATGGCCATCTGCCGCTGCGCGCTCTGCTCCACCAGCAGCTCGAGGATCTGGTTGCGCAGGCGGGCGTCGAGGGCCGAAGTTGGCTCGTCGGCTATCAGCACCTTCGGGTTATTAAGCAGCGCGAGGGCGATCATCACCCGCTGCCCCA
>ENA-OWPN01002767-OWPN01002767.1-human-gut-metagenome-genome-assembly--contig:-NODE-2767-length-9757-cov-3.389610_pt1 | contig 9757 bp, 6 predicted proteins | sample MGYA00248266_ERZ651850 | MGnify/ENA primary metagenome ERZ651850 (study PRJEB26924, sample SAMEA4378296) | human gut metagenome | biome: human gut; feature: human-associated habitat; material: faeces... | reverse complement strand
ATTCAAAGCAAATACAAGAATACATATACCGATGATGGCAATGCTCAGCTTCTTACTAAAATCATCCAGTGTTTTCTGTAACGGTGTCTTACGCTCCTGTGCAGTATTCATTAAGGAGGCGATTTTCCCGATCTCCGATTTCATACCAACTGCCGTTACAATTACACGGGCGCGTCCATAGGTTACCAATCCGCTGGAGAACACCATATTCTTCTGATCTCCAAGACCGCATTCCCCCTCGATGACATCGACCTGCTTATGCACACTCTCCACCTCACCGGTCAATGCACTCTCATTAACCTGTAGAGAATGATTTTCAAGAATACGGCCGTCTGCACCTACAACATCTCCGGCTTCCAGAAATAAAATATCACCGACTGTCAATTCCTGACTGGATATTTCCATCAGGGTTCCATCACGCAAAACACGGCTGTGCGGTGTGGAAAGCTGCTTTAAGGCATCCAGTGATTTTTGTGCCTTTATACTTTGCACAGTTCCCAGAATTGCATTCATGGTAATGACAGCCAGAATGACGATGGTGCTTTCTATCTCACCGCTGATCATGGATATAACGGCTGCCACAATCAGAATAATAACCAGCAGATCCTTAAACTGTGATAGAAATACGATGAACGGGTGGTCAGGCTTTATCTCCTCCAGCTCATTTCTTCCATAGGTATTCTGCCGTGAGATGACCTCCTCACTGCGCAAGCCCCGCTCGGTTGCCCCAAGCTCTTCCAATACCTGAGCAACGTCCTTTTCATACATTTGTTTCAATCTCAAGACCTCTACTTTCCTGTTTATCTTCTTTTCTATAGTCTTGACATTTTTTCAAAATAAAAACGAGACTATAGAAAATTTCTATAAGTCTCGTCAATCACTGAATGCAGGCCAGAAGAGATATGCTCTTCGGGTTTGTTGACCGGCTTCACACAAAAATACTGTGCTGACTACTCCCTTATTTAGTAACAGTGTACCATGAAACAGAGGCTTTTGTAAACCGCATTACGGAAATTTACAAAATGTTTACATTTCTGTAAATATATATACGCGTAAGCTTCCGAAATGTTGTATCATAGAGGTAATAATGAAGGTGATCCTATGAAAGAAGAAATACAAAAAACATTCGATAACTATCTGGAGCAATTCAGAGAGGATGAGAATGTTTGTGAGCAGATAAAGAAAACAGTACTGGAGCAGGTCGGACTCGGCGATGAGCTGACTCCTGTAATTCAGCGGTTTCTGAATATTGCACAGGAACAAGAATATGCTTATGCCGTTCCTCTGGGCTATGCCATGATGTTTTTTATAACGTATGGTACAGATATTGACCTGGCTATCTCCTATAATGAAAAAGCCAGAGAGCTGTTTATGAAGCAACCGGACTATAAAGAGCGGGATGGTATCCTGACCGTGGCGAATAATGCTGTCATTGCCCATATATTAAAGGGAAACTATGGTGCAGCCTATCAGGAAATTGCAGCTGCTATGCCGATTGCCGAAAAGGGAGGCCGTATTTCCTATTACTCTGCCTTTTTAAACAACGGAGCCATCATCCTGCGTGAATTCGGTCTTTATAAGAAAGCGATCCAGCAGGTGGAAGAAACATTGCAGAAGCGCGATTTGATTGGCACCAGCAATTTCTTTGTGACAATCTTTCTCTTATCCAGTCTGTATCTATGCACGAAGGAAACAGACAAGGTACGCGAGCTGCTAAAGGCACATATGCCTGAGCTGCTTGCAAGTGATTATTATGATACTGCTCTTTTCTATAAGCAGTATATGGAGGCCGCAATCCTTGATGATGACCGGCCCACCGCAGAGCACTGGTATGAAATTCTCATAAATACCTACGATTTTACTAAAAATGAAGAATTGGATAATAACGAAGTATATCTGTCACTGGCCCGTTATCACCTGTATCAGAAAAACTATGAAAAGGCACAGGAATATTACGAGCATCTGCTTTCTCATATGGAGGAGCTGCTGGGGTATAAGCGTCATATTCTGGAAGAATCCGCCCGCCTGTATGAATGCCTTGAGGATTATCAAAAGGCACATGCCTGTTTGAAGCATGCTCACGCACTGACAGGCACCTATACTGGTTTTATTGATGATATGTACCGCCAGGAAATTGAGGATGTATGGGAAAAGAACCGGATGCTGTCCTATGAGGTATTGTATGACCGGCTGCTTGATATGACAGAATTCGGTAAAATCGTAACCTCCTGTTTAAGCTGGACACAGCTTAATGAAGTCATTGACCAGCATGCAGGACGAATATTCTCCTATGACAATTGGGAGGTTCTGCTTTATGAGGAGCCAAAGCAGCTGCTGCGTTCGTTTGCCAATGTGTCCTATGCACTGGACTCCCATCCGATACTGAAAGCATGTACAAGGGAATATACCTCACGCAGATTACCTAACCTGACAGCTGACAGTGAAACAGCGAAAAGCCTTGGCACGCTCTATGATAAGCAAACCCGTTCCATGCTGCTACAGCCCATCACCTATCAGGGAACTGTGCTTGCCTTATTCTGCATGAAATCCAACCTGGTAGATAATTTCAGCCGTACTGATCAGCGTCTTTTGCAGGTATTTGCGGATTATATCGCCATTGCCATTCACAATGTCGGACAATTTGCGGATGCGTTGGATAAATCCAGCTATGATTATCTCAGTGGAATTTACAATCGAAGCGCTCTTATGCAGTATGGAGAGGATATGCTGCAGAGCGCCCGCAGACAGGCTCATTCCATCGGAGCTTTGATGATGGATATCGATGATTTTAAACAAATCAATGATACCTTCGGTCATATGCAGGGTGATGAGGTTATACGGCAGGTAACGGCAATTATGAAACAAAAGCAGCAGCATGGTATCATTGCACGCTTTGGCGGTGAGGAATTCATCCTATTGATCGATCAGCTCAGCAAGCAGGAATTGTATGAGCTGGCAGAGGATATCCGCTATGCATGTGAAACCTGCGAGATTTCTTTTGAAAATGCCAGTATACATTTTACCATCAGTATTGGCTGCTGTTATCAGGAACAGCCGGCATCCACACTGAAGGAATTGTTTAACGAAGCGGATCAGCGTCTGTATATCGCTAAGCGAAATGGTAAAAATTATGTTCAGATGTAGAAGGGATGCCCACACAGGCATCCCTTTTTCTATATTCTACATTGCTTCCAGACATTGGGACAGCATGGGAATAATCTGTTTCTTGCGGGAAATCACACCATCCACAAAATACAGCTCATCCATAATATCCTCTTTAAACGCTTCATCCACAACATAACTCAGTGAACCGATAAATACCAGATTGCTGCCGCTGCCATCCGCTGCGGTAAAGCACATCATGAGCAGATCAAATTTATTGATTTCATTGATTTTTTTCATATAGGCACGAATTTCATCCTGTACCTCCACGATTTCCTGCTCATCCGCAATATTGATCTGTCCGATGGCGATCCGCTTTCCGTCGATGTTATACTCCTTAAAATCATTATACAAAATTTCCGACATGCTTCTTCCCTTAATGGTTGCGACTGCACCAAACATTTCCTTCGCCATGGCATCCAGATCAATACCTGCCACTGCTGCCAGCTCCTTTGCCAGTTCCTTATCCACCGGGGTTGTTGTCGGCGAGTTAAAATTCATCGTATCACTGATGATCGCACAGCACATGATGGCCGCTGTTTTGGTCTTAGGAACTAGACCTGCTTCCTTATACATACGGGCGATGATAGATACCGTACTGCCGATGATTTCATTGCGGAAACGGATTGGCGTCGTTGTTTCCACATCGCCGATACGGTGATGATCCACAACCTCCAGAATCTCCGCCTCCTTCAGATCATCAATGCTCTGGGAAAGCTCATTATGATCTACAAGGATGAATTTTTTCTTCTGATAATTCAACAGATGATAGCGGGAAATTGAGCCCAGCACGATTCCCTGATTATTTACAACCGGATAGGATCGAAATCTTGACTTGGACATCTGCTTATAAACATCATCAATATATGCATGATTATTAAAGCTGATAATTTGACGCTTCATAATCAGATTCACACTCGGTGAACGATACATGCTGCGGGCAACCTGAAACATATTCAGCGGTGTTTTGATGATTGTACAGTTCGCTTCCTTTGCCATACGGATAATTCCCTGGGAAATGATATCCACATCCACCAGAATCATACAGCCTGCCCCATCACTCAAGGCTCGTTTCTGCAGCTTTAAATCATCATTTACAACGACGATGCTATCCCGATAGCTGATATCGCTGTATTCCGCATTGCGGCTGCACAGGATGTGTATTCTGCCATTGGTGCGATATGATTCACACTCATATAAAAATTCTCCCTGCAATACCTTTCGGATATTCTCACAGGATGTGTTTTTCATCAGTGAGATTGGCTTTTCTCCCTTATCACTCATCAGGATATTCGTCATATCAGACAGTGATACAACACCAATCAGTCGCTGTGCCTCATCCACAACAAACAAAGCACTGGTGGAACGCATCCCCATGCGGTCCCATGCTTCCTTTATGGTATCCTCTGATTTTAAAAGCAGCGGCTCGTCAAACGGCACATCATACAGCTTTACTCTGGCATTTTGAATATATACCGGCTCCGGTACCTGAAATTTCTTTAAAACGAAATCCGTTTCCGGATTCAGTTCTCCTAGACGGCAGGCAATGGCATTCACACCCAGCTTTTGCTTTAACTGTGCATATGCAATCGCCGACACAATGGAATCCGTATCCGGATTTTTGTGCCCGATAATATGAACAACGTCTTTCATTACGATTTCACTCCCCTGTTTTCTTATGTTCATTGTACCTTATTTAGCATCCTTTTTCCAGTGGTAGCGCTATCTTTTACGTGTAATTAAATAATTCAGCTTCCTGCTTGATTGCCGTACCATGCGTACCAGAAATGTGGTATACTATGGAAAACAATAGGAAAGAGGCGATTCTATGTCCACAATAAAGCGTGCGGCTATTTTTCTATTTCCCTATATGATTCTGGCTGTCTGTATCCTGGAGGAATATTGGCGCAGGCAGGCTGCTTCTATGATACAGTACGATACCTATACAGATATGCTGACAATTACAGCAGGTATATGTACCATATTTTTATTCTTCTATATTCGTTGGATTTGCATACAGGGGGATAGTGTCCTCCTTATACTGAACAGCATCGCTGTCCTGCTCTACTCTGGCCTAATCTGGCTTCCCGGTATCATCCTTTCCATCAGTCCTGTAATTATCAGCGGCTTTCAAAATGAACAGCTGTTACTGATGGTTACATATGGGCTGCTACTTATCGGGGAAGGCTATCAGCTTTATTTTTTTGTACAAAAAAAAGATGGAATACAGCGTAATGAAAAGCATAAAAAAAGATAGAATACAGAAATTTTAAAAGCATATAGACAATACATACGCTTGATCTCATTACTGCTTCTATCGATATTTCCCCTTCATATATGCGGTTAAAGCGGGATTTATAATTTTCATATTCAGACATTATTATCATAATCTGTATGTTTATAATTCTAATATACAGGTGTTATTTATGAAATGATACCGATAAGCAATGATTATTCAATAAGAGATTTCCGTATAGACACCGCCATTCCTTTTTAAACAAGGCATATCACCACAAAAACAGGTTCTTTCTTGACTCCGGTATATGAGAATCAAGATACAAGCTTATCGATCTTTCACAATCCTTTTGCATCTTCTTTCCTCATATGTACCTAAAGCTGGAAAGAACCTAAAATATGTCTTTTTATTTATACCGTTTTCTGTCTTTTTTAACATTTTTTCGTATCAGCTCCCGGCAATACCACAGGATCAACAGCAGTCCTGCTGGGATTACAAATACAAATGGCAGCTTTATAAAATAACGATCTACAATACCGGTGAAGAAAATCGTAATCACCATATACATAAAGAATCCGCAGATGCTTCCGATATAATGCAGCGCCCGTTTGCTTTTCACTGCCGCAAGTCCCTGCAATAGACAGGAAGCTAGCAGCAGTAACAGCAGCTTTCCTTGTAAGCTGTTCAATAGCTCCTTTGATACCATAAGCGCATAATCGTTAGCACCGTAATCCGGTGGAATAGTATGCTCAAATTGTTCAATCAGCAGCCGGTATTCCCGATACAGGTATGCAAAAATCACAGTCAGTGTCACAATGGCAGCCAGGGGCAGCAGTATACGAAGGATTCGCTCCCCTTTTTCCGTCCATTTGCGAAACAGAAACCGCTGTTCCTCCTGCTGCTTTGTATACAGCTTTTTCTGCAGGCCTTTCCAGCTGATATCATAGCGCATGATGAACTGGTGCCTTAAACAGATATAAACAAACAGAAGCAGGATAAAGACCATCACATATATCAATAGATATATCCGAAGCCCTGTGCCAAATCCATTCAGAAAATTGATAGGGTCCAACTGTTCCATGGAAGATGCTGCCATCATTTCCAATATATTCGTTACACCAAATTGTGTAATCACATACAGCAGATACAGGAACTGCAAAAAGGATGTAAGCGGGAAATATACAAGCAGCAGGTTCCAGCGCGTCAATGCAGGCAGTCCCTTTTTATCTGTATGCTGAATCATCAGCACAAAGCTGAATACTGTCATTCCTAAAAATGCCGCAAATGCTAAAAACTGAGAAATTTGAAGCTTCAGAAATATATAGTACAAAAGAAGCGCAAGGAGTGTTAGAGCATATGGCAGATACCGCTGTAAATCATACCGGGACAGATTACTGTAGCTTTCAGAATCACCAAGCAGCTCATCGCAGCTGATTCCCAGCGCCTCACTCAACGGCTTCAGTAGTGTAATATCCGGATAGCCCTCAGCCGTCTCCCAGCGCGACACCGCCTTGTTGCTGACATTCAGTAGCTCTGCCAGCTGTGCCTGCGTATACCCCTTTTTTTTCCGCAACCGTATGATTTTTTCCGCAAATTGTTCTTTATTCATTTTCCATCCCTCCTCTATCTATAGTATGACGAATTTTCATAATAAAAGCAATCCACGAATACCGGAATCACTCCATGTATCATGGATTGCTGCTTATTTTTCTTCCGCTGCCAGTGTTTTCATGATACCATCTGCAATTTTATCCGCAAACACCTTACGCTTTGTCTCATCCATCAGATAGAGACGGTCATTTTCACTTGCCAGAAAGCCGGTTTCTATCAGAATGGAAGGAAGCTTATTATTCTGAAGCACCTGAATCGGAGAAAGATCCTGATCCTTTAATCCACGATTTTGTGAATACCCCAGGGTATCCAGCTCCGTCAAGATGTTCTTCGAAAGAGAGACAACCGTGTCTTCCTTCATCTTTCCCCAGATTTCATAGCCATAGGAGCCGTTCACGACTTCTGCTGCATTCGTATGTATGGAAACAAAAAGCTTTGCGCCGCTTTCATTGGATATACGAACCCGTTCGGTAAGATCCTCTACCTCATTGCCCGGCCATGGTACCTCATCACTGTCTCTTGTGTAAACAACTGGATAGCCGTTAGCTTCCAGACGCGTTCCAATATCCTTTACCAGAGCCAGCGTCACATCCTTTTCATATATATTCTCATAGGTACTGCCTGCATCATAGCCTCCATGTCCGGCATCCAACACAACAACAGGCGGCTCCGCCTTTTTACTGAGCAGAGGTGCCAGAATCGGATTATCCGGGAATACCTTCACACATATGATCAATAGGCCCAGTATGACCAAAAATTCCATGGCAACGATCATCAGCAGACGGATCGGATTGAGCCCTCTTTTTTTATTTCTTCGTTTTGCCACTGTGTCACCTGACTTTCAAACTGATGTAATTATAGCAGATACCGCAAAAAATTCCTACCTTTTATATGACAGAAGTGAGATGAAGTCCGTCTTAGATTTTAGAAATCTTAACCTATTCAGAATCTATACCTTTCTCATCCCTGTATACAGCATCCTCCGTGACAATCAGCTTCTGCTTCCGCAGGCGGTTGTTCACAAATTCTGTAAAGAATACATATAGGCAGGCAGTTGTCGGTACCGCCATAACCATGCCAAATACACCCCACAGATCACCGAATACAAAGATGCTTAACAGCACCCAGAGACCGGGAAGTCCGACAGAATTTCCAACCACACGCGGATAAATGACATTATCCTCAAAATAGCTGAGTACCTGATAGAATACGATAAACCACACACTTTGCAGGGGATCCTTTGACAGCATCATAATAGCGCCCACGCTCATCGCAAACATGGAGCCAAAGACAGGAACCAGTGAGCAGACCGCAATCAGTGTACAGATCAGCTCCGGATACGGAAATTGAAACAAGCGCATGAATACGTAATACAGTACCCATAATATACATGCCTCTGTTAGCTGACCGCCAATAAAGCTGGAAAAAATGCGATTTACCCTGGATGCATAGTGGAAAATGGTAGAAGAATTATCAAATCCGAAAAATGCAGCGGTGACCTTACGCATCTGACGGATGAAGTTTTCCTTTCCACTCAGCAGATACAGGGAGAACATAAAGCCGGTAAATCCAACCGCAAAGCTGGATACAAAGCCGGTTGCACTCGACAGAATGCCACTGGCACTGCCGGATAACAGATTGATGACATTGGTTACGATTTTTTCCCATGGCATCTGTATAAACTGTTCTACCTGTGTGATATCCTCAATCCGGTAATCAATATGAAAATATGCCAGCACACCGTCAATATTTTTTACAATATTCGTAAAAAAGGATGTCAGATTTTCCATTAGGGAAATCAGAGAATCTATGATACTTGGCAGAATAATGCTTCCGATGAGAATAATCAGGATCAAAGCTAGCAGAAAGGTTAGCAGCATGGAAATAACACGCTTCCTTTTCTGCAGGAAGGAATCCTTTTTTGTATGCCTTATGAGAAAGCTTTCAATATGCTTCATCGGAAGGTTCAGCACATAGGCAAAGACAATCGCATACAGCAGTGAACGGAATACAGACAATACGAAGTCAAATCCGTTTTTCAAATCAGATACATGAAGCAGGAAAAATCCCAATAGAAGAATATAAGTGCTCAGGTAAATCCAGGGCCGTATGGAACGGATCACTTCTTTATCCTGAAAAGGCAGTTTCATTCAGCATCCCTTCTTTCTTTTGAAAAAAAGGACTGGACGTATCCAATCCTTTTATTTATGATTTCTTACATTTCTTCTTTTGCGATTGCAAGTAATCTCTTATGACGCTTCATAGCATCCTTCTTTGTTTTCTCAAACATTTCGTATGCTGTTTCACCTTTTACCTTAGGCAGCTGGCTGTAACGTGTTTCCGTCATCATGAAGTCCAGCATCTTCTCGTAATCCGGCTCCTTGGAGTCGATTGTAAGAGGAGCTTCTTTTCTTGGATCATAACGGTACAGATCGAAGTATCCGCACTCAACAGCTTTTGCCTGTGTTCTCTGGTGGTTCGCAAGACCGCCCTTGATACCATGCTCAGCACATGGAGAGTAAGCCAGGATCAGAGATGGTCCATCATAGCTTTCTGCTTCCTTGATTGCCTTCAGCGTCTGGTTCTTGTTAGCGCCCATAGAGATGGATGCTACATAAACGTGTCCGTATGCCATTGCGATCTGTCCCAGGTCTTTCTTCGCAGTTGTTTTACCACCTGCAGCGAACTTGGCGATAGATGCAGCCTGGCTGGATTTGGAAGACTGTCCACCAGTGTTAGAGTAAACCT
>ENA-OWPN01002766-OWPN01002766.1-human-gut-metagenome-genome-assembly--contig:-NODE-2766-length-9757-cov-3.880643_pt1 | contig 9757 bp, 6 predicted proteins | sample MGYA00248266_ERZ651850 | MGnify/ENA primary metagenome ERZ651850 (study PRJEB26924, sample SAMEA4378296) | human gut metagenome | biome: human gut; feature: human-associated habitat; material: faeces... | reverse complement strand
ATCCGCTTCTCGTTGCGGACGATGATATCGGGGGCGTCCAGCTCCAGCAGCTTCTTCAAGCGGTTGTTGCGGTTGATGACCCGGCGATACAAGTCATTGAGGTCGCTGGTGGCAAAGCGGCCGCCATCCAGCTGTACCATGGGGCGGATATCGGGCGGAATAACAGGCAGCACATCCAGGATCATCCACTCCGGCTTGTTGCCGCTCTGGCGGAAGGCTTCCACCACATCCAGACGCTTCAGCAGCTTGGCCTTCTTCTGGCCGGTGGCCTTTTCCAGCTCCTCTTTTATCTCTACCGAAAGTGCCTCGATATCCAGCTGCTGCAGCAGCTTCTTTACCGCCTCGGCGCCCATACCGGCGTCAAATTCATCCTCATAGGCTTCCCGGTACTCGTTATACTCCCGCTCACTCAGCAAGGCGTACTTCTTCAGCTTGGTGTTGCCGGGATCGATGACGATATAGGATGCGAAATACAGCACCTTTTCCAGCACACGGGGGCTCAGGTTCAGCAGCAGGCCCATGCGGCTGCTGGTGCCCTTAAAGTACCAGATGTGGGAAACGGGCGCAGCCAGCTCAATGTGGCCCATCCGTTCGCGGCGCACCTTGGCGCGGGTCACTTCCACGCCGCAGCGCTCGCAGATCTTGCCCTTAAAGCGGATACGCTTATACTTGCCGCAGTAGCATTCCCAGTCCTTAGTGGGTCCAAAAATGCGCTCGCAGAACAGGCCGTCGCGCTCCGGCTTTAGGGTGCGGTAGTTGATGGTCTCAGGCTTTTTTACTTCGCCGTAGCTCCAGGAGCGAATGGCATCGGGGGAAGCCAGCCCGATCTTGATCGATTCAAAAGATTTATTATCCAAAGTTCTTCCCCTCCATCATTAAAAATCAAATCCGTCGTCGTCCTCATCTTCGCTGCCGTCAAAGTCGGCATCGTCATAGGAATCGCTGTCCTCATCGGGGTTTTCCATGGTGTAGTTGTCCTCGATCTCGGAATCCACGGCTACATCGCTTTCATCGTAGTAGTCGCTGGCCATGGGCATGTTCTCGTCCTCATCGTAGGTCTGCTTGATGTCGATCTCCTCGTTGTCCTTATCCAGGATCTTGACATCCAGGCCCAGGGACTGCAGCTCCTTCACCATTACGCGGAACGCCTCGGGGATGCCGGGCGCCGGAATGTTCTGGCCCTTCACAATGGACTCAAACGCCTTCACACGGCCCACCACATCATCGGATTTCACGGTTAGGATCTCCTGCAGGGTGTAGGCAGCGCCGTAAGCCTCCAGCGCCCAAACCTCCATCTCACCAAAGCGCTGGCCGCCGAACTGCGCCTTACCACCCAGGGGCTGCTGGGTGACAAGGCTGTACGGGCCAACGGAACGGGCATGGATCTTATCATCAACCAGGTGATGCAGCTTGAGGTAGTACATATAGCCGACGGTAACACGGTTATCAAATTTCTCACCGGTACGGCCATCATAGACGACGCTCTTGCCGTCCTCAGGCAGCCCGGCCATCCGGAAGCACTCCCGGATATCCTCTTCGTGGGCGCCGTCGAAGACTGGGGTCATCACATGCCAGCCCAGGCGGCTGGCGGCCATGCCCAGGTGCACCTCCAGCACCTGGCCGATGTTCATACGGGAAGGAACGCCCAGGGGGTTTAGCACGATATCCAGCGGGGTGCCGTCCTCCAGGAAGGGCATATCCTCCGGCGGCAGAATGCGGGAAACTACGCCCTTATTGCCGTGGCGGCCAGCCATCTTATCGCCGACGGAGATCTTTCTCTTCTGGGCGATGTAAACTCTTACCACCTCATTGACGCCGGGAGAAAGCTCGTCGCTGTTTTCTGGGGTGAACACCTTGATGTCCACCACGATGCCGTACTCGCCGTGCGGCACCTTCAGGGAGGTATCGCGCACCTCTCTCGCCTTCTCGCCAAAGATGGCGCGCAGCAGGCGTTCCTCGGCGTTCAGCTCGGTCTCGCCCTTGGGGGTCACCTTACCGACAAGGATATCGCCGGAGTGTACCTCGGCGCCGACATGGATGATGCCTCGCTCATCCAGAGCGCCCAGCATATCATCACCGACATTGGGGATCTCACGGGTGATCTCCTCCGGGCCCAGCTTGGTATCACGGGCTTCGGTCTCATATTCCTCGATGTGGATGGAGGTGAACAGGTCGTCCCGTACCAGCTTTTCGTTGATGAGAACGGCGTCCTCGTAGTTGTAGCCCTCCCAGGTCATAAAGCCGATGAGCATATTCCTGCCCAGCGAAACCTCGCCGTTGGCGGTGGCGGGGCCGTCGGCCAGCACATCGCCCTTCTTCACTTCCTCGCCCTTTACCACAATGGGCCGCTGGTTGATGCAGGTGCCCTGGTTGGAACGCAGCATCTTTACCAGCTCATATTCATGCTCCACGCCTTCCGCATCGGTCACAATGATGCGATCAGCATCGACATAGCTTACATGGCCGTCTTCCTTGGCAACCACTACTACGCCGCAGTCGTGGGCCGCCTTGTACTCCATACCGGTGCCGACATAGGGGGACTCGGTCTTGATGAGCGGGACGGCCTGACGCTGCATGTTGGCGCCCATCAGGGCACGGTTGGCATCGTCGTTCTCTAGGAAGGGGATCATAGCGGTGGCAACGGAAACCACCATCTTGGGGGAAACATCCATGTAGTCCACCTTGTCGCGGGGGACCTCCTGGACGCTGTCGCGGTACCGGACGGAAACCTTTTCGTTGACAAAATGGCCGTTTTCATCCAGCGGCTCATTGGCCTGCGCCACGATGTATTCATCTTCCACATCGGCGGTCATATACTGGACGGTATCCAGCACCTTGCCGGTGGCCTTATCTACCGGGCGGTAGGGGGCCTCCACAAAGCCGTACTCATTGATGCGGGCAAAGGTGGCAAGGTACGAGATCAGACCAATGTTGGGACCTTCAGGGGTCTCGATGGGGCACATGCGGCCGTAGTGGCTGTAATGCACATCGCGGACCTCAAATCCGGCACGGTCACGACTGAGGCCGCCGGGGCCCAGGGCGGAAAGACGGCGCTTGTGGGTCAACTCGGCCAGGGGGTTGGTCTGGTCCATGAACTGGCTCAACGGAGAGGAACCGAAGAATTCCTTGACGGCCGCCATAACGGGGCGGCTGTTGATGATGGCCTGCAGGGTGATGGATTCAATATCCTGGGCCTGTGTGGTCATTCTCTCCCGGATGACGCGCTCCATGCGGGCAAAACCGATGCGGAACTGGTTCTGCAGCAGCTCGCCCACGCTGCGGATGCGGCGGTTGCCCAGGTGGTCGATATCATCGGTGGTGCCGAGATCGTACCGGAGGCCGCACATGTAGTTGATGGAGGCGTAAATATCAAATTTGCGGATGTTCTTGGGGACCAGCTCATCGGCGCGGCGGGTCAGCTCTTCGGCCATTTCCTCGCGGTTAAGGCCCATATCCAGGATCTCGGAAAGGACGGCAAAGCGCACTCTTTCCCGGATGCCCATGGCCTTCAGCTCTTCGGCGGTGTAGTCGGTAAAGTCGGCCATATCCACCATACCGTTGGAGAAGATCTTCAGCTCCTCCACCCCATCGTCCTCGGCCATCTGCAGGCCGGCGGGGGTCAGGCCCTGGGTGGTGATCCAGACGGTATCAACGCCGTGGGACTCCAGCAGGCGGGCGTCGTCGCGGCTCAGCAGGGCGCCGGCCTCAAAGAGGATCTCGCCGGTGCGGGGATCGGCCACAGGGCGGGAAAGCACCTGGCCGGTGATGCGGGGCACCAGGGAGAGCTTTTTGTTGTACTTGTAGCGGCCCACCCGGGAAAGGTCATAGCGGCGGGGATCAAACAGCAGCTGAGCGAGGTGCTTCACGGCCGATTCGATGGTGGGGGGCTCGCCGGGACGCAGCTTGCGGTAAACCTCCAGCAGGGCCTCATCGCCCAGCATTTCGGCATCCTTGCTTTCGGCGGTCTTTACCAGGTAGGCATAGCGGCCAAACACCTCGTAGATCTCCTCATCGGTGCCGCGCAGGTCGGTCAGGGCGTTGTTCACATCGGCATTGATCTGCTCGACGGTGACATCATCCCGCAGGCGCAGCAGCGACCGGATAAAGGTGGTGATGGGCAGCTTGCGGTTTTTATCGATGCGGACGCTGAACACATCGGCGGAGTCGGTATCATACTCCAGCCAGGCGCCGCGATTGGGGATCACGGTGGAATCAAACAGTTTTTTACCGGCGGGATCGTGGTGCATGCCATAATAGACACCGGGAGAACGCACCAGCTGGGAGACGATGACACGCTCGGCACCATTGATGATGAAGGTACCGGCATCGGTCATCAGGGGGAAATCTCCCATGTAGATGTCGGATTCCTTGATCTCGCCGGTGACTTTGTTGATGAGCCTGGCGCGCACGCGCAGGGGGGCGGCATAGTTTACATCCCGCTCCTTGCACTCCAGCAGGGGGTACTTGGGTTTGTCATCCAGCGTAAAATCAATGAAATCCAGCTGCAGATTGCCCTGATAGTCGGTGATCGAGGAGATGTCCTTGAATACGGCCCGGAGACCCTCATCCAGGAACCACTGATAGGAATTTTTCTGTACTTCGATGAGGTTCGGCATCTCGGCCACTTCATCGATGTGGGCAAAGCTCTGGCGGATATTTTTGCCCAGTTTTACGGGTTTGGTGTTTACCATCCGATGTTCCACTCCATTCCATCATTTTTTCGCCATCACTTGGACATCAATGACTGCATAAATATTTGTTGATTATGCACAGTATCACGAGAGTATTATCGTGACTTATGCACACTTGACAATACCGTTTAGTCATAAAAAGCCATTATGATACAGTATATTATTGTAGTCCCGAAACGGGGCCTTGTCAAGCAGAAATTCCAAAAAAAATGGTGAAATTTTAGTGACGGAAATTTTGACCAGAAACGCCTCGAAAGACGGCGAAACGCCCCGGACGCTATCCCATAAATGGGACAGGCCCGGAGCGTGATGACGCAGAGGGGAAATTACTTGTAGAAGGCACGCATGGCACGATAGGTCATGTAGACATCGGCCTTGGCGACGACCTCGAACGGGGCGTGCATGGAAAGCACCGGAACACCCAGATCGACGGTATCGATATTGTGCTGGGAGACATACATGGCAACGGTGCCGCCGCCGCCCTGATCTACCTTGCCCAGCTCGCCGGTCTGCCAGCCAACATGCTCGGCATCCAGAATACGGCGGGCGAAGCCCATCATCTCAGCGGTGGCGTCATTGGTGCCGGCCTTGCCGCGGGCACCGGTGTACTTGGTCACCACGACGCCGTAATTGATGTAGCTGGCGTTGCGGCGCTCATGCACCTCGCCGTAGATGGGATCGAAGGCGGCGTTGACATCGGCGCTGAAGCAGTGGCTGTTAGCGGCCACATGGCGCACCTTGCAGCCGGCCATATCGGCCAGATCCTCAATGAAATCCTTGAGAAAGTAGGAGTTCATGCCGGTGGGGCCGTTGCTGCCGGTTTCCTCTTTATCCGCCAGAATGGTAACGGAGGTATACTCGGGGGATTTCTCATCGATCTCCGCCATGAGGATGGGATAGGCGCAGACGCGGTCATCGTGACCGTAGGCGCCGATCATGGAGCGGTCGAGACCAAGATCCTTGGCCTTGAAGGCGGGAACGGCGCACAGCTCGGCGGAGAGGAAGTCCTCCTCCACGATGCCGTATTTTTCAAACAGCAGCTTGGCAATGGCGATCTTGACCTTCTCGGAGCCGGTATCGTCCCGCAGGGCAGCGCTGCCGATGAGGATATTGAGTCTTTCGCCCTCGATGCCTTCTGCCAGTGACTTCTTCATCTGATCGGCGGCCAGGTGGGGCAGCAGGTCGGTGACGCAGAATACGGGATCGCCCTCTTCTTCGCCGATGGCTACGGACAGGCTGGAGCCGTCCTTGCGGATGATGGTGCCGTGCAGGGCCAGCGGGATGGCGGTCCACTGGTACTTCTTGATGCCGCCGTAGTAGTGGGTCTTGAGGAAGCACTGCTCGCCCTCCTCGTACAGGGGCCGGGGCTTGAGGTCCAGACGGGGGCTATCGATGTGGGCAACGCCGATGCAGACACCTTCGGCGACGCTGCGGCGGCCGAGGGTGGCGGCGATGAGCGCCTTGCCGCGGTTATTGAGGTAGACCTTATCCCCCGCCTTGTACTGCTTGGCGTGGTCAAAGGGAACATAGCCGGCCTTTTCCAGCATGGCTACGGCGGTGGTCACCGCCTCGCGCTCGGTCTTGGCAGCATCCAGGAAGGTCTTGTAGCCCTCGCAAAAATCGTAAGCAGCCTTCAGCTCTTCCTCGGACATGGTCTCGGTGAGATTCTTGGGGTTCATCAGCAGCTCCTCGCGCAGCTGCTCGCCCTTGGTTTTTTCACTCATGGGTATTTTACTCCTTTCGGTTTTTTGATAATTTTATGGATTTATAGGCACAAAAACCGGCGGCAGCGCTCCACCTCTTTTTCCAGGTGGGCAAGATCCGACGAATTTGTGATGACAAAGTGGGAGCGGCGGGTGTAATACTCGTCCTCGTGTTGGTTGCTCATACGGGCTTCGGCGGCTTCCCTGGTGATGCCGTCCCGTTCCAGCACCCGGCGCAGGCGCTCCTCCCGCGGGGTCACCACGCTGACAATAACATCGCAGAGCTGATCGCCGCCGCTTTCAAACAGGGTGGGGGCGTCCAGCACGCAGGCACGGCAGCCGGCACGCTCGGCGGCATCCATGCGGGCTTCGCACTCCGCCAGAATAAGCGGAAAGGTGATGCCGACCAGGCGTTTCAGCTCCATCGGCTCGCCAAAAACCGCGGCTGCCAAGGCCGGACGGTCAATGGTGCCATCCGGCAGGCGGGTGCCGGGAAAGGCCGCGGCAATGGCCGCCGCGCAGGCCGGGCTGTTATTCACCTCGTGGGCTATGGTATCGGCATCCAGGATCTCTACCCCGCCCCAGCGGCGCATGAGGGCGGTAACGGTGGATTTGCCGCTGCCGGTGGGGCCGGTCAGGCCGATGCGGAGCATGGGATCACCTCGGTTCTGGTTTGAGTGGGAAAAAGCCGGTGGCTGCCAAGACGGGCGCCGACGGCAGCGGGGCAAAGCAAATAATCAGAGGTGGACCACCCGGAAAGCGGCGGCGCGCAGCAGACGGTTATAGACGGCAAGTCCCATCTCCTCCGGTTCCGGGGCGTGGACATACACCTCGGTGGCCTGCAGCTTATCCAGCTGCCGCAGCACATCAAAGAGGTTCTGTGCCTGGGAGGGATAATCGTAGGCCACGCCGTAGCTGATGGTGGGAGCCTCCAGCAGGGAAACATCCTCATCGAAGCACATGGCGTAGAAGCCGTCCTCCTCCCCTGCCCGCTGCAGGGTCTCGTAGTATTCGTTCACCCGGGCGGCATAATCCTCCCGGCTGCCGCACAGCAGCGTAAGGGTGGCGGCAGGGGCGTAGTGTTTATATTTCATGCCGGGGCTGGGGGCCGCGGCATCCTGCGGGAGCATATGTAGGACGGCCTCGGCGACCGAGACGCATCCGCACCGCCGCTGGATCTCCTCCGGGGTGACAGCGCCGGGGCGCAGCACCTGCGGGGTACCATCCGGCAGGAAGCAGAGAACGGTGGATTCCACCCCGACGGTGCAGTCATCGCTTTCCACAATGGCATCCACCAAGCCCCACAGGTCATCCACACAGTGGCGGAAGGTAGTGGGACTGGGACTGCCGCTGCGGTTGGCGCTGGGGGCGGCCAGCGGCACGCCTGCCGCCCGGATAACGGCACGGGCCACCGGGTGACTGGGCATCCGGATAGCAACGGTTTCCAGACCGCCGGTGGTGGTCAGGGGGATCTTGGACGAGCGGGGCAGCACCATGGTGAGGGGACCGGGCCAAAAGGCTTCTGCCAGAATTTTGGCGTTTTCCGGGATGGCGGTCACCAACTCCGGCAGGGCGGAAAGCTCCGCGATGTGGACGATCATAGGGTTATCGCTGGGGCGGCCCTTGGCGGCGTATACCGCCTTGACAGCCGCTTCATCGTAGGCATTGGCGGCCAGGCCGTACACCGTTTCGGTGGGAATGGCGACCAGTCCGCCGTGCGCGAGGATATCCCCGGCGCGCAGCACGCCCTCGGCGTCCTCAGCGGGGTCATATATTCGGATGAGTTCGGTTTTCATCATCATTCGGGATACTCCCTGTTCTGCAGTTTTTCGGCCTGCTCGTGCGCCAGCAGCGGCTCGATGAGCAGGTCCAGTTCGCCGTTCATCACGGCATCCAGCCGGTACAGCGTCAGCTCGATGCGATGGTCACTGACCCGGTTCTGGGGAAAATTATAGGTGCGGATGCGCCCGCTGCGGTCGCCGGAGCCGACCTGGCGGCGGCGGTCGGCGGCGATGGAATCGTTCTGAGCCTGCTCGGCCTGCTCCAGCAGGCGGCTGCGCAGGATCTTCATGGCGCGGTCTTTATTTTTATACTGGCTTCGCTCGTCCTGGCATTCCACCACCAGCCCGGTGGGCAGGTGGGTGATGCGGATGGCGGACTCGGTTTTATTGATGTGCTGGCCGCCCGCCCCGCTGGAACGGAAGGTATCTATCTTCAGGTCCTTTGGGTCGATGTGGATCTCCACCTCATCAGCTTCCGGCAGCACCGCTACGGTCACGGCGGAGGTTTGGATCTTACCCTGGCTATCGGTGACGGGCACCCGCTGCACCCGGTGAATGCCGCTTTCGAATTTAAGGCGGGAAAAGACCTTTTCCCCCTCGATGGAGAAAACGATCTCCCGGTAGCCGCCCAGTTCCGTTTCACCCGCGTTCATCAGCTCCACCTGCCAGCCGCGGGCCGCCGCATACAGATTGTACATGCGGTACAGGTCTGCCGCAAAAAGAGCGGCCTCCTCCCCGCCGGTGCCGGCACGCAGCTCCATAATGACGCTGCGGTCATCCCTCGGGTCATGGGGCAGCAGCATCAGCCGGGCCTCCTCGGTCAGGCGGGTGATCTCCTCTTCCGCTTCCGCTTTTTGCTCGGCGGCCATAGCCGAAAGCTCGGCATCGTGGGAATAGAGCAGCTCCTTGGCTTCGGCCAGCGCTTCCTCGGCAGCGGCCAGCGCCAGGTACTGGCGGGAGAGCGGCTCCAGCTCCTTATATTCCTTCATCAAGGCCCGGTAGCGGCCGATATCCGACGCGGCATCGGGCTGGGAAAGCTGGGCGGAAAGTTCATCGTAGCGGCGGTGCGCCGCCAAAAGTCCCTCAAGCATCACAAAAGCTCCTTACACAAAATTGTTTTGCGTAAGGGCCGCTACTGCTCCTCCGGGTGGGTGATTTTTTTGATATGGCGTTCGGCCTTGGCACGGGGGATCATGATCTCCCGGCCGCAGGTGCGGCATACCAGCTTAAAATCCATGCCGCTGCGGGTGACGGTGAATTCCTCCCCGCCGCAGGGGTGCTTTTTCTTCATCAGCAGAATATCGCCGACGCGGACATCCATGGGAGTCCCTCCTTTGCCATTAAGTCGATTTTATATTATACCACGGGGGAAAAGAATTTGCAATGAGGGGGCAGGGGCTTACTTTTCCTTGAGGAGAAGTAAGCAAAAAGTGTTCAAGCTAAGATTGTGGTCGCCTATCGGCGGCGAAAGCCTTTTACAAAGGTCTAAGCTGTTCGCCTGCCCCCCTAAAGCCTCCCCTGTGTAAGGGGAGGTGGCACGGCGCAGCCGTGACGGAGGGATTGATGGCACAAATTATGCCAA
>ENA-OWPN01002765-OWPN01002765.1-human-gut-metagenome-genome-assembly--contig:-NODE-2765-length-9757-cov-5.228200_pt1 | contig 9757 bp, 9 predicted proteins | sample MGYA00248266_ERZ651850 | MGnify/ENA primary metagenome ERZ651850 (study PRJEB26924, sample SAMEA4378296) | human gut metagenome | biome: human gut; feature: human-associated habitat; material: faeces... | reverse complement strand
ACGATGAATGAAAACGGAGTGCAATAACCTTCTGCATATGGTAAAATAGATATGCGTATTTACAGCAGAAATACGCATTGAGTCAATAAATACGCGCGAAACGAAGGATCAGGATTCCGATTCTCTACGAGAGAGGGCCCCTGTTTCCTCCTTGAAAGAACGTGGTTCGACACAATTATATTATTTCTCTTATAAAAGAAACTATTGATATTTCCCGCAGCTTGTGCTATGATAAAAGAAAACTCCGGAGGTGACCTGCCATGATCGTGCGTGAACGATATATGCGGCTGATCCGTGATTTTATGGATAAGCCTGTGATTAAAATCATAACAGGAATGCGGCGGAGCGGCAAAAGTGCTCTCTTGGAGCTTACGCGTCAGGAGCTGCTCGACCGCGGTGTTGACAGGAAGAACATCATTTTCATCAACTTTGAATCCTTGCGCTATGAGGCGCTCAGGGACTATAAGGCGCTGTACGCAGAGATCATCAAAATCGCTGGACAGACAGAAGGACGGATCTACGTCCTTCTCGATGAAATCCAAGAAGTGAACACTTGGGAGCAGGTCATAAATTCCCTCCGCGTAGATCTTGACTGCGATATCTATGTAACAGGTTCAAACGCAAAGCTCCTCTCCGGGGAACTCGCCACGCTGTTGGCTGGGCGGTATGTGGAGATACAGGTCTATCCGCTGGACTTTGATGAATATCTGGCATTCGCAGCAGAGAATGAGGACGAGGCAAAGCTCTCGAAGCGGGAACAGTTTGCTAACTTTCTCCGTTTTGGGGGACTGCCCGGCATCCATCAGCTGAAATGGGATGAAGATCGCGTCATGCAATACCTTCATGACATCTATAATTCCGTTCTGCTGAAGGATGTGATTGCACGAAACCGGATACGCGACACGGCACTACTGGAGAGCATTGTCCTGTATCTCATGGACAACATTGGAAACACTTTTTCCGCAAAAACAATCTCTGATTTTTTAAAAAGCCAGGGGCGAAAGCTAAGCACGGAAACCGTCTACAATTATCTGAAGGCATTGGAAAGCGCCTTCCTGATCCACAAGGTCGTCCGCTTTGACATCAAGGGAAAGCGGATACTGGAGACGCAGGAAAAATACTATCTCTCCGATTTAGGTCTGCGCCACGCCGTTATTGGCTACCGGGACAATGATATTGCCGGCGTTCTGGAGAACACTGTATTCCTGGAGCTGCTGCGCAGAGGGTTCTCCGTCAACATCGGAAAGCAGGATGTGGCAGAGGTTGACTTTGTCGCAAACCGGGCTGACGACCGGCTCTATATCCAAGTCTGCTATATTCTTACGCCGGAAAATACAGATCGGGAATTTGCGCCGCTGGAGGCCATCTCGGATAACTACGAAAAGCTTGTTCTGTCCACGGATACGCTGCTGCGGGTCAATCGTGGCGGGATCCGTCAAAAGAACATTATAGACTTTCTGTTGGAACATTAAATATGCGATAACGCAGGAACGAGAAAAGGACGGTACAGCCGAAGCTGAACCGCCCTTTTTCACTAAGATAATTGCCGCTGGAAGCAGTGCTCCCAAACATAATCATCAAGACCTTTGTAGCGGGGATCCCACAGATAGGTGCCATAGCGAAAGCCTGCATCCGAAAGCAGTGAGACCAGCGTCCTGTATCCGCCTTGCACATGGGGGTTCTCCATGAAATCCATGTCGAATGCAGTCATGATACGTTCTACACCTTGCTCGTGCAGCTGCGGCAGGATAAGCTCCAATTGGGTCAATGTATTTACCCCCGCAACTGCGAGTACTGTCTGTCCTGTCAGGTAATGGATGACATCCGCTTTCATGGGGCCCTCTGTGAGCAGCACCATAGCGCGCGGTTCCCCCGCAATATGTACCCAACCCTCTGCCTTACAGCCGTCTGTGCGGCCGGTGCTGGATACCCAGCGAAATTTGCGCCGCGTCGCATTATCCCGGCGAATCTGCATGCCTTGAATACGGCCTTTGCTGTCTCGCACCGGAATCAGAATACCGCGGCTCTCACAGGCAAAGGACCATTTCCCGTCTTTTCGGTAAAAGCCGGGAACACCGGACAGATAATATCCGCTGGATTGAAGCTGCCTTGCAATGGTTTGCATCCCCACCACCGGAGTGGTACGGTACCCAAGCCTGTCGATCTCCTCATCTGATAGGCCCCGGTTTCGCAGGTTCTGCCGATGGTCGGAGGCCAGCGTCAGCTTGGACAGAAGCCCGGTATAGGTGTCGCTTCGTGATGCAATATCTGTCGGTGGGACTTCTGCAACCACGGGCACAGGAATGTGCTCCGGCTTCGGTATACTGCCCTGCACATCCAAGCGTGCAATCAGAGCATCACGGACCTCCTCGCGGGCAATCCCCGTATAGTATGCATACAGATCGAAAATGCCGCCGGAGAACCCACAGCGCGGACAGCGAAATACATCCTTCTGCAGATTGATGTTCAGGTGTTTTGCATGCTTGTCTGACCAAACCATGAGCAGCCTCAGATACACTTTCCCAATACGCTTCCCAATAGTGGTCATTGCGCCCGAGATGGCGTTCGATGCACTCAGGAATCATCGGGTTTGTAATGAGTCTCTGATACTGTGCGTCACTCAATGCTGCAACTTCATCCCATTGTTCGATTTGCGATATAAAGTCTTCAGTCTGGCATTGCGCCTTATACACTCCTCCAACCTCCCGAATATACCTACTGGACATCATCAGCGGCTGCCGGATAATCATGATTTTGTAGTGATTTTCCATATACTCGCCGTTAAGATATGCTTCGTAGAAGTCCATCGAAGAATTCTCTGCGAAGATGCTTGATTCTCTCCAAGACGGAACACTTCCGTCCTCCAATTCTTCTCGAATACGATTTGTCATAATACGCTTTGCATCGTCATAGTCCGAGAACGCCTCGCAATCATTTCCGTGCTCGCCATCCACAGCCCAGTCTTCCATCACAAGAAAAACATTGACGCGTTTACGCATAGAACGAAGATCATCCAACGGACGAATCATTTCGGGCGCCATGATAACCATGTCCAGTACGATATCAGCAATGGTCTTTGGCTGGTGATACAGATCAGAGAAGGTATCCTCCAGCGCCTTGACCTCATGCGGCATGACCGGAGGGTCAAACTCACAATAGATGTCAGGCGTTTCGTTTTCGGTCTCCTTATCCTCGCCATCGTGAATGGCGTTTATTCGGCCATAAAGCCCTGCGTATTCACTCTCGGCGGTGCCGACAATGGCTCCGCCAATCGTGTATGTGACGCCTTCATACGCAAATTCAGCGCCAGTTCTGTTCAAAATCATTTTTCGCTCCTCCTTAGATATGGCAGTCGATCCCGACAATGAAATGATCGTCAGGGATGCTGTCTATGTAGTCTGCCAACATCTGCCGCCATGCGTCCGGCTTCTTGTCGTTGCAGCTGATACCCCACCAGCCCATATCACCCTTGGAGTGCCAGTCTCCGTCCTGAAGGAAGGAATAGGCGTCGGGCATCATGCGCTGATCCGGTGCGAGTCCGTTGCGGCGGAGGTAAACCTCCTCGCTTTCATTCTTGAAATAGATTTGCGTTACGAAAGAGAAAATTCCATCCTCCGTGATCTTCCAGAAGCTGCCTTCCGGAGCCTTGCCGGAACGAAATGTCTCTGCAAGAAGCTCAAATCGCTTTTGGGCGTGCTGCAGCTCCCATTCCTTCATGAGCTCCCATGCAATATCCCTTTTTCTTGCGCCGCAGACCCATATATAGCCTTCGGGCGCTTCACATACAGCATCTTCGTTGCCCCATGAGCGCTCACCGTTAATTCGTTCCGCTGTGTCACGGACAAGGAATTGGAACGGCCAGCGGCCGCCAATGGAATACCAATCCCAGAAGGCATTCGGATTGCAGTAATACCCATACGTATTGGTCTTGCTGTCAAAGGTATAACCGCAGTAGTCCTCCGCATACTGCCTCAGACTGGGATAGAGCTTCTTCACCGGATATCCCATAAATGCACGCATCTTTTTCGCTTTCTTCGTTCGCTTCTCATGGCCGAGGTGTCCGGCCTTTTTCTGGAACACCTTGCCATCTTTGATGAGATATTTTTCGCACACCAGCCGGCTGTACTCCGGAACGACAGTTCCGTCCGGAAAACGGACACAGTTGATTTTGTCGGTCTCATAATCCCGCCGCAGGTCATCGGTTCGATCCTCAAACTCCAGATAGGCCGGGTCATCCGTTCCTTCACAGAATGGGGCCATCAGTTCATCAATCTCGCACTCAGCCGAACGCTCCAGAGTGCTGGCCTTGCTTTGAAGTCGTTTCAAAAGAAACCGCAAAGCAAAACTCTCCGGATCCTGCGCCAGCTTTTCTTTGACTTCTGCGATCTGTTCCGCATAACGCATGTTTTCCTCGCAGTTTTCCTCCAGTTTGGGCATATAAAAATTGACCAATGTTACAAAATGACTCATTTTTTTGATTCCTTTCCTGTTGTAAGATTAACGGGCAGCAGGAAAAGAATCCGCTGCCCGTCGTTGTGAATTGTAATATCCCCGTTAGACCCGCATATGTCGCTTGACCGCTGCGGTCAGCTTTACGGGCAGTTGATTCAGATCTGTGATGTCCATAAAGGAATCACCATAGATTCGCTCGATGTTCTGTTTGTCCTCGCCGATAGCGGCCGCAATGAACAATACTCCCTTGCGCCGGTACTCCTGCCTGATGCCGCGGAGATCTTCCTCGGCGGCACTGCCGTAGTAACCGGGTGCTGCCGGTTGACCATCGGATACAAGGATCAGGATCTTTACCTCCTCCGGCCGTTTAACCAGCTGCTCGGCCACAAAACGAAGCGCGGCGCCGTCGCGGTTGCTGCCACGGGCAGCAATGTCCATCATGCGGTATTTATCATCGTTATCGATGCTTTCAAGCTCCGCATAGGAATACAGCTCCACACTGTTGCCGCTGGTGGAATGACCGTAAACGGTGACAGGGATATGCAGCGCCTTGCAGAAGTCATATAGAATGATGGCCGAAGACCTGGCGTAGGTACAGCGGTCGCAGGAGCACATGCTGCCTGATTCGTCCAGCAAAAGCCCTACGGACATCTGTGGAATTTCGTTGGGCAGGGCATTTTTATAAAAAACCTTCCCATCGTTCCGGCAAAGGGCGTGGGCATCCAGCCGTCGCCCCATCATGAGCCCGGTCTGCTTGCCGCCACGCTGTTTATCCTTCAGCTGCTGTAAGAGGCTTTTCTGCAGCTGCCGTGAGATATCCAGCAATGGTCCGGAAATGGCGTTATACTGCTCTACAAGCTCCTCATCGACGGTGGATATCCGGTTCACACAGATATCAACACCGGCATGAACATCTCCATAGGAGATGCTCTGGGCCACATCGTTGAGTTCCCGTGTCCGTTCATTCTCCAGCTGCTCGCAGGCAGCCTTCTCCGCCATCTTGTCCAGCAGGCGCTCAATGTCCTCCGCTGCATGGTCATAGCGTTCACGCTCATATGCTTCGTTGTGCTTGGTAGCCCCTCCGCTGCCTTCGGAAACACGATCCGTCTGCTGATAGGGGATGCGTCCGTCTTCTTCCGCGGATACTGCCTGCTTCCCGCCGGAAGCGCCTTCCATATCTCCGGTAATTGCGCCTTCTTCCGCCGGATTTTCGGTCTGGGAGATCCCGGCAGAAGAACGCTCGGATTCGGAGTCAGTCTGGGGCTCGGGCTCTTCAGAGCCGCTGCTTCCTTCAGACTCGCTTTTTTCTGCCTGAGCTGCCGTCTGCGCCCGTTTCCCGGCTCCGGCTGCCACACAGACCGCGCCCACTTCGGGGATCGGTGTGCTGCTGCCCTCGCCGGACACAGAGCTTCCGGCTTTTGTTTGTATCGATCTGGCCGACCGCGCCTTCCCCGGTGCCGTTCATGCACCGGCACATGGCGTGGACTGCCTTGATCACAGAACCACATAGCGTTGATTCCGCCTTTGCCCCGTACATGGATGCCACCTTGACCTTCTTATTTGTCATGGTATCAAAGGGGACGGGCAGCGAACGGGAATAGTTGAACAGATTGTTGATTGATACGCTCATGTCGCGTCATTCCTTTCTGCAGTGTCACTGCGTGAAATCAATGGTAATACCGGTATCTGTACAGCAGCAGTTCTCCATACCGTTTCGTTCCAGCTCCCGGCAGATGTCCGGCCAGCTTTCTCGGGCAGGCAGTTCTGCCGCCGTTATTTCCAGCATGGATAGCCCTTGCGCGATGCTCTCGTTGCACCGCTCATTGAGTTCCATAACATGGGCGTCCACCCATTCAAAAGCCAGATACTCATAATTCTCCGGGGGATCGACCTTCTGCGGAGTGTCATTCTCAGTTTCCTCTGTGCCCGTCTCATCATTTTCCGTTTCCGGCATCTTGACTTCTTCCGCGTGCAGGTAGGTCAGGCTGCACACTTGAAGGCCGCGAATCACAACGATCGCTTCACGGTATCCGCCGGCATGGTTGAGCAGGATTCGCACCTCGTTGCCTGTCGCAATATTGCGCATGGCATTAGGCGTCTTCCATACCCATCTGGCGTTGGGAAAATCGGCTGTGACCAGCTCTGTAATCCGCCGCTGCATTGAGCCGAACGCCATGTCCCGGATATCCTGATCCGTAGGTTCCGGGCGAGCAGCCGGAAGCAGAGGCGGGATATTCTCCACTTTTCTGGCAGAGAGAAAGAGCAGTCGCATGGCGGCGATAAAAATACCGAGTATCACCAATAAGAGAATCGGCCAAATCCTGCAAACAAACAGCAGCAGAGCCAATGTCCCCAGTATGGTCAAAACCTCATAGGCGATGTGGCGCTTGAATTCTTTGTTTTGCATATACTGTCCTTTCTGAACGCAAAAAACGCACATGAGTCCACATAGATACTCATGTGCGTTTTAATGCGCCCGATCCATTTGTAGTTCTTCGATTGATTATTCGTCGAAGAACGAATTTACGCCGCCGAAGGGTTCAAAGCCGGTGAAATTACCAGGCATCTCTCCGTTGGAGGCAGACTTTGCGGGTGCGGCAGCCGCTCTGGGCTGTTCCCCAGATTCCTCGGTCTTCTGCTTTCCGCCGCCAGAGGAGCAATACTCAATTTCATCCAGAATGACCACCATGGCGCTTCTTTTTTCATGCGTCGTGCTGTCCTCCCAGACATCCTCGTCCAGGCGGCCGAGAATATTGATGAACGAGCTCTCTTTAAGCTGCATCTTTTTGATGCGCTCACATACCGGGCCAAAGGCTTTTACAGAGAGGTTTACCCATCGGGTGTTGTTTTCGGCGCGGGTGTCGTACACCTTTTTGCCGATGCGGAACCGGACGCTCTCCCCGTTTTCGGAGAATTTGAGAGCCGGTGCGCCGTCATATCCCTTGGAGATGACGACATCAGTTGCGATTACCTTGAACATAAGATGCTCCTTTCTTGCAGGTGCTGCCTGCTATAACATGATTTATTTCAACCCATTTCGGGAAGAAACCAAGAAACAAAAAAAGTGCCAACCAACACGAATGTGTTAATTGACACTTTATAACTTGAATACTCTGGTGTTCCGCGCAGGAAACCTTGATACTTATGATTGTATTATAGCAGGTTCTCATATGACAGTCAATTGCTTTCCGCTGTTTTCGCCGGGCACCTCGCTGTTTTCACCGGGGTACCTTGCTCCAGCACAGAGAGAACCAACTCCAACGCAAGCCTCACTCGAAGCGGGTCGAATATACAGTTCCCATCCGGCAGGATACCCGCTTCGACTCTGTTCTCTATTTCCCTGACTAATCCGCGGATCTCATCGCCTTTTGTCATTTTGATCCTCTTCCTTTCAAAATATCGATTGCCAAATATGTGCTAAGCTGTTGGCAGCCTTCGTTTTCATATACCGGTGTGCCGGTTGCCGTATATACCGTGATGATGTCGCCCTCATCAACATTTCGAAGTTTTCCGGCGATCTGTATTTTCACTGTATGTGGGTCTGACCACAGATAGAGCGTTTTGATGCGGCGGCGCATCGGAGTTTTTTCCAGCCCGGTACAGTGACCACGAATTACCACTATTTGATCGGTGACTGCGCTATACAACAGTTGTAATGCACTGAACCCATAAAAGGAGAAAAAGAGCAGGACGGAAAGAGACAGATAAAGGTTGCCCTCCAACAACAGAGACACCACCATCAATAAAAGGCTTACCAGCGCGGCTCCACATCTCATTATAATCTGTTTTTGCAGCGGCGGTGGGATTTTTTCGAATTTTTCTCTCATTACGCACCTCACAGCAGAAGGATTCTCTTTTTCTTCAGTAGCCTGAGCAATGCGGAAACGACCTCATCCCGCACTGCGGCGTGTTCCATTTGGGCTTCCAGAATGTTATCAAAAATGGTTTCCTGCGTATAGATTGTTTCCGTCAGGTTCTGCCTGTTTCTATCCCCCAACAGGTTTATTTGTGGTGCTACATGATGTTCTGTCAGGAATACCAGTTCTGCCGTGGTGAGCCGAAGTCCGGCTTCTGTCAGCCATAGCAGCAATTCTTTTTGGCGTGCGCTTAGAATCGCACGAACTCCTTGCGGCTTCGCAGGCGTCAGAACGCACTGTGTCAATGCACGATACTCAAAAACAGGCTCATCACCTTCTGTAATTTCAACAAGTCCCTGACGTTTAAGCTGCTGCAGTGCTTTTACCTCCGGCACATTCTCGCGGTTTTTTGCAAACCCAAATCTGCCGTTAAGCCAGAGCGCAGCCTGTTCCCCGGTCAGCTGAAAATCTACGCCGCAGCGGGTCACGAACAGAAGATCCTCTGTGGAGGCTCTGATTACCATACCTTTGGATATATATTTCATTTTGCTCACTCCTTGTCTGTCCTTTTCCCATATTACACGGCAAGGCGGCGCGAATTACAGCACTCACAGCAAATACATTGCGACAACGCACAGAATAACAATCAGCAGCATGACTCCCGCCACGGCGGAAACCTTCTTCACCAATTCCATGTCAGGCCCCTCTTTCAGTTTTCCTGCATCTGAAGGCAGAACATCGTCATAGTAGCCGTCATATCCATCGTCCTTTGGATGAAAAGCTCCTCCCATGTGTTCACCGACAGGCTTTTCATGCTTTTTCCGTGGCTTTGGAGACAGGTGCTTACGCTTCTTTTCCATACGCTTTTGTGACTTTACGGGTTTCTCTTTTGGCTTTTTCTGACCACCTTCCGCAGTCGGCAGACTCTTCCCGCACTCCATGCAGAAAGAAGCGGCGCCATCTGCAAAATCGGCGCCGCAATAGGGACAATATTTCATACTCAGCACTCCTTTGGGCAGTATTCGGCATTCATGCCGGGTTTCACGACCCATTGGGGGACAATACGATTATACCACAGCGTCTTTTTCGTGTCATCGGCGCAAACCCTGCCATTTAGTCTGCCATTTCGCGAGACATTTTGTATTCCTCAATAGTCGGGAGCGGAAAAATCGTATGTATTTATTTTGCGCGGCAGGGCTCATCTTCCCCGCCGCCGTAGCTTTTGTGTCTGCTTCCTTAAAGCAGCGTGCTTATTCCGGTGGAAATCAGATCTGCCACACGATATAATGAATTTACAAGCATACTTTTTGCGCAATGCACGCAATGAACGGCGATTTTTGTTGTCTATATAGATGAAAGGCCTTTACGCAGAGAGAAGGGAGGGCGCAATGAGAGACCATGAGATCATAGAATTGTACTGGGCGCGTAACGAGAGCGCGATTACCGCC
>ENA-OWPN01002740-OWPN01002740.1-human-gut-metagenome-genome-assembly--contig:-NODE-2740-length-9836-cov-2.422247_pt1 | contig 9836 bp, 7 predicted proteins | sample MGYA00248266_ERZ651850 | MGnify/ENA primary metagenome ERZ651850 (study PRJEB26924, sample SAMEA4378296) | human gut metagenome | biome: human gut; feature: human-associated habitat; material: faeces... | reverse complement strand
CGGGCGGTGTGAACAAGGAGGTGGACTACACCACTTTCCGTAACTATGTGAAACAAGGCGTGGCCAAAGAGGTGGTGGTGAATAAAACCGAAGGCAACGTGCGCATGGTGGTTCGCCCCGAAAAAATTCGCGAAATCTACAAACAGGGCTCTGACCAAACGGGAAGCGCTCCGACGGTTTCGACTAAATACCCGAATATCGACACCATCAACGGCTTTCTGGATGCTAACTACCAGGGAAGCGTAAAATATGAGGAAAGCGATAAGTTCTTCATGAGCTTGCTCAGCAGTTTGCTGCCCATCATCCTGCTGGTGTTCCTTTGGTTCTTCCTGATGCGGCGCATGGGAGGCGGCGGCGGCAGTGGCGGCATTTTCAATGTCGGCAAAAGCAAAGCGCGCCTGTTCGACAAAAATGGCAAAAACTCTACGCACGTTACCTTTAAGGACGTGGCCGGACAGGAAGGGGCTAAACAGGAAATCCGCGAAATCGTTGACTTCCTGAAAAACCCGCAGAAATATACGGAACTGGGTGGTAAAATTCCTAAGGGTGCTTTGCTCGTGGGTCCTCCGGGAACGGGTAAGACGCTGCTCGCCAAGGCTGTTGCCGGCGAGGCTGACGTGCCGTTCTTCTCTATGGCTGGTTCCGACTTTGTCGAAATGTTTGTCGGCGTGGGTGCAAGCCGTGTGCGCGACCTCTTCCAGCAAGCGAAGGAAAAAGCTCCCTGTATTGTGTTTATCGACGAAATTGATGCCATCGGCCGTGCTCGTGGCAAAAACCCGTCAATGGGGGGTAACGATGAACGCGAAAATACGCTGAACCAGTTGCTCACCGAAATGGACGGTTTCGGCACAAACTCGGGTGTCATTGTTCTTGCGGCTACAAACCGCGTCGAAATTCTCGACTCTGCCCTGCTCCGTGCCGGACGTTTCGACCGTCAAATCCATGTCGACCTGCCTGAACTCTCTGAACGTGTGGCTATTTTCAAGGTTCACCTGGCTCCGCTCAAACTCGACAGTTCGCTCGACATCGAAATGCTGGCCCGACAAACACCGGGCTTCTCGGGTGCCGACATTGCCAATGTTTGTAACGAGGCGGCGCTCATCGCGGCTCGCCATAACCGCAAGGAGGTGGGCAAGCAGGACTTCCTCGACGCTGTTGACCGCATCATCGGTGGTTTGGAAAAAACAACCAAGGTGATGACCGAGGACGAAAAACGTGCCATCGCCATTCACGAGGCCGGACATGCCAGCGTGTCGTGGCTGCTGCAATATGCCAACCCGCTCGTCAAAGTGACCATCGTGCCGCGCGGACAGGCCTTGGGCGCAGCATGGTATTTGCCCGAAGAACGCACCATCACTACCAAGGAACAAATGCTCGACGAAATCTGTTCGCTTCTCGGCGGACGTGCGGCCGAGGAGGTGTTCCTGGGTCATGTTTCAAGCGGTGCGCTCAACGACTTGGAACGCGTCACCAAACGTATCTACGGCATGGTGGCCTACCTCGGTATGAGCGACAAACTGCAGAACCTGTGTTACTACAACGCGCAGGGCGAAGGATTTACCAAGCCCTACTCCGACAAAACGGCGGAACTCATCGACAACGAGGTGCAGCGCATGATTAGCGAACAATACGAACGCGCCAAACGTCTGCTCACCGAAAATGCGGCTAAGCACAACGCGCTGGCCGACTTGCTCGTCGAACGCGAAGTTATCTTCACCGAAGATGCTGAAAAGATTTTCGGTCCGCGTCCTTGGAAGAGCCGCACGGACATCCTTATGGAAGAGGAGGCGATGAAACTGGTTGACGAACGTAACCGCAAACTCGAAGCTGAAGCTAAGGCCAAAGAAGCTGAAGCTGAAGCTAAAGATGCGAAAGAAACAGAAAACCAGAAAGCAGAAGGTGCTGCAACGGCAGAAACAAAAACGACAGAAACAAAATCGGCAGAAACCGAAAGCAATGCTGAAAGCAAACTTGAAAGCCATGCCGACCTTCAAACGAACAATCAATCGGATAACCAAGCCGACAATCACAGCGTAAACGCGTAAACGCTTTAACACTTTGAAACTGTTTAGATTTTTCCCGTCATTGGGCTGGTGGAAAATTTAAACAGTTTCTTAGTTCATGTAAACAACCATTTCTTTCTTAGCACAATACTCATTTTAACCGCATTCTTAGCATGAGCAATCTTGTAGTACGCAGTCTGACGGGTATCGTATTCGTAGCCGTACTGGTAGGCGGCACGCTCTACTCTCCCCTCACCTTCACTGTACTTTTTGCCCTTATCACGGGCCTGAGCGTTTGGGAATTTTCTACCAATGTCAACAATCACGCTGGCGCATCGGTCAACCGGCTCATCAACACCGTGGCTGGTGTTTACCTCTTCTTAGCCTTCTCGGGCTATTGTGCCGACTTTGTAAAGCCCGACGCATTCATCCCCTATCTCGTTTCCATCATGTATCTGCTCATCAGCGAATTGTATTTGCAAAAACGCAATCCGCTGAAAAACTGGGCTTACGCCTTTGCCTCGCAAATTTACGTAGCATTGGCCTTCTCGCTGCTCAACGTGCTGGCGTTCCAGTACAATCCGCTGATTAACCGCACCGAGTTCCTGCCCATCTATGCACTGAGCATATTCATCTTCCTGTGGACCAGCGATTCAGGCGCCTACCTTTGCGGTTCCATGCTCCACAAGTATTTCCCTGCCAAACTTTTTCCGCGCATTTCGCCCAACAAGTCATGGGTAGGCAGCATCGGCGGCGGACTTTTGTGTTTGGTTGCCGCCACCCTGCTTTGGCATTTCAATCCCGGCACCTTGCCCCTTCTCCACTGGTTGGGTCTGGGCCTGACGGTATGCGTATTCGGCACCTGGGGCGACCTGGTCGAAAGCCTTTTCAAGCGTCAGCTGGGTATTAAAGACAGCGGCCATGTGCTCCCCGGCCACGGCGGCATGCTCGACCGCTTCGACTCCTCGCTGCTTGCCATTCCCGCAGCCGTTCTTTACCTTTACACCATTCAGGCGTTTTAAGCATCGAGTTTAAAGTTCAAGTTACCCAAGCAAGTGTTCAAATGTGTGAATTCTGAACACCCATTTAAGTTACACAGTCACTATGCTTCATCCATCCGACATAATCAATCGGCGCAAGCTGATTCTTAAAATTGCCTTGATAGTGCTGCTTCTCACTTCCTTGGTCAGCACAATAACCTATTTGGTCATACGCCGCCCATTTGTCAATGATTTTGAAATAGTTGACCCTCTTGGCGGCAACCTGTTTCCGTCGGCCCTACTCTCCGTAGCCACCACCGATGCACAAATCATTCAGCCAATGAGTACCACCAACTGCATCGGCAACCCCAAATCGTGCATTGCCATCAAGGTAAAATCCAATAAGCCCAACAGCCGCGTTCAAATCGAACTGGCCGAAACGCCTTTCTACAACCACTCCGTATCTACCTTCGTATTGCCCGAAGAGGACAAGGAATACATCATTTACCCCGACATCCTTTGGCGCTACAAAGAACTGCGCAACAACGATCAGGCCACGCCCATCAGCGTAGTTGCCACGGTAAAAATGAACAATGTCGACTTTGGACAAAAAATGCGCACCTTCTCCATGCGCAGCCTCAACGAATGTCTGCTGGGCTACCAAAAACAGTTGCCCAACGGCAAACAGCGTTTCATCAGCACCCGCCTGTTCTATGCCGCCTACGTCAACGAGGAAAGCCCGAACATCGACAAAATTCTGCGCGAGGCACTCAACACCCGCATCGTGCGCAAGTTCCTGGGCTACCAGGCCGGCAAACCCGAAGCCGTCGACCGCCAAGTCTACGCCTTGTGGTACGTGTTGCAAAAGCGCAACTTCCGCTACAGTTCTGTGTCCTACTCCAGCTTGTCGAGCAATGTGGTCTATACCCAACGCGTTCGCACCCTTGAGGACGCATTGAACTCCTCGCAAATTAACTGTGTCGACGGAAGCGTTCTCTTCGCCTCGCTCCTGCGAGCCATCAACATCACCCCCGTGCTCGTGCAAACGCCCGGCCACATGTTCGTAGGCTATTACACCGACGATAAGCGAAAGAACATCACCTTCCTCGAAACCACCATGATTGGCGACGTCGACCTCGACGACTTCTTCCCAGAAGAAAAACTCGATTCGACGAAGACCACCAAGTCGCAAGCCGAAATATCGCGCCTCACCTTTGAAAAGTCCAAGCAATACGCCACCGAAAAATACCTCAGTGTCGAAAAGCAAGTACGTTCCAACCAGCCGCGCTACCTGTTCTTCGAAATTTCGAAAGGTGTGCGCAGCAAGGTGCAGCCCATTGGCCGATAACCCTCCCCCGGGTTCTGTTCAAGCCCCATTACTCCCCTATCAAAAAAAGACCGGAAGAAAGCAAAACTGCCTTTCTTCCGGTTTTTTTTTGTAGTTTACTACCCGAACGAAACAACGCAAACAGCCTCATCATTTGTCATTACTGGCGAATGTCGGTCAACATAGCGATGGAATAATCATCGTATGCCAAGAGGCTATCGCGCTGCAAACGCTTCAGGTGTCGGTTAAAGAAGGTGCGATGTCTTGCACTATGCAGTAACTTGTTCATCACATCGGCTTCAAAATCAAAATGAGGAAGCAGCAAGGCTGCATGGATGTAATTGGCATTCTTTGAGTGGCAGTCAATGGCTTTTTGCAAATCCTCGGCATATTGTTCGCGGTGTGCCACCTCATACATCATCAGCAGATAATGTGCCAGAGCATCACTTGTCACAAACACAACAGAATGCTCATCCGTATCAAATTCCCCTTGTTTAAATCCATTGAGCTGCAGTTCATCTTTGCAGTTTATCAAATAAGGGGGCTGTTCAAAGTCAACCAGCGAACCGACCGAACAAGCCAATTTCCGGGTTTTATAGTTGTAGTGAAAGGCTGCACTGTCGCCATAGCTCATCCAGCTGCACGGTTTGCCTCTCTGTTGCCACACAGCAACCAGCGTTGCAAACGAGCCTTCATCGTAGAACTTATCCAGCAACATTCCTCCTTTTCTTTGGGCTTCCTGCTCACAATCGTTGTAAAAAGGCTCCCAAATGTTTCCTATCCATTGGTCCAGTTCCTCGGCCGAGCATATGGGGGCTGTGGGCAGTTTGTCGAGTAGATAACGGGCCCAACGGTCGGCAAACAAACCTCCGCCTCCAGCACCATCCGACACGGCTATCACACCCTGCGATGCACTCACAGCGTCTTCGTTCACATAGCCGGGTTCTGGTTTTCCTAAAGTCATGCAGTGTGGTTTCATTGATTCTGGCCGATGTTTGTCGGGGTTCCTATGTCCATAAGTTTAATCAGTGTCGTAGCATCCACATTCACGCCCATGGCGCGGTGTCGTCCCTGGCGGTCGTCGTTTAATTGCCTGCTGATGTCTTGATTATAGCGCTCGGGCAATAAACTGGACATATTGAACAGGGTTTCTGCATAAGGATTGCCGCGCATCTCGTCGATGTCTATCGGGCAAGCCACTTCTTCGGCCGACTTGCTTGAAGTAAAGTGAATGTTAAACAAAATCACGTTGCCGTCGTTCGTAAACATCGACTTCAGTTCGTTGGCCTGTTGCATCACGCTTTCCGTCGAAGCACCGTTAAATTCTCCGTCGGTTATATTGATGATGGTCGGGGGGTAACAGTCCTTTTCGCTGTGTTGCTTCATCCATTCCGTGAGCAAACGGTGCGCATGGTCGAAAGCGATATGGATGCGCGTACATCTTCCGTCGTGTCGTGCCTCCACCCATTGCACCTTTTCCACCTCTTTCACCACCACTCCCTTTCGGGTGCGTTTTTCCTCGCGGGTCATAATTTTTTTGAAAGGATTATTCTGCAATTCTTCAGGCGAGACGAAGTCGCGTCCTTCGAGTGCGCCCTGCCAGCCGCTGTAAGCTTCTTCGCCATAGCCTATCACTGCTATGTCGTAATAATGCCGCACATCGGTCAGTTTGATGCAGCGCGACACCAACTCATTGATTTGTCGGTTCACAATGCGTGCAGCTGCTTCGGCCATCGTCATTTCTTCGCCAAAGAGCTGGGTCTTTTTTTGCATGCTTATCGAATGGTCCACCAGGAAGATAAAGGCCGTAGGGGTGTTGCGCGTAATTTGTGCCGTGTAGGGCACTTTGGTTTGTAGCGCGGTTGGCTGTGTAGGTATGGGTATGCCAAAATTGCCGATGTTCGTAATGCACTCCAAGGGGATAAAGTGCTTCACCAACACTTCTGCCTGAAAAAAGGGCTGTTCGTCTTCATCTAAGTCAAAGTGCTTGTTGGCTTTAACGGCTGCAAAATGTATTTGTTTCAAGTCGTCGAGTCCGCTGCCAACCCGCGCGCCGTTTTTGGTGGCATTCCGGTCGGCATACTTGGTGCCTTCCTGCCAAATTACCTTGGGGTCGATTTTTAAAACAACGGGGTTCGAAATGCGGTTGTCATTCATGGCCACATACATCATGGGATGCTGCTTAACGAAACTCACTCTTACGTAATGTTCCAAGTTGTCGCGCGAATCCAGGCTGCGCGAGGTGCTGCTGCCGCCCGGTTTGGCTATGGTTATTCCTTTTTCTTCGCAATCGGCCCACGAATACAATCCGCCGTTTCGAATAATCGACTCCAGGTTTTCGCGGTCGGTGAAGTGATACAGGCAGTCGATATGATGGCTGTCGATAACCTCTTTGTATGCTTTCCAATTATTTTTCTGTGTCATTGCAGTAATGTATTTTCGTCGAACAAGCTCAGTTGCTGGTAGCCGTTTTGGGGGGCTGCAGGTGCCGTTCCGGCTACATCTTCAAAAGGGTACAGCCCTTCGGTGTATGCTTTTACCAGATAGGCATGCGAGAGGGGCTTGCTGCCGTCGTCCACATCGCAGCAGGCGTTGTAATCCAGCAGCACGATTGTTTGGGTTTGGCTGGCCTTGCGCAGCCGTTCAATGATGTCCATGGCTTTGTGTTCAAGCATCCACCGATAGGTGGGCAGGTAAATCTGCTTGCGTGCTTCGATGTAGCCCAACAGTTCCTTGCCATATACGCCTTTGCGGTGTCCGAGCGGCCTACCGAATCGGCGTACGCTTCGTTTGATATTTTTCATGGTGTCGTTCCGAAACAGGTCAATGTCTACATCTGCTCCTTCAAACACTTTCAGTCCTTGCCAAATGGCTTCGACGCAGGTGGCAGTCATGCCTTCGGTAAATGGTATGGGTATGTCGTAATGGGGATAAAAGGGACTGAATCGGCGCAGGCCGTCTGTGGCCTTACTGGTAACGTCGGCCAGAATTGCGCCGGGAAACTCCTTCAGCAGGGTTTCCTTCTTCTTTCGCTTCGAGGCTATTGCTATCATAGTGACTTCACGGGCTTTAGGTATTTGTGATACTTTGCATCCAAGATTCTTTTAAAATGGGCTTCTGTGTCTGTGGGGATGTAGAGGGAGGTTAAGGAGTTACAATACTCAAATGCACTATCTCCTATCGATTGGAGGCTAGAGGGCAAAGTGAGGGAGGTTAAGGATCTACAACAACCAAATGCCTCTTCTCCTATCGATTGGAGGCTAGAGGGTAAAGTGAGGGAGGTTAAGGAGTAACAACCACCAAATGCATTATCTCCTATCGATTGGAGGCTAGAGGGTAAAGTGAGGGAGGTTAAGGAGTAACAATCCGAAAATGCACCACCTCCTATCAATTGGAGGCTAAAGGGTAAAGTGAGGGAGGTTAAGGAACTACAATGATAAAATGCATGATCACAAATCACCCGAGTTCCTTTCCGCACGGTATATTCCGTAAGTATGCTATTTCCCTTCAACAATCTCTTCCCATCTTTACTATATAGAACACCAAACTCATCCCTCACGCCTTCGGCTCTATCCTCATCAGTCACTTTGGTCGAAAGCACTTCTTCCACCAACTCCGGGTACTTCAAGTTCAGCAAACGGAAGGATACGTTGCTGAGGCCTTCTTCGCTGTGAGCCAGCAGGAAGAGGGCATAGAGGCGGGTGAGTTCGGAGTCGGTAAAGAGGGGAGGAAAAGCTTGTAGAACTGCGCAGGACGAGAGGTCGCGGTAGTCGGTGGCTGAAAAGAGCAGACGGTCGGAGGCTCCGTAGGTGTTCCACAGCGTGGGAGAAAGACTGAGGGCTTTGAGCGAAAGCAGAATGACAGCGAGGGGAAAATCGTCGATGTGTTCGTTGAAGCGTTCAGCCGTGCGCAGGGGGTGGCGAAAGTCGGGACTGCCTAATTCGCGCGCAGCAGTACCTTCCATGGCCGGAACATACATGCCATCGTAGTCAACGAGTGTCAGCGTACCATCGGAACGGACCAATATATTGTCGGGCTTCAAGTCGCCGTGGGCAAAGGGCTGAGATAGGAGCCACGAAGCCAGGCGGCTGAATTGAAAGGCCAGAAGGCGCAGGGCGTTCGGGTCGGCAAGATGCGACTGGATATAGCGGTCGAGGGTTTCACCTTCAACCCAATCCATCAACACCACGGGAAATTCCTCGTCGTTGGTAGATTGCGATTCCACAAAGATTTCCTTATCCAAGTAGCGGAAAGGGGTCAAAAAGCTGCTGGAGGTATAGGCTAATTCCTGCGCTATGAGTTGATAGCTCTCGGCGCGTCCTTCCTGCTCTTTCAAAAAGCACTTCACGGCCACGTCCTTATGCGCTTGCGGATCGTGCATCTTGAAAACCACCGCAAAGTTTCCGCTCGACATCATGGGAGTGCCGTTTCCATCGAGCACCGGCTGAAGATGGCTGAGCTTGTCGAAGTTGTCTGCCGCCAAACGAATGGCATCAATATATTCTGAGATTAAGGGATATTGCATCGCTCCTATAAGTTGGTGTTAAAGAAATTACCGTAAATGCAATATTACACAGAATTTATGAAAAAACGGGGGTTCGCTTTGAAAAACCTGAAATATTGCAGCGATAAGTAGGTCTGCTTAAATTCCGAATGTATCAAATTAGCCTTGTGATTCTCATTTTTCACTCCGCCCACTTGTTCACGGAAAACGCTCCCCAGTCGTTCCAGCAAACGATTGGGGAGCGTTATTTTTTATAAATGTAAAAATAATTTTGAACACCTACTTAGCAAGGGTTACTGTTCGTAGACGTTTTCGATTTCTACCACATACACGGCGTGGAACGAGCCGCCGGGTTTGTCGCTGTACCAGCGGTTGAGGCATTCCTGGTCGATAAAGTCGGCGGCTTTCATGTCGGAGCGGAACAGTTTGCGGCATTCCACGGTGAGGCGGGCCTCAGCAAAACTTACGGCGCCGTGTTCGGTGGCGACGGGGGTGAGGCCGGTTTCCTTCAGTTTGTCGTGGGTGCGGCCCGATACCGTACCGCAAAGGTTTACCACGCGACGCATTTCGGGGCTGTGGCCGAAGAAGGTGAGCGTCAGGTGATCGTTTTCCTCAATAAACGGGTAGGTAAAACGTTCGGGACGCACGAAAAGGAAGGCTACGGGCTTGTTCCAAAGATAACCCAGTCCGCCCCATGAGGCTGTCATCATGTTGAAACGCTCGGGCGTGCCGGCCGTGATGAGCATCCATTCCTTACCAATGATTTCAAAGACATTTTCCTTTGTCAGGGTTTCGATAGTGGTGAGTTTCATAAGCTGATGTGATTGTGTGAAGCAGGTGCTGAAAATTAGGCAATAATCACTGTATGCCGAGGCACTTTGCAAAGGGGTGCACACGGTCAACGCCTGCTTTATGTGAAAGGTAAAGGACTGTTCTGCTTGATGGTGCAGAGCAGTCCTTTACAGTTTGAAGTGCATAAGTAGGTATTCTATATCATGCTTTTCAGCGCCTACTTTAAATGC
>ENA-OWPN01002732-OWPN01002732.1-human-gut-metagenome-genome-assembly--contig:-NODE-2732-length-9886-cov-5.948327_pt1 | contig 9886 bp, 9 predicted proteins | sample MGYA00248266_ERZ651850 | MGnify/ENA primary metagenome ERZ651850 (study PRJEB26924, sample SAMEA4378296) | human gut metagenome | biome: human gut; feature: human-associated habitat; material: faeces... | reverse complement strand
CTTGTAAATTGTCTTGAGTTGCGACTGGGACTGGAGTATAATGGAAGCAGAAATTTCCCTGCTTCGGATCGTTGCAATCAGCTTGTCAAACTTCGGAATCTGACCAATATTTGCGAACTCGTCACAAAGGATTCTCACATGATAAGGCAGTCTTCCATGATGAACATCATCGGCTGCCCCGAGGGCATCAAGGCCGTTCAGGAAGCCCACCCCGACGTGGAAATGTTCCTTGCCGCCGTTGACGAGAAGCTCAACGAGCACGCCTACATCGTCCCCGGCCTGGGCGACGCCGGCGACCGGATTTTCGGTACAAAGTAAAAAAGTTGGAAAAAATGTGCATCTCCGTGGGAGATGCACATTTTTCGTGTTAAAATCTTTACTTTAACCGCTTTTCCAGTGTTGCGGCGTTGAGCGCCGTCAGATGCACCCGGGAAAAGCCGTATTCCGCCGTCAGGATGAAGGACTTGGGCAGATCGTCGCAGGGGATGACCTCACCCTCCCGCTCCGCCCGGCTGAGGAACTCCCGGGTGCGCTTGGAGGTGGAGGTGTTGTCCAGGTCAAAAATGCCGATGATGCTCCTGTCCCGGACGGCAAAGTCGTTGCCGATGGATAAAAACATGCTTGCCTCCTATGGCCGCATCGGGCAGCGTTTCCGCTGCCCGATGGCCTTATTTCCGTTTCTTCCACTCGCTGACCGCCAGCTCGTCGCAGCGGTTGTTCTTCGGGTTTTCCGCATGGCCTTTGACCCAGTGGTAATGCACGTCGTGCTTCTGGGTCAGGGACAGCAGAATTTCCCAGAGGTCGGAATTCAGGGCGGGCTTTTTGTCGGACTTGACCCAGCCCCGTTTTTTCCAGCCCCACGCCCAGCCCTTTTCCAGGGCGTCAATGACGTACTTGCTGTCGCTGTACAGCTCCACGGTGCAGGGTTCTTTCAGCGCCTGCAAGCCCCGGATCACCGCCGTCAGCTCCATGCGGTTGTTGGTGGTGCTGTCTTCTCCGCCGGAAAGCTCCTTTTCCACGCCGTTGTATTCCAGAATGGCGCCCCAGCCGCCGGGGCCGGGGTTGCCGGAACAGGCGCCGTCGGTGTACAGGGTCACGGTTTTCATGCCTGTTCTCCGGATTCTTCCTCGTCCATCTTTTCCACACGCTCCAGGGAAACCACCTGGTTGCCCTCGTCAATGCGCATGACGATGACGCCCTGAACATCCCGCTTGTAGACGTTGATGGAGGACGCGGGAATGCGGATGATAACGCCGCCGTTTTCGATGAGCATCACGTCGTCATTCTCGCCCACCACACGGCAGCCGGCCACATTGCCGGTCTTGGGGGTGATGTTGTAGTTCTTAAGACCCTTACCGCCCCGGCTCTGGGCCTGCTTTTCCCCGTTGGGACCGGTGCGCAGGTACTCCGTCAGAGCGGTGCGCTTGCCGTAGCCGTTCTGGGTGACGGTGAGCAGGGTCTTGCCCTCCTCGGCCTTCTCCGCGCCGACCACATAGTCCCCGTCGGTTAACATAATACCGCGAACGCCCGCCGCGTCACGACCCATGCACCGCACGTCATTCTCGTTAAAGCAGATGGCGTAGCCAAAGGCTGTGGCAAGAACGATGTCGTCGTTGCCGTTTGTGCGGATGACGCTGATCAGGTGGTCGTCCTCGTCCAGGGTGATGGCGCGGATGCCCGCCTTGCGGTTGGTTTTCAGGGAGACGAAGGGGATGCGCTTGACGGTGCCCTTCCGGGTGACCATCATCAGGAACTCATTTTCGTCAAACTCCCGGGTGATCACCATGGCGGTGACGGACTCGCCGGGATTCAGGGGCAGCACGTTGACGATGGCAGTACCCCGGGCGGTGCGGCCTGCCTCGGGAATCTGGTAGCCCTTGCGGTGATGCACCCGTCCCTGATCGGTAAAGAAGAGCATGTGGTCGTGGGTGGACGCAATGGTCAGGCTCTTGACGTAGTCCTCTTCCTTCAGATTCTGGGCGTTGACGCCCCGGCCGCCACGGCTCTGGGTGCGGTAGGTGTCCACGGGCATTCTCTTGATGTAGCCCTGGTTGGACAGGGTGAAGGCGCAGATCTCCTCCTCGATCAGGTCTTCGATGTCGATTTCGTCCTCGATCTCCTGAATCTCGGTTTTCCGCTTGTCGCCGAACTTGTCCCGGATCTCGATCATCTCGCTGCGCAGAACCGCCTTGAGTTTCTTTTCGTCCGCCAGCAGTTCCAGATAATACTTGATTTTTTCTTCCAGCTCGTCATACTCGCTCTGGAGCTTTTCCCGGTCAAGACCCTGCAGGGCTTTCAGCCGCATGTCCAGAATGGCCTGCGCCTGAACGTCGTCCAGTTTGAAGCGATCCATCAGACGCTGCTTGGCATCGTCGTAAGCCGAGCGGATGATGTGAATGACCTCGTCGATGTTATCCTGGGCAATGAGCAGACCTTCCAGCAAATGCGCCCGCTCCTGGGCTTTTTTCAGGTCATACCGGGTGCGCCGGGTGAGGACTTCTTCCTGATGCTTGAGATATTCGTCGATGATCTGCCGCAGGGAGAGAATTTTCGGCTGCTTCTGGTTGTCCACCAGCGCCAGCATGATGATGCCGAAGCTGGACTGCAAAGCCGTCTGCTTGAACAGATTGTTCAGCACGACCTGGGGATTGGCGTCCTTTTTCAGCTCGATGACAATGCGCATACCGTTGCGGTCGGTCTCGTCCCGAAGGTCGGAAATGCCGTCCAGGCGCTTGTCCTTCACCTGCTCGGCAATGTTCTTGATAAGCTGACGCTTGTTGACCTGATAAGGAAGCTCGGTGACGATAATCCGCATCCGGTCCTTGCCGTGTTCCTCAAATTCCGTCCGGGCGCGGACGACCACCTTGCCACGGCCGGTGGCGTAGGCCGCGCGGATGCCGCTGCGTCCCATGATGATGCCGCCGGTAGGGAAGTCGGGGCCGGAAATATGCTCCATCAGATCGGCAAGCGTCGCTTCCGGGTCGTCCAGCACGCACACGCAGGCGTCGATGACCTCCGCTAAGTTGTGGGGCGGGATGTTGGTGGCCATGCCGACAGCAATGCCGGAGGAACCGTTGACCAGCAGGTTGGGGAACCGGGAGGGGAGTACACGGGGTTCCTTCCGGGTCTCGTCGAAGTTGGGGTCCCAGTCCACGGTGTCCTTGTCGATGTCCCGGAGCATTTCGTTGGAAATTTTGCTTAAGCGGGCTTCGGTGTAACGGTAAGCCGCCGGGGGGTCGCCGTCCACGGAGCCGAAGTTGCCATGGCCGTCCACCAGCAGGTACCGCATGGAAAAGTCCTGGGCAAGACGCACCATGGCGTCGTAAACCGACGCGTCGCCGTGGGGATGGTATTTGCCCAGCACGTCGCCGACGCAGGTGGCCGACTTCTTGAAGGGCTTGTCGGAAGTCAGGCCGCTTTCATACATGGTGTACAGAATCCGGCGGTGAACGGGCTTGAGTCCGTCCCGGACGTCCGGCAATGCCCGTCCGACGATGACAGACATGGCATATTCAATATAGGATTTCTCCATTTCGTCCACCAGGTTGGACTGGGTGATCACCTGGTCGGGGAAGCGGATATCCTCGGGTTTATAACTGCGGTTATGTCCCATAAACGCACCTCCAGTTCAGGATTGCTAGATCATACGATTTCTTAATAAAATGGTAAAACCATTTTATTCATCCATTGACATGGATGGCCGCCGAAGGCGGCAAGAAATGTATGGACTACATTTTCTGCGGCTATGCCGCTGGCCGTTTTCAAAACGGCCTATTAAAACGGTTTTCAACCGTTTTAATAAAAATTAGTTCAAATATCAATATTGACTGCATATCTCGCGTTCCGCTCGATCCAGTCCTTTCTCGGCTCCACCTGTTCGCCCATGAGAACGGTGAAGATCTCGTCGGCGCGGCGGGCGTCCTCCAGGGTGATGCGGCGCAGGGAACGCTTTTCCGGGTCCATGGTGGTCTCCCACAGCTCGTGGGGGTCCATTTCGCCAAGGCCTTTGAACCGGGAAATGTCGATCTTGGCGTTGGGGTTGTCGCTGCGCATCTGGGAGGAAATCGCGTCCCGCTGATCGTCGGAATAGGCGACCTTCACGCTCTTGCCCCGGGTCAGCTTATACAGGGGCGGCACGGCGGAGTAGACGTAGCCATGCTCGATCAGCGGCCGCATATACCGGAAGAAGAAGGTCAGCAGCAGCGTGCGGATATGGGCGCCGTCCACATCGGCATCGGCCATGATGATGACCTTGTGATACCGCAGCTTTTCAATGTCAAATTCGTCCCCGATGCCCGCGCCCAGCGCCACGATCAGGGGATACAGCTTGTCGTTGCCGTAAATCTTGTCCGCCCGGGCCTTTTCCACGTTGAGCATCTTGCCCCACATGGCAAGAATGGCCTGGAACCGGGAGTCCCGCCCCTGAATGGCGGAACCGGCTGCGCTGTCGCCCTCCACGATGTAAATTTCGCAGAGGCTGGCGTCCCGCTCGTTGCAGTCCTGGAGCTTGTCCGGCATCTGGCCGGATTCCAGTCCCGTCTTGCGGCGGATGGATTCCCGGGCCTTCCGGGCGGCCTCCCGGGCGCGGTTTGCCATCATGGCCTTGTCCAGCACGGCCTTGGCAACGGCAGGATGCTCCTCAAAATAGGTGGTCAGCTGGTCGTTCACTACCTGATCGACCAGAGTACGAATATAGGCGTTGCCCAGCTTGGCTTTGGTCTGACCCTCGAACTGGGCGTCGGTGAGCTTGACGGAAATAATGGCGGTGATGCCCTCCCGGCAATCCTCGCCGGAAACCTTGTCGTCGCCCTTGATGATGCCGTTTTTCACGCCGTAGGCGTTGAGAACACGGGTCAGCGCGGTCTTGAAGCCGGTCTCGTGCATACCGCCTTCCGGCGTGCGCACGTCGTTGGCGAAGGACAGCAGAAATTCGTTGTAGCCGTCGTTATACTGCACGGCGATCTCGGCGGAGGCGTCGCCCTTGCTGCCGCTCATATAGATGACGTCCTCGCACAATGGCGTCTTGTTCCGGTTGCACCAGACGGCAAACTCCCGGATGCCGCCCTCATAGCACATGGTCTCGCTGATCTGCTTTTCGTCGTCCCGGTCGTCGGTGATGGTGATGGTCAGACCCGCATTCAGGAAGGCTTCCTCCCGCATCCGCTCGTGGAGCACCTCATAGTCGTATACCAGGCTGTCGAACATCTCCGGGTCGGGCTGGAAAGTGACCTCCGTGCCGGTTTTGTCGGTTTTGCCGACAATCTTCATCTCCTGGGTGATGCTGCCCCGGGCGAATTTCATTTCGTAAATGCTGCCGTTTTTGTGAACCCGCACCCGCAGCCACTCACTTAAGGCGTTGACGACGGACGCGCCCACGCCGTGCAGGCCGCCGGAGACCTTATAACCGCCGCCGCCGAACTTACCGCCGGCGTGGAGCACGGTATACACGACCTCCAGAGCCGGACGCCCGGTCTGGGGCTGGATGTCCACGGGGATACCCCGGCCGTCGTCGGTGACAGTGATGGAGTTTCCGGGGTTGATGGTCACGGTAATATGCTTACAGTATCCGGCCAGCGCCTCGTCAATGGCGTTGTCCACGATCTCATAGACCAGGTGGTGCAGACCGGAAGAGGATGTAGAGCCGATATACATACCGGGTCTTTTCCGCACCGCTTCCAGACCCTCCAGAACCTGAATCTGCTCCGCGCCGTATTCCTGTGTTACTTTCGTTTCGTCAGACATATATGCCCTCCTGCGTGATATGCTTCAATTATTCGCGAATGCTTCCCTTTTCTATCTGAATTGTTTTTCCCAGTTTGGTGAACCGTCCCGGCTCGCAGCAGGTGATGAACACCTGTCCGGAGACGATTTTATTTAATACAAAGTCCTGCCGCCCGGGGTCAAGCTCGGACAGAACATCGTCCAGCAGCAGAACCGGCTCTTCCCCCCATTCCCGCGCCATCAGCTCCCGCTGGGCAAGCTTTAAGCTGATAGCCGCCGTCCGGGTCTGCCCCTGAGAGCCGTAGGCTTTCAGGTCGATGCCGGACAGGCTCACGGCAAAATCGTCCTTGTGGGGGCCTGTCAGGCACTGCGCCGTTTCCAGTTCCGCCCGGCTGTGGCTTTGCAGATGGTCGAGTAAATTCTGGGTCAGCTCCGGGATGGGCGCAAAGGGGTCAACCACCGTGGAGACGGTCTTATAGCTGAGGGTAAATTCTTCCGCGCCCCCGGAAAATTGGTTGTGGTAATTGGCCGCGGCCTTACCCAAGCCGTCATAAAACCGTGCCCGGTAGGAGATCAGCAGCGCGCCTACCTGACACAATCTGGTATTGTATTCCGGCAAAATTTCCAGAATGCCGGGATTTTCAAAATGGTCTTTCAGAATGCGGCCTTTCTGTTCCAGAATCCGGTTGTATTCCGTCAGGGCCGCGTCGTAATTCGGCCGGAGGGCGCACAGCGCCAGATCGCCGAACCGCCGCCGCTGGCTCGCGCCCATTTTCAGAATCATCAGATCCTCCGGGCAGAACAGCACCGTGGGCAGCACCCCGGCGATTTCCCCGGCGGTTTTTTTCTTCGCCCCATTCAGCCACAGCTGCCGGGGGCGGGAGCCGGGGAACAGGAGCCACCGGATGCTCTGCTGCCGCTCCTGGGAGAATACAGAACCGTCGATTTCTCCGAAATCTTCCTGAAACCGCACCATTTCCGAGGTTTTCTGCGCCCGGAAGCTTTTCCCGCTGCCAAGATAGCTGATGGCTTCCAGCAGGTTGGTCTTTCCCTGGGCGTTGTCTCCCACGATCAGGTTGACGCCGGGGTCAAACCGCGCCGCGATTTCCCGATAATTTCGGAAGGACCGGAGCTTCAGCTCATTCAGATTCATGGGTGCAGATCTGATACGTCTGAGAGCCGCAGACGAACCGGTCGCCGGGGCGCAGCTTCTTTCCCCGCATCCGGCAGATTTCGCCGTTGACCAGAATCTGTCCCTCCTGAATCATCAGCTTTGCTTCGCCGCCGGTTTCCGCGGCGTTCGACAGCTTCATGGCGTCCTGCAATTTGATATACTCCGTGGTGATTGCCACTGGAATGGCGTTATCCTTCTTTTTGACGACTACCTTCATAAACCGACTCCTTTTTTAGCCGTTCTTGATTCTGACCGGCAGCACCATGTAGGCAAAGTCTTCCTTCTCATCCACGGGGGTCAGAACGATGGGGCTTAAGCCGTTGGTCAGCTCCAGCGTGACCTCCTCCGTGGGGATCACCCGCAGCGCCTCCGCCAGATACCGGACGTTGAAGCCGATTTCCAGCTCCTGCCCGTCCCCGGCCAGGGAGCAGCGATCCTCCGCCGCGCCGATGGTGGTGTTGGTGCGCATCTGCAGCTCCTGGTTGCCGAACACGCAGCGCACGGGGCTTTTGTACTTTTCGGACACGATCAGGCCGACACGCTCCACGGAAGATGCCAGATCACCCACATTTGCCACCATTTTGATGGGGCAGTTGGACGGCACCACCCGCCGCCAGTCCAGAAATTCGCCTTCCAGCAGCCGGCACACCAGCGTGGCATTTCCCACCTGGAACAGAATGTGCTTCGTACCCAGGGTAAAGGCCGCGTCATCCTCCACGTCCGTGAGGATTTTTTCCACTTCTTTCAGTCCGGCGGCGGGAACCACGAAATTCATCTCCCGTCCGGTACCCTCCTCCGGGTGGAAGGTGCGCCTGGCAAGCCGGAATCCGTCCACGGCCACGGCCGTAATCGAGGTGTCCGTCACCTCAAATTTCACACCGGTATGAATCGGCCGACCCTGATTTTCGCTGACGGCAAAAATGGTACTGGAAATCAGCTCTTTCAATTTATTCTGAGGAATATGGATTGCCCGTCCGTCGCCCACATCCGGCAGCTCCGGATAATCCTCGGCGGACTCGGCGGAAATGGTAAAGGAAGCATAGCCCGCCCGGATGGAGACCTTATAATTCTCGTCCACCACCACGGTTACCGACCCCTCCGGCAGGCGGCGGATAATGTCGCCGAACAGCTTCGCCGGGAGGATGCACTGCCCCATGTCGGACACGTCCGCATCGATCTCATAGGTGATGGCGGTTTCCATATTATAACCGGTGAGGCTCAGTCCCTGTCCGGCCTTGCAGAGGATTCCTTCAATGACGGAAAGACTGCTCTTCTGGGCGACAGTACGTCCTGCGATGTTCAGTCCCGTGACCAGCATATTTTTTTCACAGGTAAAACGCATAGTCAAAATCCTTTCTTTCTGATTTTATTCAATATATTTCTCTTTCAATAGGTTTAGGTAGTAATAACAGTGGTAGTGCAAATTTATGTGGATAACTCCCTTTTTGCTTAGGGGCGCAAGATTTTTTTATCCACAGCCCAATGTGAATAACGGATCCTTTTTCCACAGGGGCTGTCAGGCGGGAAAACGGGTGCAACTTATCAACAGCCTACATTTCCACATTCCACAGGGGCTGTGGAGAAAAAGGGGAGCGCAATTACAGACAGGAATTGATGTTCGCGGTGATGTCCCGGATGTTATTCTGCATGTTGGTGTCCCCGTTTTTCAGCGCGACTTCGACCTTCCGGATGGCGTACAATACGGTGGAGTGATCCCGGGCAAATTCCTTGCCGATGTCCGGCAGGCTCAGGTTGGTGAGCTTGCGGATCAGGTACATGGCAATTTGCCTGGCCTCGGCGGTACCTTTGTTTTTCTGGGTACCCCGGAGAATAACCTCGTCGATGGAATAGAACTTGCACACCTGGCTGATGATCAGGCTGGGGGTGGGCAGGGCGTTGCCCTCGCTCTTGAACATGTCGTCAATGGCCCGGGAGATATTGGGAAGATCCAGAGGCATGTTATTGAGGTCCCGGTAGGCCAGAATTTTCTTGACCGTACCCTCAATCTGCCGGACGTTGTTGGTGACGTTGATGGCAATGTAGTTGCACACGTCATCGGAAAGGTTCAGTCCCAGATTTTTGGCCTTGTTTTTCAGAATGGCCATACGGGTCTCGTAATCCGGCGGCTGAATGTCCGCGAGCAGACCCCACTCAAACCGGGTTTTCAGCCGATCCTCCAATGTCAGCATGTCGCTGGGCTTGCGGTCGGAGGTCATGACGATCTGCTTATGCTCCTCGTAGAGCTTATTGAAGGTATGGAAGAATTCCTCCTGGGTGGATTCCTTACCGGCGATAAATTGCACGTCGTCGATGAGGAACAGGTCGGCTTCCCGGTATTTGCTGCGGAACTCAATATTTTTGCCGTTCTGAATGGCGGCAATCAGCTCATTGGTAAATTGGTCGCCCTTGATGTAGACGATGTTGGCGTTGGGATTTTCCTTGCGGATGCCGTTGGCAATGGCATACAGCAGGTGGGTCTTGCCCACGCCGGGCGGGCCGTAAAGAAACAGGGGGTTGTACACCTGCCCGGGGGTTTTGGAAACGGCGATGGCCGCGCTGTGGGCAAAGCGGTTGGAGGGGCCGACAACGAAGTTGTCAAAGGTAAACTGGGGATTGAAGTCCATGGAGGAGACGCTTTTCCCCTTCTGCTTGAAGGCGTCCAGCTCCTCGTCGCCGAAGACCATCAGCTTCGCGTCGGAATTGAACACTTCCTTCAGCGCGTCCTGGATGTAATCGGTGCAGCGGCGGCGGATTATCTCCCGGCGGAAGTCCGAGGGGGAGTACAGAATCAGATTGTTCTCGTTCAACTCCACCACCTCGGCGTCGTCAAACCAGGCCGAAACGGTGACAGCCCCCAGCCGCTCTTCCATATGGCTTAAAACCTTTGCCCACACATAGGCAGATGAATACATAGGGCAGCTCCTTTCCTAAGGCAGCACCGCACAATTGTGCCTGCGAGTCTCAGCCGTCTTTTTGCCCCACTTCTTCAGT
>ENA-OWPN01002729-OWPN01002729.1-human-gut-metagenome-genome-assembly--contig:-NODE-2729-length-9896-cov-4.832131_pt1 | contig 9896 bp, 9 predicted proteins | sample MGYA00248266_ERZ651850 | MGnify/ENA primary metagenome ERZ651850 (study PRJEB26924, sample SAMEA4378296) | human gut metagenome | biome: human gut; feature: human-associated habitat; material: faeces... | reverse complement strand
CGGCGAAGACCTTCCCGAACCGCAAGGATATCTCCTGCTTCCGGTTTCTCCGGTGGACGGAACAGCGGAACACCCGTTGCACCTTCGGATAACAACGACGAAAGACGGCAGGGGAACCGAATCAGAAACAGTTTCGGAAGTCTCCTTCCATATCGAAGGTGGCTTTCAGACAGGCAAAAGCCATGTTGTAACCCTCTTCTTTACAGATAAAAGTCAGATACAGACTACCTCCGTCAGTGTAGAAGGCTGGACAGACCGTGAACAAAATGATATGCCGATATAAAGCGATTAAATAATATGCAATGAATACTTTAAAACAAACGAAAATGAAAACAACTAAGACAATGTGGGCTATATCGATAGCCCTTCTGGCAGCGACAAGCTGTTCGGAAACAGAAACAGAAATCGACCCCGAACCGGGTAGTGGTGGTCAGGTATCTTTGGGTATCACCCCTAACCTGAAAGTGGAAGCCGGAACCAAAGCGGCAACGAAATCGATGGTAAACGGTGATGCGATCACGTATGACAAAGCCCTGTATAGCACTGCTGCCCCCGGCCTGGGAGTCGTGGTGACCAACAGCGATGCAACCGGCTGGTATGTACCCGACGGTGCTGATATCCATCATGTCTGGTATATGGGAGACGAAAAGGGAAAAGGCTGGATTTCGATCACAGAAAAGGGCAGTACTTTTTTGGAAACGAAAGAAGCCCCTTATTACCTGACGGAGACAATCGGTAAAGTGTATGCTTATTATCCTTATGATAAGACAAATTCTTTTACCTCTATAGGTAACGAATCTGATTTGAAAATCCCTGTAAAGGTTCTTGCTACCGGTAGTATAGATGCCTCTACGAACAATGCAAAAAAATACTGGAAGAGTACAGGTGCAGATGGAAGTGGATCTTGGACTTCGCGATTAACGGTTAACGATGTCAAGCTGTCCGAGACAACGGAAAAAGACTACCTGTATTTTTTCGCATCGGAAGGACGTTATGTGAACAACGGCCGTGTCAAAGGTCAACCTCCTTTCGACCCTGAGGGCGGACCGACGAATAACGATACAAAGAACCCCGGCTACCTGATCAACCTGGATATGAACCACGGCTTGGCAATGGTTTCTTTCCGTGTATACGATGGCGGTCATTTGAGTGATAATGCAGTGACATTTAATAAGTTCGTGATACAGAACCATGCGGTAAGCAACGTTTTAAAGACCGGAGACGGAAAAATGGCCCTTTCGAATGGAGCGATAACGGAAAATACAACAACCGGCTCCGTGACGCGTACGATTTCCAACTATACGCTGATGAGACAGATCGATGAAGGAGGTTCTCAGGGCGAAAACGCTTTTATAGCAAGCGGTTCCCAGGTGACGGGGCAGATTGTTTCGCGGTCGGTCAGCTGCCTTGTGTATCCTGTTACTTTCGGTGATAATCAGATCGATGTGGTAATCACACTTCAGGAGCAGAGCAAGCCGACAGTCGATTATACAGTGACATTGCCCGGATATGATTGGACTGCCGGAACGAACTGCGTGTACACCTTCTCTGCCGGTCGTAACAAACTGACGCTGATGGATGTAACCGTTCAGGAGTGGCAGGATGACGACCAGCCGGATATTCCGCTATAAAAACCATTAAAAACAAAGCCCATGAAACGGTTCCTATATATACTTTCGGCTGTCTTCTTCCTTTACCTATGTACAGCCTGTACGGAGGCGGAGGTAATGCATCCCGACGGAGGGAAACAGCCGGAAGAGAGTGTACCTCTGAGTGTGAAAAGTCTGGGCATGTGGATGGAGGTGGAATCGCGAAGCATCGTTACGGGGGGTCCGGGTGCGGAAGAGAAAAATCCGAACCCGCTTACCTCTGTCGGTGTATGCGTCACCAAACGGAACGGCAGCGGTGCAGTCAGTTTCTACGCAAGCAGTGTCAAAAGTCAGCTGTTCACCTACAATGCTACAGCCGTGCCGCCCGCCTGGGAGTTGGCGGAAGGGGAAGAACCGCTCTGCCTGTATACGGAAAAAGGGACTGTGTATGCCTATGCCCCGTCCGGGAAAAGTGTGTCGCTTTCGGGAACTCCGAAAGTGCCGTCGATAAGCGGTATTAAGGTGTTGGATAAGCAGAAGTTTTCCTTCAATGACGGCGGCGTCCCGGTGGATGCCGCGACCGATGTGCAATGGGAAACCGACCAGGACGATTACCTCTACTGTACGGCGGCGGACCAGGTAGACCGCTGGTACCCGGAGGTGTCGCTTTTGATGGAGCATGCGCTGGCAAAGGTGAGTTTTCGTGTATCGGAAGCAGAAGGAGGAACGGCATTTTCCGGTTGCCGGATAGCCAGGGTAACGTTGAAAAGTGATGCGGGGCTGAAAAAATCCACTTCTGCCAAACTCAACCTTTCGACAGGCGCTCTGGAGGGAACCATGACAGATGTCGGTGAACTGGCGTTTATAGCGGACGGCGATCTGCGTGAAGTGGGGTCCGGCGTGACCGATGCATCCAAAGTTGCGGTACAGGCATTCGGCCTGGTTATTCCGGTGACGGATGTGGGTGTCACACTGGTACTCACACTCGAAGATGGGCGTACGTTCAATATGAAACCGGCAGAAGGAAACGGGAATGTTCCCGGAACATTTACGGTGAACTGGGAAAAGGGATACAATTATATCTACAATATCCGCCTGCAACCTCAGGGAATCGAACTGGCGGATATAAGGGTTGCCGGTTGGAATGATGGCGGAGCGCATGATATTCCGGTGGAATAAAAACAGTACGGTATGAAACGATATTTGATATGTCTATTGGTGGGACTGCTCACTGGTTGTACTTCCGGTTCTGTGGAAGAGATGCCGGAAAAGGCGCAGCTGGTGGCGATCAGTTTCGGGAAGCCCGACCTGGGTATCCCGGTGATCCTGACGCGATCGGATGAAGCTGTTATGCCGGAGCCTACACCGTTGCCGGAAGGAGCTACCATACGCGTCTGCGGCTATTTGCTGGGAAATGTGGGAGAGCAGACCATGCCGGCAGCTTTTTCTGCGGCGGCTGCCACCTTTGAATCCACGTATGAAGTGCTGGCCGATGGGAGCCTGTCGCCGTGCCTGGTGGATGATGCGGGGAAAAAGATTGCCGGAGAAGCGGAAAAGACGGTTGTCCGTAGCGGCATATACGACTTTTATGCCGTTTCCCCGGCGCGGTCGTTGCAGAAAGGCAACGGCGGTTCTTATCAGATAACGGATATTCCCCACAAAGAAGATGTGATGACCTCGTCTGCCCGCAGCGTAACGGTTTCGGAAAGTTCACGGCAGGTAAGGTTGGGTACTTTCCACCGTAAATGTGCCCTGGTGGTTTTCAATGTCGCTCCATCGAAAGAAAACGTGCTTCCGTTCAGCCGGCTATATGCCACCCGTTTGAAAATAAGTAAAATATCCTCATCTGGTGCCGTTCTTATAGCCGGCGAGGATACGGGCATTCCGGCTACGGGCGGCGTTGCCGGTGAAACGGGGGAGGTCGTATTTGAAACAGGTGAGTTTGAACCGGTGGAAGAGGGAGCTGATCCGGACAATAGCGGACTGAACAAGACGAAAGGAGTGCTTCTGCCCAAAACGGCGGAGCCTTTTGAGGTGGAGATCGATGTGCAGCGGGATGAGAAAACGGCGACCCTGAAAGCGACTGTCGAAAAAAGTATCTTTTTCGACGAAGGACAAAGATATGTTTTTACGTTGGAGGTAAAGAATAATGAAAGCCGTTTGCAGATGCGTGTACTGGCATGGAATACAGTTCCTTTTACCGATGCACATGTCGGGGCGCCCGACCAGCCTTATCCCGATCCGGATATCAACCAAGGGGTCGGGACGGAATTGACGGTTGCCCGGTGGAAAGAGATCATATGGAGCGGAAACGGGGAAGCCGGAGGAGGTGCATAATATGCCGATGGGAAAATGTGCCGGTACGACAATAAGAAGAATGAGATATGTAATAAAAAGAGAGACAATGAAACAAATGAGAGGAATAAGATATAAACGTTGGATTTGTATGTCTGCCTGGTTGTTTTTGCTTTTTGTCGGCAGCTGCACACAGGCAGATGTGGAGAATGGTGATATATCGCCGCATATATTAAAGGATGTGGATGCCGGTTTTCATTTGAATGTCCTGGCGAGTCGTGCGCCGGTAACACGAAGTATAACGTTTACTCCGGAAGGAACGGTAGATACCGATTCACTGGCCGTCGGCGACAGGGAACGTATCGGCACCCGCGCCCCATCGGTGGACGAAGTGCAGGAAAGTAAGATTGCCGGGCTTTGGGTAGGACAGTATGATGCTTTGACCGGGACGCTTCTATTTAATAAATATTTCGCTTCCTTGACCGATAATACGGTGAATATAAAATTGAAACAAAGCCGGGAAGGAGCACAAAGCCATGTTTGGTTCATTGCGAATGCCGGCGACCTGGGAGAGATCGGGAATGAAAAGAAATTGAAGGAACATGTCCTGTCGTATGCTTCGACGGAAAACGGCTGGCCGGAAAATAACCTGTGTGGAATGACAGGTATGTGGGAAGGGGTAGTACAGGAAGAAGGTGAGAAAAACATTACGGTTGAATTGACGCGCCTGCTGGCAAAAATCTCGTTTACCTATGCGATAGGTGGAAATGGTTTTTCTTTTACTCCTACTTCTGTCAGCTTGAAATCCGTCCCTCAGAAATCGCAGGTCGATGCCCCGGAAAGCCAGTTGGCTGATATGACATATACGAGTTATGCTGGTACTGCCGATAAGAACGGAGCCACGATGTACTGGTATTTGCCGGAGAATATGGCGGGTACGGTAAAGACTGAGTATGCGGTGGATTTGGAAAAGAAGAAAACAGGCAAGGGGGTAACCCATGCTACTTTTATTGAACTGACCGGGACTGCTGTGCAGGGAGAGGTGACTTACGAGAACGTCACTTTCTGCTTTTATCCGGGTAGCGATAAAAACAATTACGATATTGTGCGTAACTCGCATTATACGATGAATGTGACGTTGGTAGGGATAGATGTATCCGACGAACGTATCACGGTAGGTAAGATACCGCCTATTGAAGTAACGGAAGGAAATATGCCTGCTGAAAAAGGAGGAACGAAGGAGGTACAGATCACTGCCCGTCCGGGTCAGGCATGGTCGTTCGACCTGGAGGAATGGTTGTCGGCTGTGATAGAGGGTAAGGAAGCCGGTACGGGCGTTACGGTTTCTCACCAGGGTCCGGCGAAAGTCTCTTTTCAGGCTGTATCGAGCAATCCGAAAGCAGAAGAGAGAAGCGTATCCTTTTCTGTGAATGTAAACAACGATCCTCAGACAATAACCATTACGCAGGAGGGTTCGACCCTGACCAAAGGAAACGATATCTCTTTGGATGCGGCATCCGGTTCGGAGGGTAGTTCCACTTGTAAAGTAACCAAAGGTTTGCAGTGGCAGGTAGTAATGAGCGGTGAAGACTGGTGGGGTTGGTCGGATAGTAATCCGGTCAGCTCGGGAGATGAATCCGACGGGGGTGAGTCTCCGTTAAAAGTAAAATCATTGTCTTCCAATCCGCTAGCACAGGAACGTATGGGAAAGATTACGGTTGCGGCAGGTGCATCGTTTAGTGATCCGACTTATCCGGGCCTGAAAGGGGAAATAATAGTCAAACAGGCAGGTTCAACGGTTGAAGGCTCGACAGTAGAGCTTGAACCGGTAGCAGCCAGTAATCAGTCATCTTCCTTTACCGCAACGCCCGGTTTGGCATGGGCAGCGAAAGTAACGCAAGGGGATTGGCTCACCCTGACAGGTTCGACTTGGGGTAGCACCACGACCGGAAGTGCGCAGGATATCACCTTTGACGCAAAGGTAAATCCGACGGCCTCCCTGCGAAGCGGCGAGATCACTGTCCGGGCAGGTAACGAAACGGGTGGTCCGACAGGCGTGATAACCGTAAACCAGAAAGCGTCTTCTTTAACTGCATCTATAAACCCTGTAACGGCATTAGCTGCAATAGCAGGTGCTGAAGGTACTTATACGATGAACGGCACAAGTGGATTGTTGTATTCTTTTACTGCCGGATTTCCTTCGTGGCTAACTGTTATAAATAATACTGCTTCTACCGAGGGCGGAACTACAAACGGATTTGACCAGCAATTGACTTACCAGACGGCTTCCGTGAATCCCAATGGTACGGAACGAAGTGTAACGGTAACAATAAAGGCAGGGAATATATCAAAAGATGTGACAATTAAGCAAACAGCTTCAGAATTCACAGTCAAAGGGGTTGGGATAATACCAGCAGAAGGAGGCAGTGCAACAGGTTCGATAACAGCTACTGATGGTTTGGAGTGGACTGTATATCCAGAAACAAGTAATAACATAACCGTGAAACCGACCAATGGTCGTGGTCAAGCTACACTAGAGTTCACGGCTTCTGCCAATACAGGTGAAGAGCGTATAGGGGCATTCAAGGTGAAGGTAACGGGAGCAAGTCCGATACGAGAAATTAATATAAGTGTTACGCAAGAGGCAGGTGAGATTCTAGTACCGGCTGTTCTTGGAAAACTTCAAGTTTGTAAAACAGAAGCACCTGGATATCCTGCCTGGGAGGAAGGAAACGAATATTGTAATGAATTGCAAAAAGAAGGTTATGATGATTGGCGTTTGCCGACAAAGAATGAGTTATTGACAATATTCAGTAATAAACAAGCATTGCTGGCAGTAGAGGGCTTTATAGGGTTCCAGTCCACCTCTTACAGTAGCAGTACGGAGGGTAGTAATAAAGACTATCACTGGCGCGTACATTCAGTAACTAGTAGAGGCGATGAAGTTAGTTTAATGCAAGCGAGTGTTGTTCGCTGTGTTCGGGATATAATAGTGCCCAGCCAACTCAATGAATGGTGATGGCCTGTGATCTGAGGTTTGGAGGGCGTTAGAGTACTCTTATGACAAAGTATACTAGAATGGTTCATCGGTAAAGAGCGATCAAGCGCATTTACTATCAGGTGACAGTTGACAAATGACAGGTAGGCTTTGCGCTCGAATATAGAAATAATTGAGTCTATTTATATTGATTTCAATATAGATTTAGCGACTAATAGCCCTGTAAGGGCGGGAGAAATTAGCCCAAGGTTTTAACCTTGGTTATAAGTAAGTTAAGTTTGTTTTTCAAGTCCTGTAGGGACGCAACAGGAATATATATCCTTGTGACACCCTTACAGGGCTAGGGAGGGAGGAGTGTGATTATCATTACCCAGGGTTAAAATCCAGGGCTAATTTGAGATCAGGCTCACAGCCTTCAAGACAGCGATCTTTGACATATTGAGGGTTTGAAGAAAAATAGTATGGTGATTACGGGCTATAGTGCCTTGAATTGATTACATTTGCATATGTATATATATAATGTATAAATCGTATCGCCTTATGAAAGATAATTACATCCGTTTCGACTGGGCCATAAAGAGGCTTTTGCGGCAGAAAGCCAATTTCGGTGTGCTGGAAGGGCTACTTACTGTGTTGTTGGATGAAAAGGTGGAGATCATCGAACTGCTGGAAAGCGAAGGCAACCAGCAAACCTTTGACGACAAATTCAACCGGGTAGACATCAAGGCTAAAAACAGTAAAGGGGAGATCATCATCGTGGAAGTACAGAACACACGTGAACTGACCTTCCTTGAACGTATCCTCTATGGTGTGGCAAAAGCCATTACCGAGCATATATCTTTGGGTGATAGTTACTACGAGGTGAAGAAAATCTACTCCGTAAATATTCTTTACTTCGATATCGGCAAGGGAAACGATTATCTGTATCACGGTCAAAATATCTTCACCGGCGTACATACCGGGGATCGTCTGGAGGTGAGCGTAAAGGAGAAAGATGTCCTGGTGCATAAACTACCTGCGGAGATTTTTCCGGAGTACTTTCTGATTCGTGTGAACGAATTCAACCAGGTAGCCGTCACTCCGTTGGAGGAATGGATAGAATATCTGAAAGACGGAACGATTCGTGCCGATACCACCGCTCCCGGTTTGAAGGAAGCTCGCGAAAAGCTGCTCTATCACAATATGAGCGATGAGGAACGCCGCGCCTACGACGAACACCTCAGCGATATCATGATACAGAATGATGCGTTGGACGGAGCCAAGCTGGAAGGTCGTATGGAAGAACGTTATGGAATTGCAGCCAATATGAAGAAGTTAGGTTTGGATATTCGGCTTATTTCGCAGGCGACCGGTTTGACTTCCGAAGAAATAGCGAAGCTGTAATACATTTATTTTGTAAGAATATTTTTCTTTAAACCCTCAATGTCTCGAACAATAGAGATATTGAGGGCTTTTTTTATGCTCTCACGTGAATATAACGATTAAAGACAATAAAATTATGAACAAAGCAGATTTAGTAAATGAACTGGCCGAGAAAATGCAAATTACGCAATGCCAGTCGCGACAATTTCTCAATATCTTTCAGGAGGTGTTGACAGAGGTTATAAAACAGGATACTTCCGTGATGTTACAAGGCTTTGGCGCTTTTACTCCCTGGAAACAAAAAGAACGGGAGGGGCGAAATCCTCGAACAGGCAAAGGATGTATGATACCGGCACGTACAAGTGTCAAGTTCAAACCCGGAAAGTTTTTACTCGAAGAGTTGAACCCCAGTAAATAGATAATATAGGGGCACAGATATCTTCATATAATGGGTTTTATTCTGTGTCCCTAAATGTCTGTTTTTGACTTTCCCTCAATTAATTATTCAACGCCTATCATAATATCATGAAGAAGCAAAACAAATTAGAAGCACTATTCCCCAACGGAAAAGTGCCGGACGCAAAGGTCTTTAACCGAAGCCTCGACAAAATGTCGAAAGAAGGTCGTAACCATTTCCTTGAAAAAATCTACAAAATAGCTTTCACCGTCTGGTCCACCTTACCCAAAAGGCACCAGAAATTCATCCGGGAAGTAATCATCCACGACCGCCAGTCATACGTCGACTTCATCCAGCAAAGAACCGTCATGTCCTGCCTCCGTTGTCCTCTCCGTTACCCTGTTTTGTTTATTCGAATGCTCCACCTAACCGAAATTGTCGAACGCACAGCACAAACCTCTGTAAACCATATCGCAATGTCCGTCCTGATCTGCTTCCAGATTTGTGGCAAGATCGGTACACTTGCCGGACATCTTGGCAAAGGGGAGATTGCCTATGAAGAGGCATTGGTGTTGGTGGGGAAGATGACGATTGTGGAGTTTTGCGGGTATTAATATCTGTATTTACCGCATAATGTGCGGAGAATATAAAGGCTAATATAGAAATGGAGTGATATGGATGAAATAAGCAATAAATCATTATCTTTGCTCCGAAATTATAAATATTCACGTTTTGGGAGCAATTCTTAAATTTATACTGGCTTAATATTAGCCTTATAAACCGCAGGCTGATAATTCTTCCGTTTGAGTAGTCCTACTTGAACAGGTTTCTTATTTAATTTTTTTCATTCACAGCATTGAACTTTAAGGGCATAGGCCTTTGATGTGGTTGTTTATGGCGACTTCTGAGTTTGCTATAACTGTAATGCTGTGGATCATAATCAAATATTTCAAAGAATATCAAGCACAGTATAAAGAATGGAAACTGAATATATATGGGAGATAAAGCCTAAAAATACTCCTGCCTTAAAAAGAAAATGTAATCACTGTAATTGCGACCGGTTTTATTGTAGTAACAAATTCAGAATGAATGCGCAAAAAAGGAATATCGATGTCTGGTTGATTTATAGATGCGTAGAATGTGATAGTACATATAACCTAACGATTTTGTCACGCACAAAACCTGAACAGATAAAGAAAGCTTGAGTTCAAGTTATAAATGCAACTTTTTGGTACAGGATTAATAGCTGCATAAG
>ENA-OWPN01002716-OWPN01002716.1-human-gut-metagenome-genome-assembly--contig:-NODE-2716-length-9970-cov-2.402723_pt1 | contig 9970 bp, 8 predicted proteins | sample MGYA00248266_ERZ651850 | MGnify/ENA primary metagenome ERZ651850 (study PRJEB26924, sample SAMEA4378296) | human gut metagenome | biome: human gut; feature: human-associated habitat; material: faeces... | reverse complement strand
CTTGGCTGGCTTTCTCCTGCAGAGTTCACTGTCCAATATGTTTGACAAACCTACACTCGCTACAGAACTTTTTTCTCATAAGCCATTGGGTCATTTGCTCATTACAAGAGCGCACCCATAAATCCCTGTAATTTTTACGCTTTCATCTGCTCTTTATACTCTAAGCACAGCATCGTAATATCGTCAAACTGTGGTGAACCGTTGACAAATTCATCAATATCCAACTTTACCGCCGCAAGCAGCTCCGTCGGAGAGCAATCCACATTTTTACAAAGAACATCGGTTAAGCGCTTCATTCCATACAGTTCATTCTCTTTGTTCATTGCCTCTGTGACGCCATCTGTATATTGAAAAACTTTATCTCCCGGCGCCAACTGCATGCTGCCTGATTGGTACTTTATCCCCTCTAAGCCAGCCAGAACAAATCCTGCCTGAATTGCATATGTCTCAAATTTGCCGCCCTTTTTACAAATAAACGGAGGTTCATGCCCTGCATTGACAAAAACAAACTCTCCTGTCTCAAGGTTAAGCACACCTTCAAACGCAGTAATAAACAGTCCTTCACTATTTGATTCGCACAGAAGATCGTTTACCTCTGTAAATACCTCTCCTAAATTCCGACCCGGCTGTGTGTGATCTTTAATCAGGGTTTTACCGATTACCATGAATAGCGCTGCCGGAACGCCCTTGCCGGACACATCCGCCATGACAATAGCAAGATGCTTGTCATCCACCATAAAGAAATCGTAAAAATCGCCACCAACTTCTTTTGCCGGATTCATGGTTGCATAAATATCGAATTCGCTGCGGTCCGGAAAGGCAGGAAATATACACGGCAACATGGAGGACTGAATATGCGTTGCAACATTCAGTTCCGTACCAATGCGTTCCTTTTCCGCTGTAACCTCGGATAGTTGATGTATATATTCCCGGACCTCCGCATCCATTCTTTTGAACGCTTCTGAAAGTTCCTCGATCTCATCTCCCGTATGTATCTCAATATTGAATTTGCTTTCCTGCTCCAGATTGCCGACCATTTCTTTGGCGGCAACGTTCAATTGGTTGATCGGATCAACCACCCTTTTTCGCACCAGAGTATAAAATACTGCGATCGAAACAATAATAACGCCTACTACGCTCAAAACGATCATTAAAATGAAGCCGAAAAGCTCTTTTTGGATCTGCGGCATGGAGATATCCACACCGACCACCGCGACCGGCTCTCCCGCACTGTTGAAGATCGGCGAAAAAGCCGAAGCGATATAGCCATATACCTCGTCCCGGTTTATTGAGATTTCCTCCGGCGGATTTTGCCTATAAATCTTTTCTACCGCTTCTTTGCCATCTGCCATATACCCTTCATGATAGCCCAGCTCCCGTGCGCCCTCCCGATTATCGGCGTCCCATACATAAACCAGATCATCTTCATAAGGGACAAAGACATAATAATACTTTATATCTGTCTGCTTTTGGGTAGCATTTAGGAAATCCAGTACCTGCTGATAGTATTCGTCTTTCTTTCCTGTTTCCACATAGGTGAGCACGCGGTCTCCATCGATATACTCCACCGCCGTTCGGGCATAGGAAAACGCAAGATCGTTGTATTCTTCCATTCGCACTTTTCGGTACTGGAGGCTACATGTGATGCAAATGCACAATATCAAAACAACCGCCAGAAAAAGGAATCCAATCATTACCTTTTTCCCTAACTTGTACCTTTTCATTTATGCCCCCTAAACATCTGCTTTTCCCTTTTGCTTGACCAGAAATGTGCAATCACAATCGAAATAACACTGATACCCGTGCCAAGCACTAACGTCAGCGGCACCGGTAACGTCTGTGTACCGCGCATTATATAAAGAATGACGTTCACACTTATAGAAATAATCACCCAATGAACACAGTATATTACATTGATATTTCGACTGATTTCACCCACACATGCCATAATTTTTTCCGGCAAGTATTTGACCAGCGCGAAATAGATGCCCAGCATCCCTATCGTCAAAGCCAAACAAGCAATGGCATCCAAAGTAATCAAATGGTAATAGCAATTTTCTCCTTCGCCAAACATACCAAATCCATTTACAATTCCGATTGGAAAGTAAACGATTACGATCAGCAGTCCTATGGAAGAAAAAGTTCTGTAAAAACCTGCTCTGTTTTTCACATACAAAAGTTTTTTGCCGAAAATATAGCCACTGACCGGGATAATCAGCCAATTCATCAGCGGGAAATCAGACAAAACCTGACCTGCGGCATCTTCCGTTCCTATGATGTACCCAAGGAAAATGTTCCCGAGTGGATTTCCCACATCCGTACCGTTCCAGTATGTACCTGCCAGCGACATGCCCAAGCATATAAGCAGCATCAGCCAGTCCGGCATACGTAATTTGATAAATAGCGCAACAACCAACATCGCAAGGCCTGCAAATTGCATAATATCATTACCGAAAAAGCGATATAGCAGCGGGCTTATATATTGACTATAGTCGTTGGTTATCCAATATCCCACCAGAGAAGGAATCAAAAAACGGCAGATATTCAAGATATATCCGAAAATTTCTATTTTGATGCCCCTGCGAAAGAAGTCATATGGAGAATTATGGCTCGTATATGCCATTCCTATCCCCATGGCAAACATATACATCGGTGCACTGAACGGACCTCCGATGATGGTATCAAACAAATACGGTATCCCATGCGCAAGCTGAGGTTCAGGCGTACAGGCAATGGTACAATGAATCAAAGCCAGAAAAAAGAGCATCATCGCTTTTGCAAAATCCAATTCGTTCTGTCTTTCACGATTCACGACTTCAGTTGAAAAAATTTTGTTCTCCATGTTTTTTATCTCGTTTTACTGCCGTTAATATAAGAAAACTATCCATGCTCAACAACGCATTTTCGTAAAACTCTATCCTCAAAATCCCCAACAGAAAACCAGTCTGTTATGGTAAACTGTAGCCCCCATTACAGCTTTTTATTCATTTTACCAAATGTGTTATTTATTTTCAAGTAGCGACAAATTCTAATCACACTCCCTACTCAACAGACGATGATACGAGCAGTCAGCAACAATGCTCTTAAAACATGGATTGCAGGATAACGCTTTTATATGAAATGATGTTACTCGATTGTCATATCGCGCAGATAGCGGTTGACTGTCGCAGCCATCACTCAGCGGTTAATCTCTTCCACCAAACGCACAAATTCATTCATCTCACGGGTATGCCATTTTTCTTTATGGGAAAATATCTGACGATACAGCGAAGCATGAAAATTGGTGACGTTCAGCAGCGACAATTTTCCCTGTCGCACGCTCTGCTCCACTGCATACCACGGCAAAAATGAAATGCCTCGGTTGATTTCCAGCATTTTGATGATAAAAGAAGTATCGCTGCATTCCAGAAACGGCGTAAGTATCGTCTCACGTGATGCCAGAAACCGGTCGAGCACACGTCGATAGTTGGCATCGCGCTCCGTCAGATAAAACGGCTTGTCCAGCAACTGCTCCACCTTCAAATCAGGAATTTCTCGCAGCTCTGCTCCAAGCGAGGCCGACGCCACAAACACAACCTTTTCACGCTGTTCCATCAGCTTACGCCAGTCATTATTATATTGCGGCTCATCCAAAATATAAATCATGTCCAATTCGCCGCGCTCCATTTGTGCTATCAAATTCTCCGGTTCTCCCGTGGTCACACGGATGACAACCTGCGGATGCTTTTCCCAATACAATCTCAGTACAGCAGGCAGCTTAAAAAAGCACAGGGATTCAATTGTACCGATATGCAGCCGTCCGCGCAGCTCCCCTCCATCTGAAACGGAAAGCCTTGCTTTGTTCACCTCATTGAGCACCTCATAGGCTCGCTCCAGAAACTGCATCCCCGGATCGGTCAGCGCAATGCGCTTTCCCATCCGATCGAATAGCCGAGTGTGCAGTTCCTCCTCCAACTGATGGATCTGCACCGTCACTGCGGACTGCGAATATCCCAAACTTTCTGCTGCTTTCGAAAAACTTTTGAATTGAGCGACCCGGATAAACGTACTGAGTTGGCGTAATTCCATAAATATGCGCACCCTTTTTTATGCATCATTTTATTATTAATATTTTTAAATGATAAGATTAAATTTATGAATTTGACTTATCTTTATAAACAGAATATACTAAAATCAACAAAGGTGCAAGGGAAATTTAAGCAAAATTATTAGGAGGTTGTTTCGCTCATGGACAAGAAAAAATTCAAACTAGGCCTGCTTCCCAAACTCATCATCGCCATCATCATCGGTATCCTGTTCGGCCAGTTCCTGCCGGAATGGTTCTGTCGTGTCGTGGTAACCGCATCCAAAATCTTTAGTACCTTCTTATCATTCGTCATACCGCTGATGATCCTCGCCTACGTTACTATGGGTATTGCCAATCTGAAAAACGGCGCGGGAAAACTACTGCTCATCACCGTAATCATCGCCTATGGTTCCACGCTGCTCGCAGGCTCGGCCTCCTATTTTGTGGCGCATAATCTGTTCCCCAGCTTTATGAGTCCCGATGCGCTGGAGCAAATCGCTGCGACAGCCGAAAATTCTCTGGAAACCTATTTCAGTCTGAGCATACCTCCTCTGCTGGACACGCTGTCCGCTGTTGTACTGGCCTTTGTACTCGGCCTGTGTCTCTCTTCGCTGCGCGGCAAAACCATCGGAGACACACTGTACAACGGCATCAGCGACTTCTCCGGTATCATTGACAAGGTGCTTCATTCGGTCATCATCCCCCTGCTGCCGCTCTACATCTGCGGTACTTTCACCGATATGACCAAATCCGGTAAAACTTTCGCTATTCTGGGCATCCTATGGAAGGTATTCCTTGTTGTCATCATCATGCATCTTATCTGCATCGTCATTCAATTCACCATCGCAGGTGCTGTCAGCAAGAAAAACCCCTTCACCCTTATCAAAAATCAAATCCCCGGCTATGCTACAGCGCTTGGCACGCAGTCCTCTGCTGCAACCATCCCGGTTAATCTGCAGTGCGCAGAAGCAGACGGTGTTTCCGAGGAAATTCGTAATTTTGTTGTTCCGCTGTGCGCCAACATCCATATGGCCGGCTCGATGATTACTATCACAGCCTGTGCAACCGCCGTGTGCCTGATGAATCAGCTCCCCATCAGCATTGCGACCGTAGTCCCCTTTGTCATGACGCTTGGCATTGCCATGATTGCTTCCCCCGGTGCACCGGGCGGCTCCATTATGACTGCGCTTCCTTTCCTGTACATGATTTTTGGTGCGGAGGCAGGCGACCCCAGCGGTCCGATTTGCGCCATCATGGTTGCGCTCTATATCACTCAGGACTCCAGCCTGCAACGTATCCGGCGATAATGCAATCGGCGTCATCGTTGATACCATTTATCAGAAATTCATCAACAAAAATCCCGCGAAATCCTGATTATCCTGCAATCAGGTAAGGAGAACATTCATGTCCTTTGTCAGTGTTTTCGATGTTTTGGGGCCGAATATGATCGGCCCCTCCAGCTCCCATACTGCAGGAGCTGCCGTCATCGCTTTTTTGGCACACAAAATGATTGCCCCACCACTAAAAAAAGTGGACTTTACCCTTTATGGTTCTTTTGCCAAAACCTATCACGGCCATGGCACCGACCGCGCACTGCTGGGCGGTATGATGGGTTTTAATACGGATGATATCCGCATACGCAATTCTTTTCAAATTGCCGCAGAGCGCGGACTCGCCTACAGTTTCACTCCGTGCGAATCCGAGACAGACATACACCCGAACACGGTGGATATCCGCATGGAAAACACCCGCGGGCAATCGATGACTGTGCGCGGGGAATCGCTGGGCGGAGGCAAGGTACGCATCTCCCGCATCAATGGAGTCTCGGTGGATTTTACCGGCGATTACAGCACGGTTATCGTCGTCCAGCAGGACAAGCCCGGTGTCGTTGCACATATCACCAAGGTTCTCAGCGACAGCAATGTCAATATTGCTTTTATGCGTCTGTTCCGCGAATCCAAAGGCAATACAGCCTATACCATCGTCGAATCCGACGGCCGGTTTCCGGAGGGAATTGCCGAACCGTTGCGCAACCACCCTCATGTGCACGACGTAATGATTGTAGAACCGTAGGGAGAGAAAATATATGGATTTCAAATCTGCCAAAGAACTGCTGGCGTTGTGCCAGCAGGAACAATGCCTGATCTCTGAGATCATGCGTCGCCGGGAATGCGTTTTGGGTGAAACAACTCGTGATATGGTGGACCACCGGATGGCGCGCGCACTGGAGATTATGCGCAATTCCGCCACACAGCCGCTGAAAAACCCGATTAAATCCATGGGTGGCCTGATTGGCGGAGAAGCCAAAAAACTATCCACCCATGCAGCCAAGGGTAAGGCCATCTGCGGCGATGTTCTGGTCAAAGCCATGACATATGCGGTAGCGGTACTGGAGGTCAATGCGTCCATGGGCCTCATCGTAGCTGCCCCCACCGCCGGCTCGGCCGGTGTGGTGCCCGGTTTATTATTGGCGCTGCAGGATTGCTACAAAATTTCTGATGCCCGCCTGATTGACGCGCTGTTTAATGCAGGCGCCATCGGCTATTTAGCCATGCGCAATGCAACTGTCGCCGGTGCTGTAGGTGGCTGTCAGGCTGAAATCGGCGTTGCAGCTGCAATGGCAGCCTCTGCGACTGTAGAGTTAATGGGCGGCACACCGGAACAAAGTTTGGATGCGGGCTCCACTGTTCTGATGAACATGTTGGGACTGGTCTGTGATCCTGTTGGCGGTCTGGTGGAATACCCCTGTCAGAACAGAAACGCCGCCGGCGTTGCCAACGCACTGATTGCTGCCGAACTTTCACTCAGCGGAGTTCACCAACTCATTCCATTTGATGAAATGCTGGCAACCATGTATGCCGTTGGACGGCGCATTCCCATCGAGCTGCGAGAAACCGCGCTGGGTGGCTGCGCCGTCACCCCCTCCGCCTGTGAAATATGCGGCCGCTGCAGTTAAAGAAAATTTTTCCTCCTCTCTTCTGTGAACCGCTCCAGATGCGCTTGCGGACGCTGTGCTTGGTCATTCCGCTCAGCAGGCATTGCGTTCCAAGTCATCGAACAGCTACGTCCCATGAAAATTTGAATTTTACGAAGCCTGGCGTTTGTCAACGCCAGGCTTTATTTTTTGTGTGCAGTCGCATTTTCTCCAATGCCGCCATTCGGCAGCGTTTTTGACATGCACTCGAGAAGCAGGACCGCTCCAACTATCATGATACATATAAAAAGAGATTCCCATTTTATTGGGAATCTCTTTTTTGCGCACATTTTCGACGGTTTAACCCCGCAGTCTGTTACAAAAAGTATAGCTTTTGTAACGCTAAAAATACAGCATTACTTTTGACATCTATTGATTAAATCGGATGTTTAATCGAAAAGTTAAGACTGTTTTTTTAAAAAAAATCAAAATTGGGAACATGCCCCAAAAGCTATACTTTTAGGAACAATATTACAAATATTGGTACCGAGAGAGGAGTACATCGTGCTTTCTTTGCAAATCAAATCGGGAGAATACATCACCATCGGGGAAAACGTGGTCATTCAGGTATTCCAGCGTTCAGGTTCCCAATTTCGGTTGGCAATTCAAGCGCCCAGAGAACTGCCAATCGTTCGTGGAGAAGTGCGCGAGCGAGACGGCGCCCCTCGACCGGAAAACGTAGGTGAATATTTCGACAGGCAGGAAACGCGCAAGCGTGCCAAGCATATGCGGCGTCTTGCCGCCCAACGAAAGGCAGCCGCAACGCGCGCAGATGCGGTGCAACAGCTTCGAACAATTTTGGATGAGATGGAATCGCTGCCGGAAGTACAACAGGCTGCACGCGCACAGCTCAAGCGGCTTGAACTTGCCGAAACCAGCATGGGACAAGGAGGTGCGACACCCGATGGCGCAGAGTCAAAACGGAATCATCATCCGCAACACAACCATCAAGGTGCGGCTCTATCCCACACCTGCACAGGCGACGCTATTTGATAAAACCTTTGATTGCTGCCGCTATCTTTGGAACCGGATGCTGACCGATCAGGCGCGTTTCTATGCAGAAACCGACGTGCATTTCATCCCTACTCCAGCCAAATACAAAAAAAGCGCACCCTTTTTGAAAGAGGTGGATTGCGGCGCGCTGATTTCGGTGCATCAAAACCTGCGTCGAGCTTTTCAGCGTTTTTTCGATCATCCAGATCGTTTTCGGCATCCTGCCTACAAAAAAAAGAAGCATTGCAAAAACAGCTATACCATCTATTGCCAATACTATCGGTCCGGAAATGGTGCAAGCATCTATCTGACGGACAACGATATCCGTCTTCCCAAGGCCGGAATCGTAAAAGCCAGATTATATCGCAAGCCGCTGCATTGGTGGAAACTCAAAACCGCGACGGTCAGCAAAAGCCCGTCCGGCAAGTATTTCTGCTCACTGACATTTGAGTATGCGGTAAAACCACCCAAAGCGGTACAACCGACAGTGGAAACCACGCTGGGACTGAATTATTCCCTGTCCCATTTTTACATAGACAGCAACGGACGCGCCGCTGATGCACCGCACTGGATACAGCACTCGCAAGACAAGCTCGGGCGGATGCAAAAGCGACTTGCACAGATGCAGCGCGGCTCAAAAAACTACGAGCAGCAGCTTCACAGACTTCAGTGCCTGTATGAGCACATCGCCAACCAGCGTAAAGATTTCATTCACAAGGAGAGCCGGCGGATAGCCAACGTCTGGGACGCCGTGTGTGTGAAAGATACCGATCTGGTGGAGATGTCGCAGACGCTCCAACTCGGCAATGTAATGGATGCAGGCTATGGGCAATTCCGCACATACCTGCAATACAAGCTGGAACGTATGGGCAAGTCATATATCGTGGTGGAAAAATACTTCCCCTCCGCTAAAACATGCCATTTCTGTGGTGCAGTCAACGATGCGCTTGCCGCAGATGCACGTCGCTGGCGATGCCCCTCCTGCGGCGCTGTGCTAATGCGCGCCAATAATGCCGCAGAAAATCTGCGCAATCAGGGTCTTGCACAGTATTACGCAAACCAAGGTCGACGCATTCCCGCTTGACCTTCTAAAGAACCCTCATACCGGTCGGGACACCGGTGTATGCCCATGCGCTTGCAGCGCGGAGGCGTTGATCGGATCGAAAGAGTCCTATCTTCCGATGCGATCAGCGTTTCCGACGCAATCAGTGGGAACAAAAGACGGCAACCCGCTGTATTTCACGGCGGCGCGCCCGAAGCCCGTATTTGCGGGCAGTCCACGAGAATCCAACATAATTTTGTTTTCATCCGGCCGACGGGTCGGTTGAAATAGAGTTCATGCGCCAATCATTTGCGGACAGTCCGGCCGGTTGCCCGAAAATCTGATGGCGCTCCACGACCTGTGCTGGGGCAATAGGATGGCCCCGTCACATTAATCAGATTTAGGAGGAACCTAATATGCGTATTCAACACAACATAATGGCGATGAACGCCTACCGCAACTACTCAACTAACACCAGCGCGCTCTCCAAGAACCTGGAGAAGCTGTCTTCTGGTTACAAGATTAACCGCGCAGGCGCCGACGCTGCTGGCCTTGCGATTTCCGAGAAGATGCGTGCTCAGATTACCGGCCTGGAAACCGCGCAGAAGAACGCGAAGGACGGTATCTCCCTCGTGCAGACCGCTGAAGGTGCGTTGACCGAAGTACATGACATGCTCAACCGTATGGTCGAGCTGGCCAACCAGTCCGCAAACGGCACTTACGACAATGACACCGACCGCGCCAACCTGCAGAAGGAAGTTGACCAGCTGCTGGAGGAAATCGACCGCATCGCCGATTCCGCAAACTTCAACGGCATCAACCTGCTCGACGGCACCATGTCGTCCGGCACCGTAAAGGCCAGCTACAACACCCTGAGCGCTACCGACATCAAGAG
>ENA-OWPN01002704-OWPN01002704.1-human-gut-metagenome-genome-assembly--contig:-NODE-2704-length-10042-cov-3.342345_pt1 | contig 10042 bp, 13 predicted proteins | sample MGYA00248266_ERZ651850 | MGnify/ENA primary metagenome ERZ651850 (study PRJEB26924, sample SAMEA4378296) | human gut metagenome | biome: human gut; feature: human-associated habitat; material: faeces... | reverse complement strand
ATATCCCGGAAACCATCCGCGCCACCAAGCAGATGGACGACGACATCAAGGAGAAGCTGACCAAGGCGATCGAGGAATTCAAAGTCAAGTTCCTTTCTGAGCATTAAAGCGGGGAGGGGGACTGAACAATGGCTTCCGGAAACATGAAGGACATTAAGCGCCGTATTAAGTCGGTGCAGTCCACCATGCAGATTACCAAGGCAATGGAGTTGGTGGCTTCTTCCAAAATGCGCCGCGCCAAGGAGCGTGCGCTGGCTGCGCGGCCCTATTTCAACACGATGTATGAAACCATCACCCGGCTGGCTGCCGCAACACGTAACGGTGATTCGGTGTATACCCGTCACCGCGACGTGAAGAACAGCCTGTATATCGTCATCGCGGGCGACCGCGGTCTGGCAGGCGGCTATAATGCCAACCTGTTCAAGCTGGCCGCTGCCGAGATAGAGGGCAAAAAGGCGCAGGTCGTCACCATCGGCAAAAAGGCGCAGGAGCATTACGCCAAGCGCGACTGGCCGGTTGCGGCGGATTATCCGGGCATTGCCGAAACCATGAAAATCAGCGACACGCATGAAATCGTCGAGCACATGCTCAGTATGTTCCGCAGTGGGCAGGTGGACGAGGTTTTCCTCTGTTACACGCAGTTTGTTTCGCCCCTGCAGCAGGAGCCTAAGTGCATCCAGCTGCTGCCGGCGAACTTTGATCGCAGCGAACAAGGCGAAAAGACGACTGGCGCGCGTGTGCTGACCGAATACGATCCCTTGGCTTCGCTGGCCTGTGCTTGGTTCACCGAGCCGTGGCAGTGGAACGTGTACGGCGTGCTGTACGGCGCGGTGGTGGAGAGCTACTGCTCCGAGCAGTCCGCACGCCGCATGGCGATGGAGGCTGCGTCCGACAATGCCAGCGAGATGATCGAAAATCTGAATCTGTCCTATAACCGTGCACGTCAGGCAGCCATCACGCAGGAGATCACCGAGATCGTCGCGGGTTCGGGCGAGGTCGGCGCATAGGACGATACGAATTAGGAGTTTTGCCAATGAGTGAGCAGAATATTGGCACCGTTGTCCAGATTATCGGACCGGTGCTGGACATCAAATTTGCTGCCGACGCACTGCCAAAGCTGCTGAGCGCCATCACGATTGACAACAACGGCTGTATCGTAACGGTCGAAGTTGCGCAGCACATCGGTCAGGATACCGTGCGCTGCATCGCGATGGAGTCTACGGACGGTTTGGTGCGCGGCATGAAAGCCGTCGATACCGGCGGACCGATTACGGTCCCGGTCGGCGACAAGAATCTGGGCCGCATTTTCAACCTGCTCGGCCAGCCGGTGGACAACAAGCCGCCGGTTGAGGGCGAGGAGCGTTGGCCCATTCATCGTCCCGCTCCTTCTTATGAGGAGCAGGAATCCACGACGGAAATCCTCGAAACCGGCATCAAGGTCATCGACCTGATTGCGCCGTATGCCAAGGGCGGTAAAATCGGCCTGTTCGGCGGTGCAGGCGTCGGCAAGACGGTTATCATCATGGAGCTGATTAACAACATCGCCAAGCAGCATGGTGGTATTTCGGTATTCACCGGCGTTGGCGAGCGTACCCGTGAGGGCAACGACCTGTATAACGAAATGCAGGAGTCCGGCGTTATCAACAAGACCGCACTGGTCTATGGCCAGATGAATGAGCCGCCCGGAGCGCGTATGCGCGTGGCGCTTTCCGGCCTTACCATGGCGGAATACTTCCGCGATGTCAAGAATCAGGATGTTCTGCTTTTCATCGATAACATTTTCCGCTTTACCCAGGCCGGCAGCGAGGTCTCGGCCCTGCTGGGCCGTATGCCCTCCGCAGTAGGCTACCAGCCCACCCTGGCCACCGAGATGGGCGCCCTGCAGGAGCGCATCACCTCCACCCGCAAGGGCTCCATCACCTCAGTGCAGGCGGTCTATGTCCCTGCCGATGACCTCACCGACCCCGCCCCCGCCACCACCTTCACCCATCTGGATGCCACCACCGTTCTGGATCGTGCCATCGCCTCCCTCGGCATCTACCCGGCGGTCGATCCCCTGGATTCCACCAGCCGCATCCTCTCGCCGGAGATCGTCGGGCAGGAGCACTATGAGGTCGCCCGTGCCGTCCAGCGCATTCTGCAGCGCTACCGGGAGCTTCAGGATATCATCGCCATCATGGGCATGGAGGAACTCTCCGAGGAGGATAAAAAGATGGTCAGCCGCGCCCGTAAGATCCAGCGCTTCCTCTCTCAGCCCTTCCATGTGGCGGAGCAGTACACCGGCATGGCGGGCAAGTATGTCCCGCTGAAGGAAACCATCCGCGGCTTCCGCGAGATCATCGAGGGCCGCCACGATGACCTGCCCGAGGGTGCGTTCCTGTATGCCGGCACCATCGATGAGGTGGTGGAAAAGGCCCAAAAAGGAGAGTAAGCCATGACGGAATTCCCGCTTGATATCGTCACGCCGGATGGCAAGATCTTCTCCGGCCGGGCTGAAAGCCTGCGGCTGCGCTCCATCGAGGGCGATCTCTGCATCCGTGCCCGCCACACCGATTATGTCACGGCGCTGGGCATGGGCCCCGCCGAGGTCATCACCGCTGGGAATAAGCACATTGCCGCCTGCATGGGCGGTATGGTCTCGGTGCTGGGCGGCCGCGTCACCCTCAGCGCCACCACCTTCGAGTGGGCCGAGGACATCGACACCGCCCGCAGCCACGCCTCAGAGGAACGGGCCAGGGAAAAGCTGGGCCACGGCGATCTCACCGATACCGAGCTGGCCCTGGCGGAAGCCCGCCTCAAGCGCGCCCTGATCCGCCAGCAGGTCAGCCGGATGAAGTAACCGTCCCGGCTGCTTTTGCCCCAAATACTGCCGCCCCCGGCCATTGCGGTCGGGGGCGGCTTTGGTGTGCCGGGCGGCGAGGAGGTTTACCGGCGGCCAGTGGGGTTTCTGCGCCCGTATTCAAGGCGCTGCTGGGTAAGGGTCGGTTCTGCTTCGCTGAGCATTTCCTTTACCGTGCCGGAAACCAGTACCAGATGGCCGCTGCTGTAATCCGCCGTAATAATTACGGGGGAATAGCAATACTCATACCAGTCACTATCCGGTTCCATCACCAGCTCTATGGTAAAGGTACCGTTCTCATTCTCGGTATAGCTCACCAGCCCGCTCCGAGCTATGGTGGTGTAATTGGGGTAACCATCCTCATAGTGGATATCCCGGTAGGCGTCCCGTTCGGCGTCGTAGTAGCGGGGCTCCAGGTACACCTCCCAGTCCAGGTGCTCCTTGGTGGCGCCAAAAAGATATTCGGCAAACTGCTGCACCGCCTTGGCATCTACCCAGGTGTGGGTATCATCGGTGTAGGGGTATTCCAGCCCCTTGGCTTCGCAGTAATAGTACATCGCTTTCATCACTGCCGAAAGGCTGATGCCGGATTTTTCGGTAAAATTGACGCTGTTGCGGAAGATCACCCAGGTATCAATGACCTCCTGCACCTGCTCATTCGGCACCTCGATGAAGGAATACTCCTCATAACGGTAGCGGGGCACTTCCACCATGGTGGAGGTGTTGGTAAGCATATCGGCATAATTGCGGATCGTGTTTATCACCTTCTCCAGAATGCTTTCCTTCCTTTCCACCGGGGAGAGGGCAAAGGCTGTGGTAGCGGTAAGGGCGGCCGCCAGAAACACCACCGCCACTCGGGTGACACCCTTCTTCAGGCCGTGCAGTAGGGTCTCTTTGGTCTCCTGCCAGCCCACCTGCCGGAAGGCCACCGCCACCACATTGCTGCTCTTCTGTGCCGGCTGCGGCGCGGGGGCGGCTTCGGCCTCCTGCTGCTTCATCTGCAGGGCCTGCTCCTTCAGGTATTCCTTCAGCGCGATCTTGAGGAGGAGATCGGCATACTGCTCCTCCAACGCTTTTTCATCCAGCGGATAATTGTTGTTACTCATGGTTCATACCTCCTTTCTCGATATAGGCGGCAAGCACTTTTCGGCGGGCCCGGGTCAGGATCTGCCGCACATTGCCCGGCGCCAAGCCGGTCAGCCGGGTGATCTCCTTCGAGGACAGCTCCAGCGTGTAGGCGTAGTTCAGCAGGTCTATCTCCCGCTGGGGCAGTGTTTTCAGGCACTCCCGCAGCAGCTCGGCCTGCTCCCGGCGGATGAGGAGAAGTTCGGTATCCTCCGTGCCGCTCAGGCTCTCGGCCCAGTCCCGCTCCCGGCCCTGCGCGGCCTGCCGCTCCCGGTTGGTTTTGTGGTAAAGGTCGATGCTGGCGGTCTGCACAATGGTGACCAGGTAAGGCAGCAGCTCCTCTGCGGGGATCTGCCGCACCCGTTCCAGGGAGCGGATGACCCGCAGCATGGCCTCGTGCAGGGCTTCCTCGGCCCGGTCGGGGTCATTCAGTATCTTTTGGGCGCAGCGCAGCAGGAAATCCCGGTGGCGCTGGTACAGCCCGGCAACAAATTGCCGGTCGGTGTCATTTTCGATAGCCATGATAAAAAGCGGCAGCATGATGTTTTCTCCTTTGGGTCGTTTTTCCGGAAAAGCGGGGCCGAAGGGGCGGAGGGCTTTTTGCCTTACACCCTATATAACCGCTCCCGCCCGGCTTTTGTGACACGGTTTCTGACCTTTTTTAGAAAAAACGCCTGCCGCGGGCATTTCCCGGCAGGCTGTTGGCCTCTCCATTGTAGCAGGTCGGCCCACCCCTGGCAAGGCGGCTGGGGGCCTTCTCGCGCGCGTTCAGCGTGTGCATACGCGTACACGCACGCGAGGGCCGGGGACGACTTTTTTGCGGCGGGCCACGCAAAAAGGACTTGACAGCGCCGCCGGGACTGTGGTAAAATAATCGAGCAGCTAAAATGGACGATTAGCTCAGCTGGAAGAGCATCCGCTTGACGTGCGGAGGGTCACAGGTTCAAGTCCTGTATCGTCCACCAAAAGAAAAAGACGCCGTTTGGCGTCTTTTTCTTTTGGTGGACTTGGGGAACGCAGAGCTTTCAGCAGATGTAACAATAACAGCCCCAATAAAACGCGAAAGAGAACCCTGACGGTTCCCTTTCACACTTTTCTTCCCTCCGTCGGTACAGCCCTGTGCGGCATATCATCCGGCGCCTTTTTCTTTTGGTGGACCTGGGGAGCGTAATATTACTGCGAAAGATACCGCCCGCTGGCAAGGCAGGCCAGTATCACGATCCCCGCCCAGATCCAGATATACTTTTTCCGCGCCGCATAGTAGCTTTCTGTTTTGGAATAGTCCTTTTTATATACCCAGTAGTACACGATCAGATATTCCGCTATGGCCGCTGTATTCCACACGGCCGCCATAATGATCCCCCCCCCCGCATCACATAGACCGGAAGCTGCCGGGAGGAAATGGACGCCATGATCAGTGCCGCCACCGATAGCCCGGCGGTTTTCAGAATGTTGTAAAAGCGTATGGTGTTCATCATAAACCTCCGTTGTTGGTTGACTTGTCATTCACAGCGAACAGAGAAAAACCGCAGGCAATTTGGCAGGGAAACATAGCGGGGAAAAACAGCTTGTTTTCCGGCTCTTCTGCTGTGTTTCATGGGCTGCTTGAATGTCTGCATCTATTTTCGCAAGAAGCTCTTCCGTTATGGGAGCAAAGCTATACCTTTCAGCACATTGGGTGCGGTGAACATAATCATAGTCATCGCCGCTGGCAATATCGCAGATCAGCCATTGACCGTTTTGACGCAGCAGCCGGAAGCAAAACCCCACACCGTATTCCGAGTCCAGGCCGACCCCTTCAAAAGTGTTCGGATCAAGAGCATAACGGTAGGTGCAGACCCATGCGACAGATACTTCTGCACTGTCCCCATCGATTTCCATCGCCTCCACCGTAAGCCTTTCGGCGATTACTTCATCAATTTCCACCTGCGCTCGGTTTAATGTGGCATTCCATTTCATGGTCTCCATTTTTTTTGCCTGGTACTCTGCCGCCAAACCGGGAGCAAAATAATCGGTGGTAGGTTCTTTGCCCAAGAGGTATGCTGCATCATAATCCAACAGGTATTGCCGGCAGACTTTTTCAATGGCCTCTCGGTCGGCGGGGGTGGCTTCAATGGCAAAGGCAGTTCCCAAAAGCAGAAAAACAGAAACTATTCCAAGCAACAAAATCTTAATCTTTTTCATTGTGTAGTCTCCTCTTCCATCAATTAATCTACAATTTCTCCATAGCCGTTATACCACCATCGGCATCTCACCCATTAAATTTTTCTATTATCAATCCCCCTCACTACTATAATAATCGTATCACAAGCAAAAATGCAACATATCCCCCTAAAAATCTCCCATTCTTACAAATTTTCCTGTAAAAAATCATCGGCTTTCACGAAAAAGGGCGCGAACGCCGCTTCATCCTTCCCGCTATGCCGGCAGCCCGCCCGGCACTTTTTTCATCTGTGAATATTTCTTAAAAAATCGCTCTCTGTTATTGACGAACATCCGTTCTTGTGGTACGATATAAGATGAATCATTATGGGAACTCATGCCCTAATGCGATAAAAACAGGACTTCGGGAAAGGGGGCTTACGCGTGCGTATCATGGGCATCGATCCCGGCTATGCCATCGTGGGCGTGGGCCTGGTGGATTACGATAATGTCCGCTTTTCGCTGGTGGAATACGGCGCCATCACCACCCCCGCGGAGCTCCCTTTTGAGACCCGCCTGCGGCAGATCTACGATGACATGGTGGGACTCATCACCCAGTACCGCCCCGATGCCGTCGCCATGGAGCAGCTCTTTTTCACCACCAATCGCACCACCGCCATTGCCGTGGCGGAAGCGAGGGGAGTACTGCTGCTGGCCGCGGAGCAGCAGGGCGTGCCGGTATTCAGCTATACGCCGCTGCAGGTCAAATCGGCGGTGGTGGGCTACGGCAAGGCCGAAAAGGAGCAGGTGATGGAAATGACCCGCCGCCTGTTAAATCTCAAATCCGTGCCCCAGCCCGATGACGCCGCCGATGCCCTGGCCATTGCCATCTGCCATGGACACAATGGCGGCAGCCGCCTGCCTACCGCCGCTCTGGCGGAGATTCGCGGCGGCAACCGCCGCGGCAAACCCATCACCTACAAGGAGAAGAAAACATGATTTACAGCATTTCCGGGCTGCTGCGCCAGGTGGCCCCCACCTACTGCGTGGTGGAAGCCTGCGGCGTCGGCTACCAGTGCTCCGCCTCCACCCACACCCTTTCCAGTCTGCCTGGCCGCGGGCAGGAGGTCACCCTGCTGACCCACCTGTGGGTCAAGGAGGACGGCATGGAGCTGTTCGGCTTTTCCACCGAGCAGGAGCGCCGCTGCTTCCGGATGCTCATCGGCGTTTCCGGGGTGGGCCCCCGGGTGGCCCTGGCCATCCTCTCGGATTCCGCCCCCGACCGGCTGATGCTCTCCATTGCCGCCGGGGATGCCAAAGCCCTCACCCGCGCGCAGGGCGTCGGCGCCAAGCTGGCCCAGCGCATCATCCTGGAGCTGCGGGATAAGGTGAGCGATGAGGACATCAGCATGCCGTTTAGTGATGAGATCGGCACCATTTCCACCGTGGCGGAAACCATCCACAATACCGCTAAAAGCGAGGCCATCAGTGCGCTGGTGGCGCTGGGCTACGGCCAGACCGATGCCGCCGCCGTTATCGCCCCCATGGAGGATTCCCTGGCTGTGGATGAGTTGATCCGCCGGGCCCTCAAATCCTTTACCCGCGGCAAGTAAACAGCTTTGAATTTGTGCAGGGACCGGGATACAGGGCGCAGCCCGCCCCGCCCTGCGGGCGGGGCTAAAGCGGACTGCCGTCCGCTTCGGCGGTCTTCGGCCGCCGGGCCTGCGCCCGCGGCTCCCTGCAGCAGGCCGGTTCCGGCCGCAGGCAAATCGTCCTCCGGACGATTTTGGCGGGGCTGCGCCCCGCCTACGGCGGCTTTGCCGCCGGCCTGCGGCCGCCCCACCCACTACTCCCAAAGAGAGGAGATCACACCATGTTCGATAGAGGCAAACAGCCGGAATACGAGATGGACCTGGAAAACCGCTTTGTCGCCCCGGAGGTGACCGAAAACGACCGGGATAATGAACTTTCCCTGCGCCCGCACACGCTGGAGGAATACATCGGGCAGGAGCAGGTCAAGGAAAATCTCTCGGTCTTTATGCAGGCGGCGCGCCTGCGCGGGGAGCCGCTGGACCATGTGCTGCTTTACGGCCCCCCCGGCCTGGGCAAAACCACCCTTTCGCAGATCATCGCGGCGGAAATGGGGGTCAATATCCGCATTACCAGCGGCCCGGCCATCGAAAAACCGGGCGATCTGGCTGCCCTGCTTACCAACCTCAATGAAAATGATATCCTCTTCATCGATGAGATCCACAGGTTGAACCGCAGCGTGGAGGAGGTACTGTACCCCGCCATGGAGGACTACGCCCTTGATATCATCATCGGCAAAGGCCCCAGTGCCCGTTCTATCCGCATCGATCTGCCCCGGTTCACTTTGGTGGGAGCCACCACCCGGGCCGGGCAGCTTTCGGCCCCGCTGCGGGACCGCTTCGGTGTGGTGTTCCGGCTGGAGCTGTACACCCCGGAGGAGCTTTCCCAGATCGTCACCCGGTCGGCCGGGATCCTCGGCATCCCCTGTGAGGCCGAGGGAGCCATGGAGCTGGCCCGCCGCAGCCGCGGCACCCCCCGCATCGCCAACCGCTTTTTGAAGCGGGTCCGGGACTTTGCCCAGGTGCAGGGCAGCGGGGTCATCACCCCGGAAATAGCCGCCGAGGCGCTGGAACGGCTGGAGGTGGATTACCTCGGCCTGGACCGCATCGACCGCCGCATCCTCTCCACCATCATCCAGAACTATGCCGGAGGCCCGGTGGGGCTGGATACCCTGGCCGCCGCCGTGGGGGAGGAGAGCGTGACGCTGGAGGATGTTTACGAGCCGTACCTAATGCAGATCGGCTTTTTGACCCGGACGCCCCGGGGCCGCTGTGTGACCCGGCTGGCCTATAACCACCTCCATCTGGAGGCCCCGGACGGTGTGCCGGACGCTCAGATGACACTGCAATGCTGATGCCGGCGGACACTGTGACTTTGACGCAAATAAGCCGCAAGATCGGTTCATTAAAGCAATTTGATGACGGAGATGAGAATGGAAAAACGGAAAAAACGCCGCTGGCCGTGGCTTTTGGCCGCGTTGGCCCTTGTGCTTATTCTGCTGGGGCTGGACTATTGGAATCTTTTGCCCCATAGAACTTATACCGCGGAGCATTTCGGCATTGAAACGCTGCAAAGCCCGCTGGACGCCGACGGCGACGGCATCGATGACTACACCGATATCCTGCTGGGCGCCCGGCAGGATGCCGAAAATCACCCCGCCTATGACCCCGGCTACTTTGCCGGGGGCTACCCGCCGGAGGACAGGGGCGTCTGCACCGATGTGGTGTGGCGGGCCTTCCGAAACGCCGGGTACGACCTCAAGGCGCTCATCGATGCCGATATCGCCGAAAATACCGGGCTTTACCCGCGGGTGCAGGGCACGCCCGATCCCAACATCGATTTCCGCCGGGTCCCCAATTTGCTGGTGTTTTTTGAGAGATATGCCGAAAGTCTGACCACCGACCCCTACGAGATCGCCGAATGGCAGCCTGGGGATATCGTGACCTTTGAGGGGAGCCACATCGGCATCATCTCCGATAAACGGAACAGGGACGGCATCCCGTACCTCATCCACAACAGCGGCCAGCCCCGCCGGGAAGAGGACGCCCTGCTGCGCTGCCACCGCAACCACCCCATTTCGGGGCACTTCCGCTGGAATGGCGGCACCGAAACCAACTGAGAAAGCGAGACGAATTGATATGGGCAGACTGTTTGGAACAGACGGTATCCGCGGCATTGCCAACCGGGATCTTTCCATCCGCCGGGCGGAGGAGGTAGGCATGGCCCTGGCCGAGGTCATCCGGGGAGAGCACCCCGAAAAACGCCCCACCGTGGTCATCGGCCGGGAAGGCATCCCCTTTGAGGTGCAGATCCGCACCCGGGAGATGGACCGCACGGCGGAATACG
>ENA-OWPN01002702-OWPN01002702.1-human-gut-metagenome-genome-assembly--contig:-NODE-2702-length-10060-cov-2.929035_pt1 | contig 10060 bp, 9 predicted proteins | sample MGYA00248266_ERZ651850 | MGnify/ENA primary metagenome ERZ651850 (study PRJEB26924, sample SAMEA4378296) | human gut metagenome | biome: human gut; feature: human-associated habitat; material: faeces... | reverse complement strand
TAAGGCATTTCAAAATGGGACAACGTGATTACCGGCTGGATCCCCTTGGACAGCATATAATCGAATAGCTGATCATAAAATGCCAAACCTGTCTCATTAGGCTGCTGCTCATCGCCGTTGGGAAAAATACGCGTCCACGCGATCGAGGTGCGCAGACAACGGAATCCCATTTCAGCAAACAGGTCAATATCCTCACGGAAATGATGGTAGAAGTCGATTGCCTCGTGATTGGGATAATATTTGTCTGGCTGTATGCCTGCGGTAATTTCGCGTGGGATGTCCCGCGTGCACGCAGTCATCACATCTGCCGCACTAATGCCCTTGCCTCCTTCACGATAAGCGCCTTCCACCTGATGAGCAGCCAACGCGCCGCCCCACAAAAAGTCTTTTTTCATGCTTATGCATTAACCTCCAGCATAGCCTCTCCGGCCGTCACCTGCGCTCCATGCGCTAACCGGCAGGTGACCGACATCTGATCGGTATTGGTTACAAGTACAGGGGTAGTCAGTAGATAGCCAGCTTTCCGAATCTGCTCGATGTCGCATTCCAGTAGCAGTTGTCCCTTTTTAACCGTGTCACCGTCCTTTACATGCACCGTGAAATACTTTCCATTCAGCTCAACCGTGTTCAAGCCGACATGTATCAGCAATTCGGCACCGTTTTCGCACTGCATGCCGATTGCATGTTTGGTTGGAAACACTGTGGTGATCTGACCATCGGCCGGCGCATAAATCTTGCCATCTGTCGGCAGAATGGCTACACCTTTGCCGACCGCCCCCTGCGCAAACGCTTCGTCCTCAACCTTCTCCAGCGCGATCACCTTGCCGTTTGCCGGTGCAGCAATGGTCATCGCCTTCATTTCTTTCGAAGCCTGCTGCACCTCCGGCAGCGATGCAGCATCCGGTGATTGAAAATCTGCGCTATCCTCCGCCGGAATGCCCCAGGAGTAGGTCAGTAACAGGCCAATCACCAATGCGGTCGCACAGCCGATGAGGAAGGGAACAAACGGAGAATAGGTCATCATTGCAACCGAGAACAGGTTATGGAACACATAGGCGTTCATCGTAACATGGAACAGTCCATTGATTGCGCCACCAATGCCGCCCGCAATGGCAACAATCACCATCAGCCGCTTATAGCACATGATAATACCATACAAGATAGGCTCGGTTACGCCTGCAAGCAAACCGGTCAAGATAGCCGGACCGGCAATCCCGCGGATTTTGGATCCCTTGCGGCCCTTAAGATAAGCACCAATGGCAATGCCGACTTCTGCATAAACACAGCAAACCGCGGCACCTTCGATCACGTCACCGCCAAACTGACTCAGGTTTTGCAAGGTGATGGGCGTGAAGCCCCAGTGCAGGCCAAGGATGGTAAGGAACGGATAGGTCGCGCCCAACACCAAGCCGGCAAGCAGATTGCTGAAATCAAACAGCATGGCAATAAAGCCCGACACCAGATTGCCAATGGTCGTACCAAACGGCCCGAACACCAAAATAGCCATCGGGACAAGCACCAACAAGCAGATCATCGGTACAAGGAACATTTGCAGTTCCTGCTTGATGATTTTGCGCAGCTGCTTATCCAAAAACGCGTAGACAAACGAGATAATGAAGATCGGGAACACGGTGGTGGCGTAGTCTACCGGCACGACACTGATGCCGAGGAAGTTGACCCCTTCCTGCCCAATCAAACCAGTAAAAGACGGTTCAAGCAGCGCCGCACCGATTGCGCCACCGACATACATATTACCGCCGAACTGTTTGGACAGCGTAATGCCCAGAAAAATGGGCATGAAATAGAACACAGAGTTGCCCGCCGCCGAGAGAATTGCGTAGGTCGAGCTGGCATCTGACAGCAGGCCGAACTCGACCAATACCATCAGCAGTGCCTTAATCATGCCTGCACCAGCCAGTAGCGGAATCAGGGGCGAAAAGGCACCCGAAATAACTTTCAGAAGAGAAAACTTCTGTTTACTGTCGTCCGATTTCTTGCTTCCCTCCAGATTGATCAACGGCATAAGCGCCGCAAAATATTCGGTCACCTTGGGACCGATGACGATCTGGTATTGCCCGCCGCTGATGACGACCGAAAGCACGTAAGGCTTCGCTTCAATCTCCTTTTTCTGTGCCAAACTCTCGTCCTTCAGTTCAAACCGAAGACGGGTCGCACAATGCACCAGCTGGTTGACGTTTTCCTTGCCGCCCACCAGCGCCAACAATTCTTTTGCTTCTTTTTCCAGCATGGTTGTTCTCCTTTTCTTTTTTACCCAGCCGACCTTTTCTCTTAAGAGCTCTCTTGAATTGCATTATAGCGTATTTGTGCAGTTTGGAAAGGCATTTTGCGTACAAAGCAACAGCGTTACACTTTTCCCATCCGCTGGAAGCGGTCAAGGTGTAACGCTGTAAACTGGTTTGTATTATTCAGCAAAAAGTTCGCTGTGTCGCTGGTATAGCTGTAAGGCACGATCGTAGTTGTTACGTAGAAGGATGGAGACCAGCAGATCTAAAATATAGGATACAGAGGTGTGGAACATGGCATCACCGAGCTGAATAACATTTTCCTTGTAGGCACATAGCAACACGGCATCCGCATATTTGGTAATAGGAGCCTGCGGGTTACCTGTGATACAGATGATAAAATGATCCTTTTTGTGCAGATTGGCGAGTGCGCGGCACAAATGCGCGTCCATGCCCATACGCGAAATGGCAATGACAATCGAACGCTCGACGTAGTATTCGTACAGTAACATTTTGTCAACTGCAGAATAAACATTTGAGCTGACGCCGGCCTGAATGAAATTGTGCGAGGCATATTCGCCGATTGCACGATTGGCATCGAAGCCAAAGAAATCAATTACATTATATTTTGTAAATGCAGCTTGAATTTTTTCAAGCGTCTCAGTCGACAGCATTTCCTTGGTTTCAAACAGACTTTTTTCATGCAGTGAAGAAATTTTGTTAATTAGTGACAGAATATGCTCTTTTCTCTCTACTTCTACACGCTCAAACTGACTTTCCTTGATGTCGGTTAGCAGATGAAGCTTGAAGTCTTGAAAGCCGTCGTAGCCGATTTTTTTGACGAACCTTACAATGACAGTCGCGCTGGTGAAAGTCTCGCTCGCCAGCTCACGCGTGGTCATTTTGAGCACGGCTTCACAATTGCGTAAAATATAGTCGGCGATCTCACATTCCCGTTCGGTGAAATGATCTTTGCGTTCCAATTTCTGCAGCAGTTCCATTCAGGCTACTCCTCCTGCTCGTTGCTTTACCCTTATTATATCGGTAAGCAGTACTTCTGGCAAGAGTACGATCTATTCCTGTAAGTCTGTCAAGCATTGGTTGCAAAAGTGAACATTTTCCTTTGTGCATCAGCTTATTCTTTTTCGATATCTGCGCGATCCTGCAACGGATTCACCCGCAGTGCTGTCTCCGGCTCGCTGATATACAATTCCTCGCATTCACGCTGCGCTTCGATCAGCGTGTTGATTGCCTGTTCAGTTGCGCGAAACAGCGTGAAATACATCTTTTTATAATCCAGCATACTATCACCTCAAAACCCATAATAACCTAAAACAGGTTAAAAGTAAATAACCTGTTTCAGGTTATGGCATACTCACCTTGAGGTGAATGCCATGAACAGATTGCGAGACTTGCGAGAAGATGCAGACTTGAATCAGACACAGGTTGCCAAATTTCTGGGGATGTCACAAACCGGATATTCCAAGTATGAGACTGGAGAAAATGATATTCCGACACAGGTTTTGATTAAGTTGGCAGGGTTTTATAAAACCACTACGGATTACATTCTGGGGATCAGCGATCGTCGAGACCCAATTTAACAGGAAAGCGGCATGGATTTTCCATGCCGCTTTCTTGCTACTCTGCCCTTGACCGACACACCCCAACCCGCGCTTTTGGCGGCAGCACGCCACGCTCTCGCTGCACGCGCAGCACCGGCTGCTGAAAATCCCACGCTATGATGCGCACCGGACATTCTGGATCAGGCTCCCGCGCGCGATATTCCAGCAGCTTCATCCATTGCCCCTGAAGCAAAGAAATGGTAACGCCTGACTTGGCCTTCTCCTTTTCTCCCATCTGCGCAATGCCGCCGCGCCAGTCTTTCCGGTCGAAGTGCTGGACGACGGCTTGTGCCGACCCATCCAGCGGCAACAGGATCGCGTTGTCCTCCCATGGGATAGGGAAGTTCAGTCTCATGTGCCGGAGTGCACGGAGTTCTTTTTTCAGCGCCCAGATCAAAAACCGGGATTTTGCCGGGCCGGATACAGATCACGTTCTGATCTCTGTCGCTCCAGCAGCTCGTCTGGACATTGGAGCAGTTGATGCCGCTGTCGCTGGTCGGCAGATACCGCTCAATGCCGTTCAGCACTGCGCGCGTTTCCAGATTATCATGATCCCGCACATCGGCGTGCTGATGCGAGGCGGCATAGCAATGGTAAAACACAACCGTACACGCTCGGAATCGCGACAGGGCAGATGCCCAGCGCGCCAGCAGCCAGTTCAGCGGCTCGCACACGAACTCGGTGCTGCTGCTTCGTTTAGACAGGCGCAGCGGCAGCCGGATTGTCACCGAACCGTCTTTCTGTACGGCCAGTTCGTAGCCGTGCGGAATGCCGCCCTGGTGCGATCGAGCATGGATATCTCCTCCTCTCTGCTCTTTTGGTTCGAAAACGCGAAAATCATTACCGCCTAATGTTTTGCGATTTACCGCATGGTTTTGCGGGCGAAAAAGTTCTGTTTTTTCGCGTTGCCAACTTAGCCTACTCTGCTGTCTGCCGGTCGATCCATGCAAGAACTTTGTCCTTAGGCGCCAATTTTCGTTTTCCGATATGCAATGTCGGAAAGTCGGCACGGTTCAAAAGCTGGTACACGCCCGACCGTGAAATACCGAGCAGCATCGCGATCTGTTCGGCATTCAGCACATCGGGGTAGACCTCATATGCGATCCGTTTCATTTTCATCCCTCCTCCCAGTTGACAGAGATGAGGGCGATTTCCCGTGTACCAGATCATTCCGTCCGAGTGCCATCTTCGCGTATATGTCACGGCAAAGCAGGAGGTTTTTGAATTTTTCGATAATGCAGAACATATGTAGCACCGACACACCTTTTCTTATGGAGAAAGCATCATCCAATTGCTGGAGAACTGGAAGGAAGCTGATGAACCCCTTTTACAGGAAGCCTATGAATATCTGAAAAAGCGTGCACAGGTCGGAGAGGAAAATATGGGGGAATGGAATGAAATATTGTTCCGTTTTCAGCATGTGGATAATCCGTTCCTCTATCTGCTGGTAATGCAGCTTGCGCCGCTGCTGCTCAAAAGCTTCTACGATATCGACCCTTCCATTGTCACCGATTTCCGTGAGGAACTGGAAAAGGTCAGGGCAGATGCACACACACTGCTGTTCGATTGCCTGCGTCCGGAAACAGAGGATATTTGCCGCCGGTATTGGGAGATCTGGGAACGTACACCGATGCGTTTGCCTTCCATCCGCACGGAATTGCTTCCTGCTCGCACGCGCGCGGCCTATAACGGCTGGATCTCGCCAGCCGAGAATACGGATCCGGCCTATCTTTACAGCACAGAGCAGGAGATGGTAATGGCAGAAGTCTGCTATCCCCGATCTGTACAGGAACTATACGTTTTTCTCAAATCCACCTATCTGCGCCGTGCGATACGTTTCAAAGAATGCAGACTGTGCGGCAAGCTGTTTGCCGCAACAGACGGCGACCGGACAGAATACTGCTCCCGTGAATATGAAAAAGGAAAAACCTGCCGAGAGGTTGGTGCATCGCGTGTCTATCAGAAGAAACTGCTCGGCAACCCGATCACACGTGCCTATAACCGCGCCTACAAAACCCACAACGCCCGCATCCGCTATGGCACGATGACGCGCGAGGAATTCAATGCATGGACGGAAGAGGCAAAAAAGCACCGTGATGCCTGTCAGGCTGGCGAAATCTCGCTGGAGCGCTTTGAGGAATGGCTGAAACAATGAAGGTAACAGAAACCTGTTTTCTGTTTTCAAATACAACGAGAGGAGTGTGTAACATATGCGTACGCGGGATTCCCGCGGTATCTCTGAAGGCGGCAATATCCGACCGCGTCCCGACGGGCGCTGGGAAGGCCGCTATACAGCAGATATTGATCCGGGCACCGGAAAGCAAATCCAGAAATCCATCTATGGCAAGACAAAAAAGAGGTGCGAGAGCGTTTACGCAAAATCACATCAGAAATCGACGAGGGAGGTCGGCGCGTTTCTGCGCGCGATTGAAGGACACCGCTTTGCGTCGCTCTATCTGGTCAACCTGTTCACCGGAATGCGGCAGGGCGAAAAGCACAGAACGAAATGCGTCTGCGCGCCGGTGCTGCTTGGCATAACGACGAAGAACTGGTATTTACCGACGAACTCGGCCGCCTGCTCAGTCGGCGCACGGTGTACAAAAACTTCAAGCAGATCGCAAACCAGCTTTATCTCCCTAATCTTCGCTTCCACGATTTACGGCATACATTTGCCACCATCTCGTTTCAGTCCGGCGATGATCCCAAGACCGTACAAGAGAATCTCGGGCATCATTCGGCTGCTTTTACACTGGATGTTTACGGTCATGTGACCGACCGCATGAAGCGCGAAAGCGCCGAGCACATGGAGCGCTTCATCCACTCCACCATCGCCCGATAAGGGTAAAAATAAGGGTCAAACCGCGATAGCAAAAATGTGAATTCGAAAATAAGTTCAAAAAATGACTTTAGCTATAAAAAATACGGTATTAAACCAAAGTTTAATACCGTATTTCTGGCGGAGAGTCAGGGATTTGAAAATCAAAAATGTGATTTTTTGAACTTCTGATGATGTAAATCCGTCCATTATGTACAAATAATTTGATTTTTCATCACCGTTGGTACATACAATTTAGGTTATTATCAACGTGTTTGCACTCGCCGTTGCACTCAAATTAGATAAGCTGTTCTCATTCCGCTGCAATGAACAGACGGATATCGGGCATTTCTGTAACCTTTCACATTAGAATAATGAGTGACACAAAGCCGATGCATAACAATTATAATTTCCACAAGGTCATATACACCATCTGTTCTTTACCTCCAGAGATTACTTTTTCTCGCTCAATCTTAGCCCTCATTTAGGTTTTACTTCTTATGAGACCAACTCCCTGTAAGAGCAAACTAATATCGGTGTTATTTCTAATAATAGCCGTATTTCTCGCAATTTCCGCAGATGTATATTGCATTGCTCTACTTGACTCTTTTTGAAGTTCTTGAATACGGTGTGTTTGTTCTCGCACATCCTCCATGTTCCAAATCATTCTTTCAGCTGCTGCAATAATATGATTTAATTGCTGGCTTATACTTGCTTTCCATTGCGCATCTTCTTTTTTCCAGGCAAAATCTTCATATGCGTTTATTGCTTCTTTTAATGTATCACAGCGTCCTGTTACCAGCATATTATACATAACAAATACCGCTTCTCGATTTTGATATATAGGATGTAAGATTTCATTACTATAAAAACAATTCTTGTAATCCTCCATTTTCATTATATTTCTATAGCTTTCTTGTTGTTTTTGCTTTGCTAATGGCAGCTTTTTTTGTGCGTCCCCCCTGATTTCGTCAACTTTTTTTCTCCACTCTCGTAACTGCATATCATATTCTTCTTGCATTTCTTGATTTTCACGAATAACCCTTTTTTTGTCCGCCCAACAAATCAAAATAGAACCAATAATGGAAAATGGCAGGCAATAAATAAGGCCTAAAAACAAATCCCATTCTTTTCTCCCCATCCACATAAGAATTTCCATTACTATTGTAAGTATGATGTCTAATCCTATGATCATTTGCACAGCACCCAAAAATCCAAAAGAAAAATTTTTTAATTTAGGTGGGGAAACTTTCTGCACAAAAGGATTATCTACTTGCTTCGTCAGTTGTGCCACAATCTGATCGTGTTGATAAAATTGTTGTTTCAATTTATTCAAGCTATCTTCAATTTGGCACGCCTGATATAACCATGCCGCCAACGCAGTTTTAGAAATATTATCAGTACCAAAGCAAAAGACCTCAGTAGAAGTATCTCTTTTTCTCACACTTTCTTTATCTGATTCTTGAATGATAAAATTAGTAATTTTATTGTGGCAAATGGGGCAATCCGCCGGCGGACTATCACCTTTATATTTCCAAGTACATAACGGACAAGTATATTCTTTCATGTCTACCATCCTATCATTTGACAAAATGACACTTATCTTTTGATATTCTATAGAAAACACTGCACAATTGCGTCTATGGCACTTTGCAGAAATTTACACCCAGATTTTGTTTTGTATCTCTGCAAGTCATTAAGTTTCACTACATAAACATGCCGCATCTACATACAATATTTCCTCATAAATTATCCATACCGAATTATACAGTGTTTCCTATATTTTCATACCTATTGTTGATAACAATTGGGGTATTGAATATTAACGCTTTTGGCTACAGATGACTGATTGTAATGATTTAACTGCACAGCATAATTTCCTAAATCGGATACAAAAAAGAGTACTTTTAAAGATACTCCTGCAAGGCCTGCTGCATTTTCAAAAGCAGCTTCGAACATACCTGCCAATTGCTCACCAGCACAATCCGATAGGCATTCCATAAAGAGTTCAATTACATTAATATTCAATTTCTCTAATTCCGTTATTCCATTATATACAACTTCATTCATAAATTCACTTGATGACAAATTGTTATAATTAGCATTAATCCATTCTACAAACGACATCCCACTATCAGCAAGCATGCTTTGTGCTTTTTGTGCCATTTCCTGCAATAGTGCATCAGCAAAGGTCTTTGAAACATCATCCAAATCAACATTCGAATTCGCTAAAGATACACCCTTCACTGTCGTAGAAACACCTTCGACAAAGAAATCTGTAAAGTTAAACATATAAGCGCCAGGTGACTCTGTTACATTATTGGAAACGACTATATATCCGCCACAAGGAACTTCTACTGATATATGCGTACATTCAGCATATGAATTTTGTCGGTAGGTTAACAGCTCATTTTGAGCAATATCACCGATTATCCCGCACGCCTCCCAAAGGACATCGGCTAAATTTTCCTCCAATATTTTGAATTTATCAATTCGTTGACTAGATTTATAATTACCATCCGCATCATATATGTCTACAGCACCATAGATACCCGTCGTATTATAAATATCCATTGATATAATAAAGGTCTCCAACTTATCTGATGAATCATTTAAATTATCGCCAGAAGTGTGATAAACGGGGTACACACGATAATTATCAACATACATACCAGCAGAATAGAAATTCGCCTCCAATCCACCTATTGTTGTTTCCGGCATTCGAGTACCCAACAATAGACTCGAGTTGTTATCTGCCGAAGCAATATAAAAACTTTCCCAGATTTCTCCCGAAATTGCAGACTGCACTGTAGCAATCGCAACTCCTGCTTTCAGAGGAGCAATATTTGTAGAGGTTAACCCTGTGATTTCCACCGGAATATCTTGATTTTCATACGGTTTCAACCAAACCTCATACTCATCAGGCTGTAACTTTCTTTCCGGAGTTGACACTAAGATTTCGTCCAAATAACTACCATTATCATATACATCGTATGACATTACAAGAGTTCGCCAATTTTCCCCACCAAGAATTCGACGATTTGTCAGATACCCATATCGTGAAGTAATTTCAACTGCACTGGAGTCTATATCTTGTTCTATATGCATTTCTGCAATATTGCACTGCTCAATCACATAATAAAGTCGATCAAACGAAAGGAATGCCTGTTCTCTTGTATATGTCTCTTTAGGGCTGAAACGATTTTCACCAGTGCCCCCCATTATAATACTTCCGTTTTTGCCTGACATATTGCTAACAAACATAACGGAGTAGTAGGCCCAATCAGAAATTGAAGTTTGGTCATTAAAAGCAAGTATAGCATCATTTGGCAACTTTCCGTCCAGAACTTTTGTGAGACGGGTGAGCATAGTTGCCGCTT
>ENA-OWPN01002701-OWPN01002701.1-human-gut-metagenome-genome-assembly--contig:-NODE-2701-length-10063-cov-6.126898_pt1 | contig 10063 bp, 11 predicted proteins | sample MGYA00248266_ERZ651850 | MGnify/ENA primary metagenome ERZ651850 (study PRJEB26924, sample SAMEA4378296) | human gut metagenome | biome: human gut; feature: human-associated habitat; material: faeces... | reverse complement strand
TCGTTAGTAAGACCGTTCAACGGTATGAAACCACTACCCGATATTTAGAGGAATTCATAAAGAAAGAATATCAATTATCTGATATTGCCCTAAACAACTTGGAAGCCAACTTTATTTCTAAGTTCGATGCTTTTTTGAAAATTGAAAAAGGTTGTGCGCAGAATTCAGCTATCACCCGATTGAAGAACTTGAAGAAGATTATCCGTATTGCTTTGGAAAACGACTGGATAAAGAAAGATCCGTTTGCTTACTATCGCTTCAAACTGGAAGAAACCGATCCTGAGTTCCTGACGATGGACGAGATTAAAATTATTCTTGCAAAAGAATTCACGATTAAGCGAGTAGAACAGGTACGTGACGTTTTTATCTTTTGCATTTTTACTGGATTGGCGTTCAGCGATGTGAAAGATTTATCACCCGAACACTTGGTAAAAGACAACAAAGGGGAGCTTTGGATAAGAAAGAACCGCCAAAAGACAAAAATCATGTGCAACATTCCTGTGCTGCCTGTAGCAGCTTCTATACTTGATAAATATAAGGATGTGGCAGAGTGTACCGGAAAACTTTTACCTGTATTGTGTAATCAACGCATGAACAGTTATTTGAAAGAAATTGCCGATGTGTGCGGAATTCATAAAAATCTTAGCACTCATACGGCCAGACATAGCTATGCCACTTCCGTGTGCCTTGCAAATGGCGTAAGTATGGAAAATGTAGCCAAGATGTTAGGTCATGCAGATACCAGCGTGACGAAACACTACGCACGGGTATTGGATCAGAATATTCTAAAGGATATGCAGAAAGTGAATAGCTGCTTGTCGGAATTGGCTATATAAATAAGGCAGTAGCCAATATAGAAAAAAGGATTGGGAATAATGAACTTCATTTTCTCAACCCTTTTCTTTTAAAGTAAGTTTTCCAGAACCCAATATGAAGCATTGACAAAGGTAATTTCCGTATTTAGCCTGTTCAAGTCCAAGCCTTCGGTTTAGATAAAAATCTTCCTCTCATTGCATTTCGAGCGTATTTTTATCTAAAGACTTGCACAGACTAAATACTTCACTGGAAAAGTCAATGATTCAAATTAAATTCCGAAAAACAATGTTTTTGTGAGTGGCAGATTATTCTTTCCAACTTTCAAAATAATGCTTTTGGAGCAGTTTATCAATATCACTTTGCCGATAGATGATTTTACCTTTTATCTGGATAAAGGGGATTAAGCCTGTATCTCGCCATTCTTGCAGGGTTCGCAGGCTGACATTCAGTTTTTTAGAAACCTCATGATTGGAAAGAAAACGTTCTCCGTTCAGGTGGGGCTTATAGTGCTTGACAATTGATTCAATACCGCTTAGCATTGAGTCGAGCGAAGAAATAAATTCTTTGACTTGTGGTGTATCTTTATTTATTAATTCCATGATTGAAAGATTGTTTTATTGAAATATTGATTTTAAGATGGCTAGATAGCGAATCAGTTAGAGATTAACTGGTCGATTGATTAGTTACGCAGATAGTCACCCAATGACGAAAGGTTTAGCACATCTTTCGCTGGATCATAATCTATGTAAATCCGTTTAGGAGCAGGAGCAATAAAATACTGGCTACCGTCTTTCTGTATTTCATAAGTAGAGGGTGAAGCCTGTTTGGTGGTTTCCGATACATATATAATAGAAAGAAGATACTCTTTGTCGTTCCGATAGATGATAACCGTAGGATTCAGATTAACACTTTCCCATGTGCCGACAATGGAAAACAAGTTGAAGGACGGATAATATTCTTTAGTTCTTTTCATAAGGCTTGATTTGTTTGGGTGACTGATTTTGTGTTTCACTGTCCGCAATAATTCTTTCAATATCGGAAGACTTATAATAAATCTTACTGCCGATTTGAGAATAAGCCAGCCGTCCACTGCTTCGATAATATTGCAGCGTTCGCTTGCTAAAGTCTAACAACAGGCATACTTCCTGACTATCTAGCCAGTTTTCTACTTTCTGGGTATGAGTGCTGCACAGACATTCTATCCGTTTGGCAAACTCGGTGAACCGTTCGCAGACATACGAAAAGGTTCTCTTTTCAATGGTTACTACTTCCATACTTTTAATTTTAAATGGTTTATAAAACGAGTTGATTTTCTTTTCATCGGCAAATGAAAGAAGAATCAAGAGACGTTTTAAAAACTGTCTGGATATGACTTAATAAAGTTAATAATGTCCGATTAAGGAGATACTAAAGAGGTGTAACTAATCATTCTACATTTTATTTTTCGAAAAAAGAGAAATATAGTTGACTAAGTCAATTATATTATTAACTTTGTAGCATGAAACAGGAATATATAAATCGTATAAGAGCCTTTAACAGGTGCTATACACAGGTACTAGGTTTGCTCAACAAAGGAATTTTAGGATGCGAATTTGGACTTTCAGAAAGTAGAGTCATGCGTGAACTATATTTTAATCCTAATAGGACTTCAAAAGAAATAGCCAATATCTTAGAACTTGACAAAGGCTTCTTAAGCCGATTACTCAAGCATTTTGAGAAAACAGATATTGTTACACGTAAAAAATGCAAGAAAGATAATCGTTCACATACTCTTTGTCTGACTAAAAAAGGAACTGATATTTACAGGAAGATAGATCAATTGTCAGATAATCAAATAGATGAATTATTTTCCAAATTAACTGAAAATCAGCAAAAAATGGTACTAAACAGTATGGACACAATTCAGAAACTTCTCAATAAAGAAAATAGTGGTCAAATTAAGGATAAGTCTCTGCCAATTATTATTCGTCCAATTGAAGAAAAAGACAATCAAGAAATAGCAATATTAATCCGTAATGTTTTTGAGGAATTTGATGCTCCTAAGAATGGAACTGTATATAGTGATCCCCGTACAGACATGCTATATCAACAATTTAAGAATCCAAATTCAGAATATTGGGTTGTTGAATACCATAATAAGATATTGGGAGGCTGTGGCTTCTATCCAACAGAAGGATTAGCAACTACATGTGCAGAATTAGTAAAATTCTACTTATCTCCCCTATTAAGAGGTAATGGCATTGGCTCATATTTATTTAATATGGTTGAAGAAAGAGCAAAAAAAGCTGGATATCAAGAATTATATATAGAATCATTCCCAAACTTCCGAGAAGCAGTAACTTTATATGAGAAAAAAGGTTTCAAGCATTTACCTTCTTCACTAGGAAATTCAGGGCACTCTGCAACAACAATTCACATGATAAAAAATTTAATTGAATAGCAACTAACTATAAAAATGTAGAATACCCATGTTCAATTACATATGCCAAAATGGAATCTTTCAGACCAGAATATATACAATCTTCTCAAATCGACCGACAATGTTACAGATTTTGATGAAGATCAATTACTTATGGCATATAGAGAATTTGTTGAATCAACTATCACATTCCTTGATAATGAATCCGATTATAAAACATTAATCAGAGAACTAAATCTCATTTATATAGAATTTGAAGCTCTAAAAAACAAACTGGAAGCAGAACAATATCCTTGTAATAAGATAAAAAGTATAACGTGCAATAAAATACTTTCTTTCATCATTAAAGAGCTTGATTTACTTCATCATCAAATGGAATTTCCTAAGTTCTTCATAAATATTGAAACTGATTGGAATTCAATTTTTCATCTGAACAATGAGGTTATAAAACTAGTAGACATAATGGAGCTGGTTTGTGGTATCTTTTATATAGCGGATGGCATTGTTCGTGTAGACCACAAAGAGATATTCCTTAGCGATGTGGCACGAATTTTCGAGAAAATGTTTAATGTGAATCTAGGAGATATCTACAAAAAAGAAATATCAGTAATCAAACGGAAACCAACAAAAATAACAGAGTTCTTAGACAGGCTAAAAGCTGCTATTATCCAAAAGAGCAAGGACGAGGGCTATTATCAGCCATAAAAAGCACAAAAACGTTTCATTCTGTCTATCAACTAGATAGCATTAATTTATAGGGGAGTACCACTGGTATTCCCCTAACTTATTTGCGCTCATTTACCGAACTTTGCTTCATCAATCGATTGAAAATAATAATATTGAACTTAAAATTGAAGCAAAATGTATATAGACAATGAAAACTTCGAGAAGTGGATGGTAACACTTTCAAAGAAACTCACCGAGATCGGGCAAGACCTGAAATCCCTTATCAATACCGACACCGTATTGGATGAAAATGAAAAGTTATTAGATAATCAGGATTTAGCATTTCTGTTAAAAGCATCTTTCAGAACCCTGCAACGCTATCGGGCAAAAGGTGTACTTCCCTACTTTACCATCGGACGAAAAACGTACTATAGAGCAAGCGACATCCGAGCTTTCGTCCGTAAGTACGCCGATTCTCAAACCTACAAACAGTTTGAAAAAGCCAATCAAGAGAATAAGCCCTAACAGCAAAAGGCTGCAAGAGGAATAAGCCTGTGTTTAGGCAAATTCTCTGTGCTGCCACCCCGATTTAGCAGAAACTGCTTCACCTATTGGTTCAGCCTGTTTCGCTAAATCGAGCAAGAGGGAACTGGACTTTGTCCTGTTCTCCCTCTTGCCCTGCGGGGCAAAGCCTTCGGCTTTAGCGTGTTACAAGAACACGCTGTAATGACACCTGTAATAAGTATTTTCTTTGTAATGCTTATTATCAGGTATTTATCTATTCATATTTCTATAAAAAAGTAATTACCATGCCAAACAGCAGTCGAAAAACGATATTCACCACCATTTCCATAGACAAGGAAACGGCAGCTTTAGTAGAAAAGATATGCAAACGCTATTCATTGAAAAAGAGTGAAGTTGTAAAGTTGGCGTTCGGGTATATAGATAAGGCATATATCAACCCATCCGAAGCCCCTGAATCTGTAAAATCGGAACTGGCGAAAATAAATAAGAGACAAAATGATATAATCCGTTTCATTCGTCACTACGAAGAAGAACAACTGAATCCCATGATACGAGCTACAAATTCTATCGCTTTGCGTTTCGATGTTATCAGTAAAACCCTAGAAACTCTTATTCTCTCACAACTGGAAGCCAGTCAGGAGAGACAAACAGCCGTACTCAAAAAGTTAAGTGAACAGTTTTGTAATCATGCCGATGTGATAAACAACCAATCCAAACAGATTAACACACTCTACCAGATACACCAACGGGATTATAAGAAGTTGCTTCATTTGATACAACTCTATTCAGAGTTATCGGCTTGTGGTGTGATGGATAGCAAAAGGAAAGAGAACTTGAAGACCGAAATCAGCAATCTAATAAATACATAAGACTATGCACATAGATTTCGCTCCGCCATCAAACGGAATATATAATAATGCTGGAAGTAGCCGACAGCTAGCTAATTACATGGAACACGAAGATTTAGAACGCATGGAAAAGGGTATCTATACCGAAGACTTTTTCAATCTGACAGATGATAACATCTACAAATCAAAAGTGATACAGGATATAGATAGCAATATCGGGCAGCTCCTAAAAACAGATGCTAAGTTTTATGCTATTCATGTGAGCCCATCGGAAAAGGAACTCCGAGTGATGGGTAATACAGAACAAGAACAAGCCGAAGCGATGAAACGATACATACGGGAAGTATTCATTCCCGAATATGCCAACAACTTCAACAAAGAACTATCTGCTTCGAATATAAAGTTCTATGGTAAGATTCATTTTGACCGCAATCGTTCCGACAATGAACTGAATATGCACTGTCATTTAATAGTGAGCCGGAAAGACCAAGCCAATAAAAAGAAACTTTCACCACTTACCAATCACAAAAACACGAAGAACGGAGTAATCAAAGGTGGCTTTAACCGTGTAAATCTGTTCCAACAAGCAGAACAAGGTTTTGATAAACTGTTCAATTACAATCGCCTTCAAACAGAATCATTTAATTACTACAACACAATGAAAAATGGCTCTATATCTGACCGATTTAATATAGATAAACAATCCCTTATTTCCAGTGAAAGAAAAATAGAATCCAATTCCAATTATCTACAAGAAAACTTGTTTTCTCCCAATCATGAAAGCGAGCATACAAACAACATAATTTTCAACACACACGATAATGCTACAGTAAAGCAAAATAGGCATATTTCCATCAATTCATATAACAATCAGGAAAGCAATCAAAAATCCAACTCACTAATCTCCTTTATTTCATCTGGAGCAGTCTTTTTACCGATTCCAACCGATTCCAAAGAAAAAAAAACTAAACTCCAGAAGAAAAGAAAGAAAAAACGCAGATTATAATTTGCTACTGTTTAATGCTTTGATCAAGCTCCAAAATATTTTTTGACAAAACGGAGAATGCATGAATAATTTTAGTTCTATATGTGTATTTTGTAAATTTAGCACCACTAAAATTTGCTAATACCTCTATCGCCCAATATGAAAAATCACTATTATCCACAATGAATAAAACTTCATGAGCTAACCTATTCCTTAGGGTATTTATTTGTGTTAATGCAACCACAACCTTTTCTAATTTATTTCTATCTGTCACATTTAACTTGTCAAGTAATCCGATTTTCCGATAAAATGAAAATGCTCTACAGTCATTTACACCATTCCTTAAAAGAATCATATCTAATATCATTTCAAGTAATAAATGACCTTTCAACAAGATTGTTTCAAGATCTCGCTTCTTCTCAAGACTGCCCCAAACAACCCATTCTGCTAATATATCTAATTCTTTGCTCATAAACACAACGATGTAAAGTAAATCTATCCTTATTTTCTGAAATACAAAGATATAGTCAATTTAAATAGTCTACTAGTCATTTCCGCCCAATTTCAGATATTAACTTCGAAAACCTTATTTCCCTATTTTTTAGTGCTTTAATTTCACATTGCCATATAACCACAACATTCCAGCCTAATTTTTTTAATTCATTTATTTTCCTATTATCACGTTCTATATTCTTCTCTATTTTTGTTACCCAATAATCCACATTACTACTAGGCAAATGCCCTGCACGACATGTATGTCCATGCCAAAAGCACCCATGAACAAATATTACAGTTTTATATTTGGATAAAACAATATCTGGTGTTCCCGACAAAGATTTCACATTAATACGATATCGAAAACCTTTAGAAAACAAGAATTTCCTAACAATGATTTCAGGCGCAGTATTCTTTTGCTTTACTTTTGCCATGAGTTGAGAACGTTTACTCTTATCGAAAATATCCATAAACAAAAAAACTAAATATTTGACGAAGTTAAAAAGATTTTCGTCAAAAACACATCATTTCAAGATATTATATGTAAATTCGCATAATATATATATGTTACAGTAAAGGAAGGAATTTATTATATGTCAAACAATGATACAATAGGAATAATTGATCTATTCTGTGGAATTGGAGGCTTGACTCATGGGCTAAAGAAGGCTGGGCTTGATGTAAAAGCCGGGATTGACTTTGATAAAAGCTGTAAATATGCTTACGAAGCGAATAATGACGCAATTTTTATCGGAGAAGATATATCTAAAATTAAAGGCAAAGATATAAAAAAAATATGGAAAGGGAAAAAAGTAAAGATCCTTGTCGGATGCGCTCCTTGCCAGCCATTTTCAACACATGCCAATAAAGTTAAAAATAAAGAGAATGGAGACAAATGGAACCTTTTAAATGAATATCTTCGATTAGTAGAAGAAACAAAGCCAAATATCTTGTCAATGGAAAACGTTACAAATTTGGCTAATAAAGAAATTTTCTTCAAATTCATAAACAGACTTAAGGAATTGAAATATTATGTATTCTATAAAAACGTGTATTGTCCTGATTATGGAATTCCTCAAAAGCGAAGAAGGTTAGTTCTTCTTGCTTCCCTATACGGTGAAATATCCTTGCTACCAGCTACGCACAATAAAGAAACATACCAAACAGTCAAAGAAGCTATTGGAGGCTTACCTGCTATTGCTGATGGAGAAAAAGACGAGAAAGATTATTTGCATTTTACTTCGAAACTATCAGCTATTAATCTTAAGCGAATAAAATCATCTGTTCCAAATGGAAATTGGGAAGATTGGAGTGAGGATTTAAAATTAGAATGTCATAAAAAGAACACAGGAAAAACCTATAAATCTGTCTATGGTAGAATGTCTTGGGATGAACCTTCTCCAACAATTACAACACAATTTTATAATTATGGAACAGGAAGATTCGGACATCCAGAACAAAATAGGGCACTTACAGTAAGAGAAGCGTCCATTTTACAAACATTTCCTATTGATTATAAATTTGTCGAGAATGAGAATGAAATATATATGACAAAGTTAGGTACGCATATTGGGAATGCAGTTCCTGTACAGCTTGGTTACATTATTGGTGAGAGTATAAAAAAACATCTAAAAGAATACCGCTTATGAATTCATCTTTCACATTCAACATTTCACTAAGTGTTTTAAATCATTTAGGACGTAACTTATATCGAAATTTTATAACTGTACTTGGAGAAGCTATCTCAAACGCATGGGATGCAGATGCTCCTAATGTGTGGATATATGTAAACAGAGAAGCAAACTCTCTGACAATTAAAGATGATGGTCATGGTATGACTGAGGATGATTTTCAAAATAAATTTTTGAAAATTGGATATTCAAAACGGAAAGACGGTGAAACAAAAACTAATTCAGGAAGACCATATATAGGACGAAAAGGAATTGGGAAATTGGCATTGCTTTCTTGCGCAAAACGAATTCATATAATAACAAAAACAGCCAGTACCGATTTTGTTGGAGGCATAATAGATAATAGTGGTCTTGACAAAGCTATAGTTGATGATTTAACTCCCCAACAATATCAATTAGAAAACATTGATACAAAATTCTTTGATGGTCTTAAGAATGATTTAGAAAGTGGAACCATTATATATTTTGAAGACATAAATGATGGAATTAAAAATAGAATTGAATATATTAGAAAACTAATAGCACTATTTTTCAGATTCTCCTTATTTGACAATTCTTTTAAGATAATTTTAAACAACGATCCTATCACATTGAATGAATTAAATGATTTATCTCAAAGTACTCAATTTGTCTGGCAAGTTAACTCATTAGAAGATCCTTATTTGAAAGATAAGATATCAGCAACAAGAGAACATATAAAGCAATATAAAAAATTATCATCAAAATTATCAATAAATGGGTTTATCGCATCTGTTGACAAGCCGTCAAACCTTAAGATAAGAGGCACTAACGAAAAAATATCTGTAGATTTATTCGTAAACGGTCGATTAAGAGAAAAAGATCTACTTAAACATATCCCTTCTACACGAATTGTAGAAAGCTATCTTTATGGACAAATACACTTTAATGAATTGGATGATAATATTGATAGGTTTACTAGTAGTCGAGAAGGAGTGATATCAGATGATCCTACATTTCAAAAACTATTAAATGAGTTAAAAGACGATATACTCAAAACAATAATCGAAGATTGGGATATTTGGAGAGTTGAAGAAGGCAGAGAGGGAGATTCAGAAAATACTCGAATGACAAAAAGAGAGCGAAAGTCAAAAGAATTATATGATACAGTAGTTGATGAATATGTACCGCCTAAAAGTTCTGCACAAAGAAATATTGTTGATGAATGGGTTAAATCGCTAAGAGATGATGCTCAATTCAATTTGTCAACATATGCAGAATGCTTTGTATCGGAAAACTTATTAAGAAAATATATTAAACACAAGAGTATGCCCCTTTCTAAAGAAGCACAAGCAAACCTTGTGAAATATAAGCAAAGAGAGTCGGAAGCGAAAAATAAAGCAAATATCAGTTTTGAAATCAGGCAAAACGCAGACGATTTACTATATTTCGACATGGATGACTTGGCAAATTTTGTAGACAAACCAGCTGATCCTAATAAACAAGCAGGAATCGCAAGAGATGCAAAGGTTTACAAACCTGTTAGAGATGCGATGGCACATACTTCAATTCTTACACCTGTTGCAAAAAATAGTTTAAATACAACTTATGGTGAGTTCTATCAATTCAATTTATCCTCTTGTATCAGACAGCAGAACTC
>ENA-OWPN01002697-OWPN01002697.1-human-gut-metagenome-genome-assembly--contig:-NODE-2697-length-10075-cov-2.329840_pt1 | contig 10075 bp, 11 predicted proteins | sample MGYA00248266_ERZ651850 | MGnify/ENA primary metagenome ERZ651850 (study PRJEB26924, sample SAMEA4378296) | human gut metagenome | biome: human gut; feature: human-associated habitat; material: faeces... | reverse complement strand
AGATGGGCGTAGGCCAGGTCCCCCTGGACCTGCCCGAACTCCAGCCGCAGGGCCTGGGCCAGCTCCTCCCGGCTGGCGGTGCGCATCAGGAAGGACGCGCGCAGACAGCTCTGGATGGAGGGACGCAGGGCCACCTCCCGGAAGGTGTCGGCGTAGCGGACCCACAGGGCGCTGATGGCGGCCTCATAGCCCTTGTCCTGGCTGATGACATAGGCAAAGTCCGCCTCACCCCGGCCCACCAGGACCCCCAGTTCCGTGATGATCTGGAAGTCGATGGAATTCTTGCCGCCCTTGACGCTCTCCAGATACTGGACCTTGGCCCGGGTGTTGGCGCAGAGCTTCTGGATGCCGGCCAGGGACTGGCCCCTGCCGTAAAAGACCAGGACGGAGTCCTCTTCCGTCAGCAGCTCGATGCCCTGAAGGCCGGTGCCGATGTTGTTGTCGCCGTCCACCAAAAAAATCATTTTCATGGAAATTGTACTTTCTTTCGTTGTTTTTAGCCGTTGCTTCCGCAAAGACCGGTTTTAGTATAACAGATGTTTCCCAAACGCACAAGGGAAGGCGGAGCGGAAAAAAGGGGGACCGCTCTGCGGTCCCCCGGAGACGCTCTGAAAGAGAAGGGCTCCTTCCGGAACGGGAAGGAAGATAGTTACGAAAGAAACCCAGGAGGGGTGTCTTTCGTTTTCAATAATCCGTTTTTCAGCCCTTTTTAAAGGTCTGAAAAACTTGCTCAGCCTGTCGAAACGCCCTTTCGACAGGCTGAGGGGGACCGCTTTGCGGTCCCCCGGAGATGGTGATTTATTCTTCCTCGTCGGTGACGATTAGGCCGTAGCCGCCGTTCTTGCGCTGGTAGACGATGGAGAGGCTGTCGTCGTCGCTGTTGCGGAACACGAAAAAGCTGTGGTCCAGCAGGTTCATCTGCAAAATAGCCTCCTCTGCGCTCATGGGCTTGACGGCGAAGCGCTTGGTGCGGACGATCTGGAACTCCTTCTCCTCCGTGACCTCGAAGTCGTCGGTGGGAGCGGGCGGCGGGAAGCCCTCGCTGCGCAGACGCTTGGCCAGGCGGGTCTTGTTCTTCAGGATCTGGCGCTCGATGTATCCGACAGCGGCGTCGATGGCGCCGCGCATATCTCCGTCAGGAGCCTCCGTCTGAGCCCGCAGCAGCGTGCCGCCGCCGCGAATGGTGATCTCCACCGTGCACAAGTGGTCTTTCTCCACCGAGAATGTGACAAATGCGGTGGTATCCTCCCGGAAATAGCGGTCCAGCTTGGAGATCTTCTTCTCGGCAAAGGCTTTGATGGAATCGTTCATGGGAACTTTCTTGCAGGCGAAGGTACACTTCATCGAAATCGCTCCTTTCGTGTGAAAGAGAGTGCGGGGTACCTCTCTTTGATTTAGTATACCACAGCCGGACCCTTTTGAAAAGGGCCCGGCGCCGGATTTGCAAAATGTTCAAAAGTGGCTTCGACGCCCTTCGGCAAAAGGAGGGAAAAAGCGGCAAAAGCTCCTGTTTACAAGGATGCTCCGGCGGGTGTATGATAATTGAGGAAGCTTTCCAATATCCCACCCGCTTGGGCCGCCGTGGCGCGAAACGCGCCGGGCGGCTCCTTTTTATGATAAAAGCGGAGACGCACCGGCGTCTCCGCTGAAGGGCTTTATTTGCGTCTGCGGCCGCCCCGCTTGCCGTCGATGCTGCGGTTGAGGTCCGCCATCTTCCCCTCGGAGGAGGAGAGGAACTGCTTGAGCTTGTCCTCAAAGGACTGGTCCCCAGAGGGAGGCAGAGGCTGCTGGCCCCGGGGCGTGAACCGGGGTGCCTGAGCGGGCCGGGGCGCGCTGCCTGCACCCGGACGGGGGTCGCCGGGCCGGGGACCTCTGGGGGCGGGCCGCTCCTGCTGGGGCAGGGTCCGCTTGATGGAGAGGTTGATCTTCCCGTTCTCCGTGGAGAGGACCAGCACCTTCACGGTCTGCCCCTCCTGCAAATAGTCGTGTACGTCGTTGACAAAGGTGTTGGCGATCTCGGAGATATGTACCAACCCGGACCTCCCCCCCTCCAGCGCCACAAAGGCGCCGAATTTGGTGATGGAGGTCACTTTGCCTTCCAGAATGCTCCCAACCTGAAGCTCCATACGGTGTAATGTTTCTCCTTCCGGGTAATTTTTTCACCGCCCCGCGGGGGCGGAACACAGACAATGGAAAAGACCGGGGCTTGGCGCAAGCGGGAGAGGCGGGACGCACCTCCCTCGCCGCCCGGCACCGGTCAGTTGCTCACATCGTAAATGACGATCTCGTTGGGTGCCACATAGCCCAACTCATCCCGGGCGATCTCCAGCATCTTTTCCCGGGTGTTTCCCTCGGCGATGTCCTGGGACAGGGCGTCGTTTTCCTGCTGCTGAAGCTGGACCTGCTGTGCCAGCTGGTCCTTTTCCGCCTCGGCCTCCTGCACCTGAGCGTGGAGACTGCGCAGCTGGAGCCCCATGGCCGCCAGCAGCACCACCAGCAGCACCTTGGTGAACAGGCTTGCGCGGGTGCGCGTCTTTTCCTTGCGTGCCGCCATGGTACCGCCCTCCTTTGTAAAAATGCCGCTTTCCTGGGATTTTTCTTATTGTATAACATTTGGCCGCAAAATAAAAGAGATTTTTTCCGCGGATCCGGATTTTTTTGCAAAAACTTTTCAGCCAGCGCAGCGGAAGCGCCCCAAGGGCGATCAGCTGGGCCAGGGTATCCACCCAAAAATCCCACACCGGCCGCAGCGCCGCCGAAAAGGCGCAGAAGAACACCACCGCGCCGCCGGCGATGCCCAGCAGCAGGTACAGCCGCAGCTCCCCTGTCCGGCGCAGCAGAAACAAAAAGACCGCGCTGCCCGCCGTCAGGCAGTACAGCAGGTCCAGCGCCGCCGTGAGCCGGGGTAGCCGCAGCCGGAAGGGACGCAGCAGATCATACAGCAATCCCGCCGCCAGGCCCAGTAAAATGGACCAGAGAAAGGTCAGCAGCTGCTGGGAGACGGTGCTTTCCATGGCCGCTCACCCGAACAGCCGCTGGAACAAGCCGCCCCGTGACATGCCGCCCTCCTCATAGGAGATGGAGTCGATGCGGCCGTCCACGTGGAGCTCTCCGCCGTCCAGGGAGAGCTTCCCGATGTGCAGGTTCTCCCCGGTGACCACCAGCATGCCGGCGCCGGTGGACATGACGATGCCGGTCTCGTCAAAGCGCTCCACGTCCTCCACGCCGGAGACCGTCAGCCGTTCCCGGCCCGTCAGCTCCAGCCGGTGGGCGGACAGGGGCATGGTGTTGTAGTCGTCTTTCATAGTGCCGATCCCTCCCTGTCCCCACTATATGGGCGGGAGGACCGGATTATGCCCGGCCCACTTCCCGGTACAGCGCGGCGGCGTCGGCCTGGCGCACGGTCTCCTGGACCGACAGCACCTCCACCGTCACGGTGCGCACGCCGAAGCGCAGGGAGATCTGGTCTCCCACCTTCACCTCGTAGGAGGCCCGGGCGGGCTTTCCGTTGACGGTGACAAGCCCGTTGTCGCAGGCCTCATTGGCCACGGTCCGCCGCTTGATGAGGCGGGAGACCTTGAGATATTTGTCCAGACGCATAGAAATGAGTTCCTTTCTGCGGGAAAAAGGCTGCCGGCACGCGCGTGCCGGCAGCTCTTTGCTCGCTGAAGTTTTCCCTCGGCGGGAAATGGACCGCCTTACTGGCCGACGGCGTCCTTCAGGGCCTTGCCGGCCTTGAACACGGGCACCACGGAAGCGGGGATCTCGATGGTCTCCTTGGTCTTGGGGTTGCGGCCCACGCGGGCGGCGCGCTTCTTGACCTCGAAGGAGCCGAAGCCCACCAGCTGGACCTTGTCGCCCTCCTTCAGGGCGGCGGTGATGGCGTCCAGAGCGGCGGTAATGACAGCCTCGGCCTCTTTCTTGGAAACCTCGGCAGAAACGGCCACGGCGTTGATCAGTTCGGATTTGTTCATGGATGTTGTCCTCCTATGAAATAATAAGATAGTTCGCTCTATTTCTTAACGCGCATGAGTTCCGCGATTAAGACGGGTCCTGTTCCTTGGCGGCCTTCCACAGCTCCACCAGTTCCGGCTCGGAGTATTCTCCCAGGGGCTTGTCCGCCAGCTGCTCCACCTTGCGGAAGCGGCTGTCGAACTTGTCACAGGCGCGGTGGAGGGCGTCCTCCGGGTCCACGCCGGACATCTGGGCGATCTTGGCTGCGATGAAGAGGGCGTCGCCCACCTCCTCCCGGACGCCGTGGGGACTGTCCGCGCCGGCGCCGGATTCCAGAGCCTCCCGCAGCTCCCGAACCTCCTCCTCCAGCTTGTCCAGGGCGCTGAGGGCGCCGGACCAGTCGAAGCCGGCCTTGGCGGTCTTGCTCTGGATCTTCTCCGCCCGCCACAGGGCGGGCAGGGTGTGGGGCACGGCCTCCACCGCGTCGGCGGTGGACCGCTGGCCCTTCTCCTTGCGCTTGAGGGCCTCCCAGTTCACCAGCACCTGCTCGGAGGTGTCGGCCTGCATGGTGCCGCCAAAGACATGGGGGTGGCGGTAGACCAGCTTCTGGGCCACGCCGTCCACCACGTCCTCCATGGTGAAGCGGCCGGCCTCAGATTCGATCTGGGCGTGGAACACCACCTGCATCAGCACGTCCCCCAGCTCCTCGCACATGGCGTGGGGATCGTCCCGGTCGATGGCGTCCAGCACCTCGTAGGTCTCCTCCAGAAAATTGCGGCGGATGGAGGCGTGGGTCTGCTCCCGGTCCCAGGGGCAGCCCCCCGGGGCGCGCAGCAGCCGCATGATCTCCAGAAAGTCCTCGTAGCCGTAACGCGGCTTATATTGAAAATCTACCATAACGCGCCTGCCTTTGCAAGAAAATTCGTTGGCAACTCCTTGAAAAACAAGGGTTTTTTTTATTTTTTGGGAATTTGGAGGCCTCTCCGGCTCATCTCAGGTGCAGCAGCCGGATCACTTTGCCCCCGTGGGGCACGCCCTTGAGGTCCTCCGCCCGCAGGATCCGCATGGTGATGACCAGTACAAGGTAGACGATCACGCCCACCAGGATGCCGCCGAAAACGGCGATGGCGTTGGCCTTGTAGGCGGAGAGGCTGCCCTCCAGGGCGCGGTCCAGGAAGCCGTAGGAGGCCCAGGCGGCGGCGCCCATCAGGACCGAGGCGATCACCGGCTTGGTGAACAGCTGCAGGTAACGGGGCTTTTCCGCAGAGTATTTCCACACGAAGAACAGGTTCAGCAGCACGATCACCATGTAGCACAGCAGCGTGGAGATGGGGGCGCCGTAGATGTTGATGTCGGGATTGCCCACCAGCACATAGTTGGACACCACCTTGGTGACGCCGCCGGCGATGACGGTGCAGATGGGGATGATCTCCCTGCCGTAGGTCTGCAGGATCACGTTGGTGAGGGTCATGAGGCAGATGAAGATGCAGGCGATGCCCAGCAGCTGCATATGGGGGCCGGCAGCCAGGGCGTCCTCCTGCTGCATGGGATAGAACATCACCAGGATGGGCCCGCCCAGAACGCTCAGGCCCACGCCCGCCGGAATGGTCAGCGCGGCGATCAGCCGGAAGGCGGAGGAGACGATGCGGTTGGCCTGGGCGTTGTCGTGCCTGGCCATGGCCGCCGCCGCGAAGGGGATCAGGCTCATGGTGACGGGAAAGACAAAGGACGGGGGCAGGTTGATCAGGTTCATGCCGAAGGAGTACTGACCGTACAGGGTGGCGGCCTCGTCCGCCAGCTGGGGGATGTCCTGGAGGCGGCCCAGGACGATGGAGGTGTCCACCACGTTGATGATGCTCATGGCGGAGTTGCTCAGGGTGATGGGAATGCCGATGGCCAGGACCTTTTTGATCAGCGCGCCGCTGCTCTCAGGCACATCCAGGGACTCGGAGGGGGTGCGGTGGGTGAACAGATAGATCAGCAGGAAGATCAGCGCGGCCACCTCGCCCACCGTGACGCCTAAAATGGCGCCGGCGGCCACGTATTCCGTGCCGGTGCTTCCCGCCAGGGCCAGCTGCTGCGCGATCTCCGGCTGCTGGCACTGCTGCAGGATCAGCCAGGCCAGGGCCAGGCCCACGAACAGCTTGCACACGACCTCGATGATCTGGGAGACTGCGGTGGGCACCATGTTGCCCTGGCCCTGGGTGTAACCCCGGATACAGGCCAGCACGCACACGCAGAACACCGCCGGGGCCAGGGCCCGGATGGGCCAGAAGCCCAGGGGCTCGTTCATCAGGCCCGCCAGCCAGTCCGCCTTGAAGTACATCAGGAGCGAGCCGATCAGACCCAGGGCGAAGAACAGCCAGATGGCCGTGCGGAAGATCTTGCGCTTTTCATTCTCCCGGCCCTGGGCCTGGGCCTGGCTGGTCAGCCGGGAGATCGCCAGGGGCAGGCCGGCAGTGGACACCGTCAGCAGGATGTTATAGATGCGGTAGCCCACGTCGAAATACGTCTGGCCCTCGCTGCCGACGATATTGCCGAAGGGGATCTTGTAAACGGCGCCCAGGATCTTGACGATGGCCACGGCGGAGGCCAGGATGGCCGCGCCGCCCATAAAGGATGACTTTTTGGATTGGTTGGACATGAAAAGAATACCTCGAATCCTTGAAAAAAATACGCAGAGCCCTCATTCGGAGAGGCAAAGACCGGCCCCCCACAGAAATACCTATGGCGGGGCCGGGCCCATTATAACCGGCTGAGGCAGCCCTTGACCAGGGCGGAGAAGCGGGGACCGGCCTCGGCGGCTGCGGAGAGCACCTCGTCGGAGCTGAGGGGCTGAATTTGGGTGCGGCTGCCGCAGCTGCCGTCTCCACCTCCTCAGAGCTGAGACGCTGGGGAAGAACGCCGGCGGCCATGTTGGTGCACAGGGTAAAGCCCAGCACCGCCATGCCGCAGTGGGCGGCCACGATGGCCTCCGGCACGGTGGACATGCCCACCGCGTCGGCGCCCAAGGCCCGGGCGGCCCGGACCTCGGCGGGGGTCTCGTACTGGGGACCGGGGAAGAACATATAGACGCCCTCCCGCAGGGGGATGGACAGCTCCGCCGCCGTCTGCCGGGCCACGGCCTGGAGGGCCGGGGGGTAGACGTGGCTCACGTCGGGGAACCGGGGGCCGAACTCGTCCAGGTTGGGGCCCCGCAGGGGGCTCATGCCGAAGAGCTTGATGTGGTCGGTGATGAGCATGAGGTCGCCAATTTCGAAGTTGGGATTCATGCCGCCCGATGCATTGCTCACAAAGAGGTTCTGAATGCCCAGTTCATACATCACGCGAACAGGAAAGGTTACTTGCTTCATGTCGTAACCTTCGTAATAGTGGAAACGACCTTGCAGGGCCATGACGTCCTTACCGCCTAAACGGCCGAAAATGAGTTTACCGGAATGTCCCTCGACTGTCGATACAGGGAAGTTGGGTATATCTTGATAGGGAAATTCATCGACTATTTCAATTTCGGCTGCCAGACGGCCCAAACCGGTGCCGAGCACAATGGCAGTGAGCGGACGCATTTGCGTGTGATTTTTAATCCACTCGGCTGTTTCTTGAATTTTGGCTAACATAGTGAATAATTATTTGATTGAAAGTGGGTGAATATTGAGCATTCACGCTGATTTCCACGGTTATGGGCTGCACGCAGAGCGCGCGGCGTAACGTGGGTGCGAGGTGCGGAATCAGGGTTTGCAGGCGCGTAGCGTCCTTTTGCGTGGTAACGGCCAGTGCCGGGCGGGCATCGGGTGACATGCCGTCGAGCAGTTTTTGCCATGCCTGATTGATGCGCAGGGCATCTTTCACCGTGAACGCATGGTGGTCGGCAAATGAAAGCGTCGTGACGTTTTGCGCACCGCTGTCGCTGATGTAATTTACCAGCGGAAGCGGATTGGCAATGCCGGCAATGAGCAGCACGCTGCGGCCTGCATAGCTGCAGGGTTCAGGCGCAGCATCGGGGGCGTTATTGCCGGTCAACACGGTGCTATGCGCATCGAAGGGTTGCGGAGCAGCATACTGTATGTGGCTGTAGAACAAATGTTGCCCTTCCTCCACCGGAAGTGCCGGGCGTTCACTGCCCACGCATTTGGTCACTACCACTACTTGCGCCCGCCGTGCCGACGAGGCTGGCTCGCGCAGACGGCCCCAGGGCAGCAGGTGGTCGGTGGTGTAAAGCCGGTGTGCATCGGTGAGCAAAATGTTGAGTCCGGCCCTTACGTAGCGGTGCTGAAAGGCATCGTCGAGCACAATGACCTGGGGCGGATTGGGCAGGGCCATCAGTTGGCGAATGCCGATGACGCGCTTTTCGGCCACGGCCACTTGGGCAAAGGGGCAGTTGCGGCTTATCTGAAAGGGTTCGTCGCCGATGTCGGCCGCCGTGTGCTGCGGATTGGCGAGCAAATAGCCGCGCGTTCGGCGCCCGTAGCCGCGCGAAAGCATGGCCACGCGGTAACCTTGTTCGTGGAGCAAATGCAGCAGGTATTCGACGTGGGGCGTTTTGCCCGTGCCGCCCACTGCAATGTTGCCCACACAAATCAGGGGCACATCAAAACTTTGGCTTTGCAGCAAACCGCTATCGAACAGTTTGTTGCGCACGAACACAACCATTCCCCAAAGCCATGAAAGGGGAACTGTGAGAAGTGATAACAGAAAATTCAAATTTGCAGACTTACCTTTTTAAATAGATGTTGAAAAAACATGGACACATACATTCAGCGGATGGATACCTGCATTCGGCGAAATATGATCTGCATTCGGCAAATTTATACATGCACCCGGCAAAATGCGGTCGAACTTTTCTCAACATCTACTTATATTTACTGAAAGTTAGGAACATAGAACATACGTGCTTGCAGCACATTGTGCTTGTCGTAGGTGCTAACGAAACGCAAGGGTTCGTAGTAAACACCCAGGGCGGTTTGCAACTTTTCTTCGAGGTAATCGCGTTGGGTGGTTTCGTTCATCAACTGTTCGAACCACGGAGTTTTGACAGGGAAAGTGCAAATGGCGTAATCCTGTAATTTGGCTCGTTTGGCGGCTTCGGCCACAGCATCGTTGAGCGTGCCGAGTTTGTCGACCAATTTAATTTTCAAAGCCTGATTACCCGTCCACACACGTCCTTGGGCAATTTTATCAACCTGTTCGGGCGTCATTTTGCGTCCGTCGGCCACGCGCTTCAAGAACAGGCGGTAACCGCGGTTCACATAATTCTGCATGGCAGCCGATTCAGCCGCGTTGAAGCCGCGTCCCATGGCTCCGAAATCCGACGAAACATTGGTTTTCACCACGTCGAAGTGCAGGCCGAGTTTGTCGGTCAGCAGTTCCGAGGCATCGGGCACCATGCCAAAAATGCCGATACTGCCAGTAAGCGTGGTTTTGTCGGCCACAATGTAGTCGGCACCGCACGACAGGTAGTAACCGCCCGAAGCAGCCATGCCGCTCATCGACACTACCACCGGCTTTTTAGCCTTGAGCTGCTGCACGGCGCGCCACATTTGTTCCGATGCGTATGCGCTGCCGCCGCCCGAATTGATACGGAGCACCACGGCTTTCACGCTCTCGTCTTTGGCCAGTTTGTCAAGGTCGCTCACTACCTTCGAGCCCACAATTTCGCTTTGGGTGCTATTCAGCGGGCTTTGGGTCGAAACGTCCACAATGTTTCCTTCGGCATAGTAAATGGCAATGTCGTTGCTCGACGAAGCAGGCACATCGAGTTTTGCCAGTTCGGCGGGCGATATAAAGTTTACCTTGTCCTGCTGGCTGAGTTTCTGCAGTTTGGTGCGCACCTGGTCGATATAGGTCAGTTCGTCCACCATTTTCAGACGCACATAGTCGCTGGCTTCGGCAAACGTCACATAGCGGTCGGCAAAAGCGTTCAAGCTGTCGGTCGAAATTTTGCGCGAAGCCGACACATCCTGACAGAAGTGCTGCCAAATGTCGCCGATAAACGACTGTACCTGCTGGCGGTTCGGTTCGCTCATTTCGGTCAAGATATAGGGTTCAACGGCGCTCTTGAATGTGCCCACTTTGAACACTTGCATTTTCACGCCCACCTTTTTCATCAGGTCGGTAAAGAAAATGG
>ENA-OWPN01002693-OWPN01002693.1-human-gut-metagenome-genome-assembly--contig:-NODE-2693-length-10082-cov-37.618829_pt1 | contig 10082 bp, 8 predicted proteins | sample MGYA00248266_ERZ651850 | MGnify/ENA primary metagenome ERZ651850 (study PRJEB26924, sample SAMEA4378296) | human gut metagenome | biome: human gut; feature: human-associated habitat; material: faeces... | reverse complement strand
AAGCTCCAATATGAGAGAAATCAGCAGGAGCATCCTGAGATGAAGAAGCAGAACATGAACAAACACTATCAGAAGCAGAGCATCAAGAAGGAATATGCCGCCGCTCGAAATGCCGGTTCTCAGACTGCCGGGACTGCCACAAAGAATACCGGCAAGAAGCTCGGTGAGAAGGCGTCCGACAAGATCAAGGAGTTCTTTGAGAAGAACAAGAAGGTCTTCATCTGGATCGGCGTCGGAATTGCCCTTCTCGTTTTGCTCGGTGCTGGAATCAGCTCGTGTTCGATGCTTACTTCTACCGGCTCGACGGTAATCGCTTCCTCTTATCTTAGTGAGGATGACGCGATGCTTGGCGCGGAGGCGCAGTATTGCCGGATGGAGCAAGAGCTGCAAAGCTATCTGGATAACTATGAAGGAACTCATGACTATGACGAATATCACTTCGATCTGGATGATATTGAGCATGACCCCTATGTGCTGATCTCCATTCTCTCAGCTCTCCATGAGGGCGAGTTCACGCTGGATGAGGTGCAGGGTACGCTCCAAATGCTGTTTGAGAAGCAGTACATCCTCACCGAAGAGGTTATCGTCGAAACCAGATACCGCACGGAAACCGACACATGGACGGACGCGGACGGCAACACGCACACGGAAACCTACCGCGTCCCGTATGACTATTACATCTGCAACGTGAAGCTCGAAAACTTCAATCTCTCCCATGTCCCGGTCTACATCATGTCTCAGGAACAGCTTTCCATGTACGCGACGTATATGTCGGTGCTGGGCAACCGCGAGGATCTGTTCGGTGATTCTCCCTATGTGGACAAGTACATCACAAATCCTCCCGCCGACTACGATGTCAACCCGGAATACCTGAACGACGAGAAGTTTGCAACGCTGATTACCGAGGCGGAAAAGTATCTCGGCTATCCGTATGTGTGGGGCGGCTCCAATCCCGACACGTCCTTCGACTGCTCCGGCTTCGTCAGCTACGTTCTCACAAACAGCGGACTTGTGAATACCGGACGGCTGGGCGCACAGGGGCTTTACAACATCAGTACGCCGGTCTCAAAGGCGAATGCACAGCCCGGTGATCTCATCTTTTTTGTCGGGACGTATGACACCCCCGGTGTGTCCCACGTCGGCATTTACGTCGGTGATGGGGTCATGATCCACTGCGGCGATCCCATTCAGTACACATCCATCAATTCTTCCTACTGGCAGTCTCATTTCTACGCCTTCGGAAGACCCGCCTATTAAAAGAAAGGAGTTTTTCATGAATCCCAAGTATCAGAAAGTCCTCTCCGACATTGAGAAGGCTGAAAAGAAGAAGTCCGAAATCGAAGGACAGCTCAAGGAGCTGTACGACAAGAAGACGGAGCTGGAAAACCTTGAAATCATCAATACCGTGCGCTCTATGGTGATGGACAAGGATCAGATCATGGCGTTCCTGTCTTCCATGAAGGGCGGCACCAAGACCGCTGAAAATACGGAGGTAATCGACAATGCGTAAGAAGTTTCGTTTTCTGACCGTCCTTGCGGTCTGCGTCATGGTTCTGTCCTGCTTCTCGGTGACGGCGTTTGCCTATGCCGATGACACCGAGCAGAACCTTCCCGTTACGGAGGCAACACAGCCGGAACAGCAGCCTGAAACCACTCCCGCGCCGGAAAAGCCGAAGGGTGAGCAGATTGACGATGAGGGCAACGCCTACACCCGCGACTTGCTCTATGACAAGGCAACCAACAAGCAGTTCATCACAGTCCAGACGAAGAACGGCAATACCTTTTTCGTTGTCATCGACTACGATGCACCCATCAATGAGGACGAGGAACAGTATCAGACGTACTTCCTCAACATGGTCGATGAGAGCGACCTGCTTGCGCTGCTGGATGATGATACTGCGGCGGCTCTGACTACCTGTAACTGCAAGGAAAAATGCGCTGCCGGTCAGGTCAACACCGACTGCCCGGTCTGCAAGACCAACATGAGCGAATGCACCGGCACAGCCCCCGCTACACCTGAGCCGGATAAGGATGCAGAAACCGATGCTCCCGCCCCTAAACCCGAAAAGAAGTCCAACGTCGGCATGATCCTCGTCATCTTTGCCCTTGCCGGTGCTGCGGGTGCAGCTTATTACTACATCAAGTTCGTCAAGGGCAGAAAGCCCAAGGATGAGGATATGGACTTCTTTGATGATGAAGGCTACGAGGAAGAGCCGTACATCAACGAGGATGATGAGCCGCAGATTGCGGAGGATGCCGAAACGGAAGGTGATGAAGATTGATCTTAGTCATTGCTGAAAAACCCAGCGTCGCCCAGTCCATCGCAAAGGTGTTGGGCGCGACGTCCCGCAAGGACGGCTACATGGAGGGCGGCAACTACATCGTTTCGTGGTGCTTCGGTCATTTGGTGGAGCTGGCAGACGCCAGCTCCTACGATGAGCGGTATGCCAAGTGGCGGTATGACGATCTGCCCATTGTTCCGGAAAACTGGATGTTCGAGGTCACAAAGGACAAAGCACAGCAGTTCAAGGTGCTGTCCGCTCTTATGAAGGACAAGCGCGTCACCGAGCTGGTCTGCGCAACCGATGCAGGACGCGAGGGTGAGTTGATCTTCCGGCTGGTCTACAACAAAGCCGGATGCACCAAGCCCTTCAAGCGTCTGTGGATCAGCTCGTTGGAGGACTCCGCCATCCGCGAAGGCTTCAACCATCTCCGGGACGGCAAGGAATATGACCGTCTCTATGAAGCGGCACTCAGCCGCTCGAAGGCAGACTGGATTGTCGGCATCAACGGCACCCGCCTGTTCACCACGCTCTATCACAAGAAGCTGGTGGTCGGGCGCGTCCAGACGCCGACCCTTGCAATGCTGGTGGAGCGTGACGGGAAAATCTCCACGTTCCAGAAGGAGAAGTATTTCAATGTCCACGTTGGTAAGGACGATCTGATCGCTGATCTGGAAAAGGTCAAAACCGAAGAGGAAGCAAAAAAGATCGCGGCGGCTTGCGAGAAAAAGCAAGCCGTCGTTTCTTCTCTCAAGCGGGAGACGAAAACCGTCAATCCTCCGAAGCTCTATGATCTGACTACCTTGCAGCGCGAGGCTAACCGCTACTACGGCTTCACCGCCCAGCAGACGCTCGATCTCGTACAAACACTCTACGAAAAGAAGCTCCTGACCTATCCGCGCACGGACAGCCAGTTTATTACGGATGATATGGAGGACACCGCCCGTCAGGTCATTTCTATTGTCTGCCGCCAGCTTCCGCTTTTCACCGACGTTTCGGTCACTCCGGATATTGCCCGCGTAACCGACAACAGCAAGGTCACAGATCACCATGCCATTCTCCCGACCGTCCAGCTTGAAAAGCAGGATGTTTCGGCGCTTCCTCAGTCGGAGCAGAAAATCCTCAATCTTATCGGGATGCGCCTTCTGTGTGCGACCGGCGAGAAGCACACCTACGCAGAAACGCAGATCTCGCTCTCCTGCGAGGGCTACGAGTTCAAAACCAAGGGGAAGACCGTCGTTCAAAACGGATGGAAAGCCATCGAAGAGCTGTTCAAGTCCTCCCTCAAGACGAAGGAAAAGGACGAACCCATAAAGTCCCTGCCCGAAGTCCATGAGGGCGATGTTCTGGATGGTGTGTCCGCCAGCGTCACCGAACACTTCACGACGCCCCCAAAGCAGTACACGGAAGACACGCTTCTGTCTGCGATGGAGACCGCCGGAAACGATCAGTTCGACGATGACACCGAGAAGAAAGGTCTCGGAACACCCGCGACCCGTGCCGGTATCATTGAAAAGCTGGTGAAATCCGGCTTTGCAGAGCGTAAAGGCAAATCCCTCATTCCCACGAAGGACGGCTGCAACCTTGTCTGCGTCCTGCCGGAACAGATCACTTCTCCCGCAATGACGGCGGAATGGGAAAACACGCTCATGGAGATTGAGCGCGGCAATGCGGATGCGGATGTCTTTCTCAGCGGTATTGTCCGGATGACCGGCGATCTCGTGAAAGCCTACCCGTTTCTCTCCGATGCCGAAGCCCAGCGTTTCGGCACGGGCAAGGAGGAAATCGGCAAGTGTCCCCGCTGCGGTTCTCCGGTCTATGTCGGCAAGGGCAACTTTTACTGCTCAAACAGAGAATGCTCCTTCTGCCTGTGGGAAGACAATAAGTTCTTTTCCAGCAAGAAAAAGAAGCTGACCAAGAGGATTGCAAAGGAGCTGCTGGACAAGGGCTGGTGCAGAGTGACCGGGCTTTACACGCCGAAGAAGCCTCAGCTCTACGATGCGGTGATCCGGCTGGATGACAGCGGCGGCAAGTATGTCAGCTTCAAGATGGAGTTCGACCGATGATCCGCCCGAAGTATGTTGCCTCTTGCAGTGGAGGTAAGGACAGCGTAGCGACGCTCCTGCTGGCTGCACAGCACAATGAGCCGCTGGACGAAGCGGTTTTCAGTGAGGTCATGTTCGACAAAAACACAAGCGGCGAAGTCCCGGAACACCGGGACTTCATTTATGACCGGCTCAAGCCCTTCTGCGAAAAGGAGCTGGGCATCAAGTTCACCATTCTCCATGCGGACAAGACATACGATGAGGTGTTCCATCATGTCATCACCCGCGGACCGCACAAGGGCGAGGTTCGCGGTTTTGCGTGGGCCGGGATGTGCGCGGTCAATCGGGACTGCAAAATCCCGCCCGTCCGAAAGTACAATGCTGCGCTCTCGTCGGACACTGTGAGCTATGTCGGCATCGCGGAGGATGAGCCAAAACGCCTTGCTCGGCTGGATGGAGTAACGAAGGTCAGTCTGCTTGCCAAATACGGCATGACCGAGGCGGATGCCTACAAGCTCTGTCAGGAACATGGGCTGCTTTCTCCAATCTACGCTCACTGCCGAAGAAACGGCTGCTGGTTCTGTCCCAACGCCAGTGACTCGGAGCTGCTGCACATGGTCACAAAGTACCCGGATATGTTTGACCGGCTGATTGAATGGGAGAACGAGGATAACATCTTCCATCGTCGGATGACGCGCAGAGAAACCCCGTCTGAGGTAAAGGCTCGTTTACTGAGCAAATCCCAGACGGGGTTTTCTTCGCACAAAAGCAAATAAGAAATGGAGGTTTGAGATGGCTGAAAACAGAAATGCACAGCAAGTCCGCGAAATCACGGACAAGCTGGAACAGGGCATCAAGGAGCTTTTTGAATCCGTGCGTTTCAAGGAATATCTCCGCACGATGTCCAAGTTCTACAACTATTCCTTCAACAACACGCTGCTCATTGCGATGCAGAAGCCGGAGGCAACCTATGTTGCCGGTTATACCTCGTGGCAGCGCAACTTCGACCGACAGGTCATGAAGGGCGAAAAGGGCATCAAGATTCTTGCACCCGCACCGTACAAGGCGCAGGAAGAGCGCGAGAAGATTGACCCCGTGACACAGAAGCCGGTGATCGGCGCAGATGGGAAGGCTGTCACGGAAACAGTCGAGGTTCTGCGTCCCGCCTTCAAGGTGGTAAGCGTCTTTGATGTTTCTCAGACGGACGGCAAGGAGCTTCCGGACATCATCGTCGATGAGCTGAAAGGCACCGTCGAGAACTACGAGGCGTTCTTCGATGCGCTCAAGCAGGAATCTCCCGTTCCTATTTCCTTTGAGGATATTCCGGGCGGCGCAAAGGGATTCTTCTCGCCGGTTGAAAGCCGCATTGCCATTCAGGAGGGTATGAGCGAAATCCAGACGGTCAAAACCGCCATTCACGAGATCGCACACGCAAAGCTCCACGCCGTCAAGCCGGATGAGAAAGCCGCGCCAGAAGATAAGAAGGATCGGCACACCAAGGAGGTTGAAGCGGAAAGCGTTGCCTACACCGTCTGCCAGCGTTACGGCATTGAAACCTCGGACTATTCCTTCGGTTACATCGCTGGTTGGTCATCCGGCAAGGAAACCAAGGAACTGAAAAGCTCTCTGGACACCATCCGCAAGACGGCGGCTGAGATGATCGAGGGCATTGACGCCAAGCTCAAGGTGCTGCTGGCAGAGAAAGCACAGTCCGCAGAGATGGAAGTCGAAGCTCCCGTAAAGGAAGCTGTTCCGGAGGAAAAGCCGGAAGTCCCCATTTACCGCGAGACGGCGAATTACGCCTATGAAGCCGATGAGCTGGAGTCATATCGTGCTTCTCTCGCCGCAAACGTGGAATGCCGCAAAGCGATTGAAGCGGCGATCAGCTCCAACTACGGAGATAACCGGCTGGATGTGGATGCTGCCGTGAAGAGCGTCCTTGAGCAGTTCTCTCCGGAGCGTGTCCGATATGTCCTTGCAAACACCATTCAGCAGAAAGACTTTGACGGGCGTATTCCGCAGCCCCTCAAGGAATGGGCAAAGAGCATTGATGTCTGCCCGGAGAATGCCTCCCGCTTCCTTGTGGATAAACCCAATCCCGGACTGACGGCACTTTTCGTCGATGCGTTCCGTCAGCAGACTGAACCCCAGAAAGAAGCTACTTCCGAGAAGGCAGAGAAAAGAGACCCGGAGGTCGTTGCATGGGAGAACGGTGAGATTACCTCTATTGAGGTAAAAACTGTGGAGGTCAAGTCTCCCTTTGCCCCCTTGCCGGAGGAAGCGGCAAAAGCACCGAAAGCGCACCGCCTGACTGCCGAAGAGAAGGAGATCAAAGCCGCCGTCATGGACACGCTCAAGGGGCAGATTGCCTATAACAACGACGGTATGCGGGCGTCCTACCGCGCCTCTAACCACTCCTTCAATCTGCTGGCACGGAACGGCGTCAGGATTGAGGGCAACACGGTCACGCAGAATGGCGAGCCGCTGTTCAAAATCCATCGCCGTCATGCGACGCGGAAAACGCAGGGCTGTTACCGTGAGCTGATGCCGACGCTGGAATACGTCAAGCAGGAGCAGAAGCAGGAAAAGCCCTCCATTCGTGATCAGCTCAGGACTGCTGCAAAACAGCAGCCGGAGAAAAAGTCTCCGGTCAAATCCAAAACGCACGACATGGAGTTGTGAGAAAGGAGACGCATGAAGAAATACACAGATGTTGACATCATCGCGGAGCTACAGAAGCTCGTGGACAGTCATGTGGACAGCTACAAGGAAGACTTCGACATCGACAAGCGCATCATCCTCCGCGCCGCCGAAAGCCAGAATCCCGAAGACAAGACGCTGATGTGGTTCTGCCGTCCGCATGGAACGCACTGCCTCAATGAAAATCAGGTCTTCATTCAGGGGACGCGAGATCACAACACCTTCCGTTTCTATGCGGAGCAGACCTACGACGAGTGCGTTGCCCGCGTCATTATCCCGAAAACCGTCAAGCACGGCAAGGTCTTCGGAGATGTCTTTGAGATCAATTACCGGGAACAGGCGGCAAACGTAGCGCAGAACTCGGTTGCGCCGGATCATGACCGGCTGACCTTCGCAGACGGCTATGTGCTGGACGCACCCTGCCGCAGCAGCTTCGATGCAGCAATGGCTCTGGTCGGTGAGCATGGCGGCGTCAAAACCCGCCAGACGCTCCCGAAGGACGCGGAGGCTCTGTCAGAAGTGTTGACCAAGCAGAAAAGCCGCCGTGACAGACTGCCGGAGGCAGATAGGACAGAGGTGCTTTCGCCGCTCCCCGTCGCAGAACTCCGCAAATATGAGGCAGTCAAAAAGGCTCATCCGGATGCGCTGGTCTGCTTTGCTCAGAACGGCTATTTTGAGCTGTACGGCAAGGACGCAAAGAAAGCCGCGCCGCTTCTCGGCACAAAACTCCTTGAAAAGAAAGTACGCGGCAAGCCTTCCGTGCCGGTTACTGGTTTCCGTGAAAGCGCATGGGTAGCTGCATCAAAGAAGCTCTGGCAGTCCGGCGCGGATGTCTTTCTCAGCAAGGACGGCGAGACCTTTAAGGAACTCAAAGCCGTAGATTACATTCCTGTCGGTGCGACGCTGAATGTGGACGGCATCAAGTGCAGGATTGACGCGGTTGATTTTGCCGCTGATGAAGTCCGGCTGACCAACATCGAGGACAAGAACCGCCCCACCCGCTTTTCGGAAAGCATCCAGTATGTCCGCTCCTATGTGGAGGATGCCGGAACAGGCATCTACGACACCATCCCGAAGAAGCCCGCTGCCCGTGAATCCATCCGTGACAAACTGAAATCCGCACAGAAGGCACAGCCGACCCACACGCCGAAACCACAGAAATCAAAAGGAAAGGATATGGAACTCTGATATGAAAAACTTTACCGTGGAAGAAACCAACCTGATGTGCTGCTTCAACACGTCCAGCCGGAAGCGACTGATCGACGATATGAAGAGCGTCACCCTGAACGACATGGACGGTGAGATTGCGGAGCTGATGTATAAGACCGTCCGGAAGCTCGAAGCCATGACCGACGCGGAGTTTGAGGAACTGTATATCATGCCGGACGGCATGGTGGATGACTGAAAGGGGGATGCCTATGCCCGTATTAGACGGTGATTTTGAAGCCTTCGTCACGAACCTTGGCAAGTACAACGAGGGTATGCTGATCGGTGAGTGGGTGAAGTTGCCCACCACCGAGGAAGAGATGCAGAAGGTCTTTGAGCGTATCGGGATCGGCAAGCAGGATGAGTTCGGTCAGCCCTACGAAGAGTGGTTTATCACCGACTACGAATGCCCGATCTATGGCGTTCAGAAGATGCTTGGCGAGTACGAGAGCCTTGATAAGCTCAACTACCTCGCCGCCTTGATTGACGAGCTTTCCCTGAGCGATCAGGAAAAGCTCGTTGCCATTATGGAGGCTGGCTGCGATGAGGTCAGCGACATCGACGATCTCATCAACCTGACGTTCAATCTGGACTGCTACGACATCATGCCCGGTATCAACGACGAATATGACCTCGGCTATTACTATGCCAACGAAGCCGGTATCTACTCCGAAAAGGATCTCGGTCCTCTGGCAGACTACATCGACTATGAACGCTATGGTCACGACATCGCTTATGATGAACAGGGACGCTTCACCGATGAAGGCTATGTCCGCGTCGCAAGCGAACGCTGGGACAGACAGTTTAACGGTGAGCTGGACGATATTCCCGACGAATACCGGATCACCGGCTCAGGAGAAGCCGCCGAGCGTGACAGCACTATTGCAGTTCTCGTTGTTGAGCCGGGAAAGGAGCCTTATGTGAAGGAGATTGACTCCGGTCTGGAGTCCTTGCAGCATGAGGTCGGCGGCTGCATCGAGGCAATTTATCCCTACGAAGACCCGGTTGCCTTAGTCTGCAACGAGGAAGGCAAGCTGGAAGGTCTGCCCCTGAACCGCGCTCTGCGTGATGAGGACGGTGACATCTACGATGTTGTTGCCGGAACATTCATGGTGGTCGGCTTGACGGATGACAGCTTCGGCTCTCTGACCGTAGAGCAGATGCAGAAGTTCGCTGACCACTTCAAAGTGCCGGAGCAGTTTGTCAAGCTGGGCGATAAGATTGTGGCGATCCCCATGATCTCGAAGGAGCAGCAGAAGCAGGAAGCTACCGAGCAGAAGGACTTTGAGATGAATGCCGACACCTCCGGTCTGACGGTTGCCGGTCACATCGGGACGTGGCACACCATTGACCAGCGCGAAGTCGGCGGTCGCAGCTTTTATCTGATGGAGCATGATACCTACGGCGATGAAGCTGCCTGTATCATTGTCGATGAGCGCGGCAAGCTCGTCCTTGATGATGTCTACAACGGCTTTGACGATGACACGCTCCGCCTTCTCGACCTTGAGGTCAAGGAAGTGCCGGAAATGCCCGATCCCACGCTCTCCGTTCAGGATATGAAGGACTACGGCTACGCATGGGCTGGCGTTCTTCCTGCCGGTCAGGAGGCGGCTGAAAAGGCACTCGAAAAGGGCTGTGAGGTTTACCGGCTCTATTCGGATAACACCGAAGGCTTATGTGTGGATGCCAAGGAAATTGCCGACCATGCTGCAAAGGGCGGGATGCTCGGCATCAGTAAGGAAAGCTGGATGGCGGCACTTGAGAAGGAAAACTATCTCAAGTCGGCTGAGATGGCAATGGAGGATGATTACGGCATGATTGACGGGATCATCAACAACGGTCCGAAGGA
>ENA-OWPN01002688-OWPN01002688.1-human-gut-metagenome-genome-assembly--contig:-NODE-2688-length-10107-cov-3.664644_pt1 | contig 10107 bp, 8 predicted proteins | sample MGYA00248266_ERZ651850 | MGnify/ENA primary metagenome ERZ651850 (study PRJEB26924, sample SAMEA4378296) | human gut metagenome | biome: human gut; feature: human-associated habitat; material: faeces... | reverse complement strand
AGATATAGTCACCCGTCTTTACTTCAACATAGCCCAAACCTTTTACTATTGGTGCGCCTTGTGTCTCTTTCTCAAAAGATGGATGGTCACAATGTTTACCACCCCATTCCTTTCGGAGTTCTTCACCTTTCTTGATATCCATATTATGTTTTTCTGCAAAGTTATATAAAATCATTGAGATAATCAATATTGTAACGATTTCATTTATAGAGATATTGGCAATCTATTGAACGGATATATCTGTGTTGTTAGAAAATTATTTTCAGTGCCTCTTTTTTAATCGTAAAACAAATGAATATGTTGATAACAAGGAAGGTAGGGGGAATATAAAGGGGCTATGTAACCCAACTTTGATATATAGGGGGCATAGGGAGATAGGTCGTTATATCGGAGCGTCATGTGAATTTGAAAAATTTTTGGTCCCGAAATTTGAAGCAAATTAAGAGTTTTGATTTTGTAGTTTGGTTCGCTTGCGGTATGTTTGGAAAAACTATGAGGAGGTAGGCGAAATACCTATCCATTTAAATAAAGGAATAAGCGGTGCTAAGAAGCACTAAATACAAATGGATAAACAGAATATTGAAATTGGGTATCAGTTCACAGCAATACCCACAAATTTATTTCTATGCTGTGATAATAATACTAGAAGTATGCTCTCTACACTGGTGCAGTTGTCAAGTTATTATGCCAATAATGATGGCTGGTTTTTCAGAACGAATGAGGATTTAAGAGCGGAGAGCCAACTAAGCGAGAACTTGGTTAGGGCAACACTTAGTACTTTGTATGATATAGGTATAATTGATATAAAGACTGTTGGTAAGGGCAAAAGCAAAACACCAAACCAATTCAGATTGAATATTGATAAATTCAAAAACTGGGAAGAATATAGTCTTGAAAATTGCATCAAGCATCCCGATCTAAGAATTGAAACGGATAATTACAAGAGTAAGGGGTGGCAACCGTCATATTTGCAAGAATTGAAAGTAAAGACGGATAGTAGTGTGGCTGATGTTCCAGTATCATTACCTATACCATTACCAATATCTTCACAAAGTGAGGACTATATAGAGGATATATATAATAAAGAAAATATTCTCTCTGAAGGCTCTAAACAGGTTGAAGTAAAGCCGAATCAATTTGAAGAGTATAAGAGGCAAGAAGATAATCTGATGGATAAACTTTATAAAGTTTCAAACTGGACAGACTTTAAATATATCCGCAGAGATATTGATAAGTTAATTTCAACTGCATCTTCAGAGAAAATTGCCGAGAATACAAAGAAACGATATAAGAAGATTGAAGGGGGCAAGATAAAATACTTCAAGAACAAACTGAGCAAAGAGCCATATAACAAATACTACGAAGACTTCTATCAAGAACATGATTGCGGATGGTTTGGTAAAGAAGGAACAAAAGTAAAAAACAACGTAGTCCAACCTAAGAGTTCAAATGACATGGAGAATGAGGAGGACAATAAAGAAGTGATGAGAAACTTCTATGAACGATTTGGCATGGATGTTCCCAATGAGTATAAAGCAAAGGAAGTCTCAAAAGACAAGTATGCGATTAAAGTTCCTATTCTCAATGGTGATAGCAATGACGATGATTTACCGTTTTGAGGACGTAAATGTATCAATATCGGGAGTGTATCAATTTAATCTCTATGCGATGTATTGATACGTTCTTTTCATGTATCAGTATAACTTAAAAGATTATATGGCCTCAACGCTGGGCTTAAGTTAAAAGCGGCCTTTGATTCCCGATTCTTGATATTTTGAGTTAATTTTGTGCTGAAATAGCAGCTCAACTTTGCGTGATAAGAAAATTCTTGCTATATTTGCAGCGTTAATTGGTGTAGTGGCTTCGGTCGCTTCCTTTTTACAGACATATATAGGAAGGTTTTCGCTTCCTCTGACGTACGCAAATCACCACCTTGCAAATTCAGAAGTCAGAGATGCCGAGAATGCTTCTCACGTGCCTGCATATCCATAACACGATATACAGCATGGTGAGTTGCTATTTCGTGTTATCTTTACTTCTGAGCCTTGTGGTGAGGCCGCGTACGAAAGATGATTCTGAATGTGGCTCACCTTTTTTATGTGCCTTAACAAAAATCAATCATTCACCACACCCGACAGAGCCATAAGGGGAACGATATCAGCTTATGGCAGGCCAAGAGACTAAAAACTGTACACGTTATAAGTATCAGTTGATATGCAACGGATGTGGTTACTCATTTACATCTGACGATTTGAATTCTGTTGCTATTCAATTATGCCCGAATTGTGGACATAAGTTTAAAGTTGAGGTTATATCTGCTCCAGCACCTAAATATTCAAAAAATAATCCTTACCCTCAAAAATAGTATTGATTATGGCATTAGTTGATATTATCAAATGGGAAGCGAATACAACTGAATTGGTGCATAAGTTCCCGATTGAAGACCTTAAAGTGGGTTCTCAATTAGTTGTATATCCAAGTCAGACAGCCCTCTTTGTTAAAGGAGGTCAAATACTTGATGAGTTTATATGTGGCACATATACTATTAAGTCCGAAAATATACCTCTATTAAATAAGGTTTTCAACGTTCCGTTTGGTGGCGATTCTCCTTTTCAAGCAGAGGTTTGGTTTGTAAATCAAGTTTCCTTACTTGATTGTAAATGGGGTACGGCTACACCTATTCAAATAGAAGACCCTAAATATGGAGTTATCGTACCTATCCGTTCTTTCGGACAATTTGGTTTCAAGGTAAACAATCCAAGAATATTTTTAGAAAGACTTATTGGCAATATGCCAACTTTTTCAACTGATAAGGTTATAGCGTATTTTCGTGGAGTGATACTTTCTAAACTCACTGCAATCATATCACAGAAACTTTATGCCAACAATCTATCAATAATCAACATAAACTCGCATGTTGAGGAAATATCAGAATATGCCAAATCAAAGTTGATAAGTGTATTTGCCGAATATGGCGTAGAGTTGGAGATGTTCAATGTAATTGCCATAAATGTAAACGAAGAAGACCCCAGTTTTCAGAAACTAAAAGAAACGAAAGATTCTCTTGCTCGAATTACGATAATGGGAAAAGAAAACTATCAAATGGAGCGCAGCTTTGATGTGCTAGGTAGTGCCGCTGAAAACGAAGGAGACGGTATGATTGGGGCGGCTGTTGGCATAGGTGCAGGCGTAGGTGTCGGCACTCAGATTGGCGCAATGGTAAAAGAACATATAAACACCAATCTGACTACTCCTCCACCTTTACAAACCGCACAGTATTATCTCGGCATAAATGGTCAACAACAAGGTCCCTATGATTTTGAGACTGTAAAGGATTTAATTGTAACACATCAGATCAATGAAAATGTATTGATTTGGAAGCGTACTATGGCAAATTGGGCAAAGATTGGAGATGTTGCAGATTTTTCTGACATATTTAACAACTGTCCTCCTCCACTTCCAACAATGTAATCAACTATGAAAAGAATAATTATTATATCTTCTGTGATATTGCTCGTTATAAACATTCTATTTGGCGCAATACTTTCGTGTTACAATGGGTTTAATGTGGTAGTTAGCAGCATAGTTGTATTGCTTACTGCCACTATGCTCTATATGGCGAATTGTATAATGCTGAAAGATGCTTTTAAGGTATCGCTATCAATTCTCTTTTCTTTAGGTGGATTGATAGCGTTTGTTATTTCCATGTTTATGCCCTCTCATTTTTCTGATAATTGGGGTATAATAGTAATTATAACTCTATTGGCTCTACAAGGATTAATTCTTCTTTTAGCTAACACGGTATCAACAAAAATCAGATAAAAGGAATGGCAACAGTTATATGTCCCAATTGCGGTGGCGAAAATAATATCACCAATAAAGACAGCCAGGAATGTGCTTATTGTGGCACATTATTACATCTACCGACTTCAAAGCAGTCTAAGACTAAGAAAACGGTGAGTCATAAGGAAAGTAAAAAGTTATCAGAGGCTAAATATATTGTACCGATTACGCCCCAATATTCCACAAAAGAAGGAGTTGAAAATGCCCTTAAAGCGTATTTAGCAGTACAAGACGATGTGCCTGCTGATATATTTGACTATATCGAACTTAAGACGGTAAAATGGGTATATCTCCCTATGTGGCGGTATAATGGTAATATTTCAACCGAGTGGTCATGTGATGAAGTCGTTTATCGAAAACGAAAAATAGAAGAAAAACCTATATATGATAACAAAGGAAACTTTGTTAGGATGGACGCAATCTTTGAGACATACGAGGATTATCTTCCAAAATCGGGACATGGCCAAACTTCTTTTGATATATTGGTACCAGCTATCAAAAATATTAAAGAAGAACTTCCGTACTGGGGTATAGACTTTCATACTGTAAGTAAGTACAGCATAAAGCAGTTGAAAGAGGGAATATCACCATTTCCCACTTCTGCTTCAATTAGAAAAGCTACTATTGATGTTGATTCTGAAGTTGTACTGGCAGATGTTGCAACAGAACTCAAACATAAAGCCGAAAAATGTTCTTATGGCGATTTTATCCCACGTTCTTCTGGATTATCACATTCTGTAATTGCAGGACGTGAGTGTGTCCATGAGCATTTGGACTTTAAGTATAAACTTAATGAAGATGAGACTATCGGCGAATTGTATTATATACCATTTGTCTATGTAGTTTATTCGTATAAGAATGATACTTATGCTTGGGGCTTTAGACTTAATCCCGAAAACGATGGCGTTTATGATACACCGACAGAATTAGACAATCTTGTCGAGGATAACATTAGTAATCAAAAGGAACAATTCCTGCAAATACAACAAAAATGGAATCGATTCCTTTTCCTTTCAGGATTACTGTCATTTTTAGTGGGAATGATAATTTTCTTAATCCGAAACTATTCTCTGTATGAACGTATCGGGAAACGCTATCAAAATCAAGAGTATATGCATTCGCTTCTTGGTCTGTATAAAAGACGTGACAATCTCTTAAAGCATGGGACTGACAAGAAAACAATCGCTGATATAGATGCTAAGATTAAAGAGGAGTATTTCGATGAGGATGAAGAAGATGATGATGAAACAGAAAACGACATCTTTAAGAGCGACAAAGGGTATGATGAAGATGATAAAACGCCTAAAAGCATAGCGGAGATAAATCAATACTTTGCAAAAACAGAAGTTCTAAAGCAGAAACTTCTGAAACGTATGAGGCGTTTTTGGTCTTGGTATATTTCCTTGATAATAATTGTAGGTGGTAGCATATTAGGATATGTACTGTATGACAATTGGCAATCAGAAAAAAGACAGAAAGAGGAAATTGCAGCAATTGAGATAGAAAAGAGGCGGCTTTGTGACATAATAACTCAAAAGTTCAATGCTGAATTTATCGGAAACAAATACGAGGGTAGCACTTTGTCTTCATTCCATAAAGGTTGGATGAAAATCAAGTTCTTGACCAAATCTAAATTACAATATCAAATAGGTATTGGAAGTGGAGAATATAATTTTAGTAATGGCTTTGAAGAAAAAATTAAATGGCAACAGCCAAAAATGGTAGAATATAAACTTACAGTTGAGAGCGTTTCACAAAAATACGGTAATGAAGCAACCGCTACATGTTCAATCGTATTTGACGGTTATACCTCTGAGAATATTATTCAAGAGTATGGTAATAATGAGTTCCTTAATGAAATAATTATTCTCCCAAGAGATGGGGCTACACTTACGAATGAGGACTATCACTTAAAAAAGAAATGATTCAATAATATGGAAACAATAAAATGCTCAAAATGTGGATGCGAAATGTCGGCAATATCCGAAGCGTGTCCTATGTGTGGAACACCTACACACTTCCTTAGTAAAGAAGTCATCGCTGAATCTCAACAATCCGACTATGTAAGGCGGTCAGACGTAAAAATGCTTGATGGCCTTAAAGAAGTCATAGATACAATGATTGCAGATAAGCGAATTAACCCGATGTCAAACATCGTAGTAACCACTGAGGATGGCGGCTATATTGATGGTCGAGAATATTTTGTTGATTGGATAATCGGAGTACCGACCAACTACACCAACAAGGCTTCGATAACCCTTTATTTTTGGGGTAAAACGGATGAGGACAAAAAGCGTATAACCAAACTCGAAAATTCCTCTATTTTCAACTGCGAAGAGTACGACTGTGGAACTGACACCGATAAGGCCGCATATCTTTTCTCCGAATTTGTACGGAAGGTATGGCTGTATGAAGGGGAAATCAATTTTGAAAGTGTGGAGATTGAAAAGGCTTCTTTGGACAGCGTAGAGCTATATCTATCTGAGGATGCTTCAAATCAATGGAAAGAGTTAATCGCAATGGTTAATGACTATAACACATTGGCAAAGGGAAGCGAATATCCTCTGTTATCAATTGCTGAGAAACAGCATCTATTCAAAGGTTCCTTCCCCACAAACAAGAAAGTCGGTAGTTTCCTATCAAAAAGTGCCAAAACACACAAGAAGATGAAAGCCGATTTTGAGAAAATTCTTAGTCACTGCCAAACATTCCTAAAAGATTGGCAGACAAAATAAGGATAAAATGGGGGAATTTTTACGCTCCCCCATTTTATATTATTTAACCGCTTTTTTGAAGACAAAGAAATAGGCGTGAGCTGGTACTGAGGCTGTAAAGCGTGTACGTCTACGGTCTATTTTACTGTGCTTCGGGTCGATATAAATGAGTTTGTCAACCAATTCAAAGCCTATTTCTTTTGCCATTCTCAGCACTTCATCTGATAGCCAATAAGGAGCATTCTGAAAAGTAAAATCCATGACTTTATAGACTAAAATCCCTTTGGTTTGTATTTTTCTGTGTGCAAGTCGTAACATCTTCTCATGCTCTTCAAGCAATTCGCCAAGACTTGAAAAATGTGTAGATACGTCAAATCGGCTTTTGGTTGAGGGCATTTCAACCGAACAAGGCAAGTCAATGACTATATTCTCAAATGTACCGTCATGCCAATCGGTATCAAAGTCTGCCAAATCTTTCACCTCGTTATTGTTCAGCATAAAGGCATATTTGTCGTAACACTGTTTAGGTTTTTGAAGTCCCTCTTTATAGAATCCCAATTTCCATGCCGTGAGGTCACATTGAAATCTCATCCTCTTAGGCAAGTGAATAGCAAGAATGACTTTAAGAATATCGGTCTGATTATCCGAAACAGAAAGAAAATGCACCTTGTCGACTTGATTGATAATAGTGGTTTTCTTTTCTTTCGGTTTAGGCGGCTCTGACATTTTAAGATATTTCCTTACCGTATTTGCGGTAAGACCAAGAGCTTCGGCAATCTGAGGAGCTTTATCTTTGGGATTCTGATTTGCATACTCCTTTACCTTATTATAAATATATATTTGTCGGTCTGTAGAGCGGTCTATACCTTTCGATTGTATATATGACCTTATGGCAGCAGTCGTGACGTTGTTGTTGGCTGCATTTTCTTCCACTGATAACGTGGGGTCGTATTTCGTGATTCTTGAAGTCTTCATATTTAACTGCAAAGTTAGTCAGAATCGGTTACAAACGCAATAATTGATAGTTATAAAATCGGGTAAATCATCATTCTGAATGAGTTTTTAGTTAACAGATACATAAATTAGCCCTTTGGGGAACAAATATTTGGAGTCAGGCGATTTTAGCTATACCTTTGCATCGTAATCGAAAATCGGTTATACCAACATGAAGGGTAAGAAGTCTTATTAACGACTTTCTTTGACAACCAGCCTATTTAATACTTAGCGAAGTTGAGGGCAACGGTGTATCCCGCAAGGGCATGTGGTTTAGAAATAAACAAATAATACTCAACTTTATGATTAACAGAAACATTCCCCTTTCAGATTCTATCGTTCTCGACCGTGTTGAGGCTTACGATGCCTCAATAGTTAATTGCTATGCTTTTCGCCGTGGTACTGATTCGGTTGACGGTCATCAGCTTGCAGTTGGCAATATGGTTAGCGGTTTTCCTTTTACGGTTGAGGACGTTACATTTCAGAACAGCGAGTGTGCCTACATAGCAGGTATGTTTAGTAATAATTCTGATCGTCACCATGATTTGCAGGAGACTCTCCAAGTTGAAACCAATGGCTTCATGGCAAAGAAGAAAATTCGCCGTTTTAATGAAGATGCTAAACGGGTTGACTGGGAGGAGTTTAACATCCAGTGGATGTTCTACTGCGTATGGTGCAAGGTCGTTAGTAACGTTGCTTTTCGCAAGATGTTGCTTGACATTCCGTCAGATGCGGTCATAATAGAGGATTCTACCTTTCAGAACGGTGCAACCGCTGCTATATGGGGAACAAAGAACAAGGTACAGAGACAGTTAGCTCGTGAATATAAGAAGACGTTAGCAGCTGACGGTCTTAGTAAGGCAGCCATAAAGAAGGCGTGTGACGAGAAGCGACTTGGCGAGTGGCGCAAGCAAGGGGTGTTTGAGGGAAAGAACCTAATGGGCAAGATTCTTATGCTTTGCCGTGATGCTGCCATGCGTGGAACTACACCCGACATTAACCTTGAATTACTGCGCTCAAAGCACATCTATCTATTCGGGGTATTGCTTTATTTAGACGAGTTGCCTACTATTGGCGGTATCAGGGTAAAAGTTGACAAGGCGATTATCCTTGACCATGAAGAAGTATATGACCCTAAACAACAGAACGTATGGCCGTTTAAGCACGTTGACGATATTGTCGAGGGCGTGAGGCTCGACCTATGTAATATGACTTCTTGCTATCCGTTTGAGGTTGAGGATGTGAGGTGGCGCAGTTCGGAGGAATTGTATCTTGCAGGCGAGTTTTCCCATGACACACCCGAACATCAAGCTATTCAAGAAGAACTGAGGGCTGCAAAGAGTCCGTATGCCGCCAAACGATTTGTCAAAGGCAAGCATAAAAAGCAAGTTAGAGAGGATTTCGTAGAGTTTCGCACACAGTGGATGCTGTGGTGCGTATGGCAGAAGTGTATGGGTAATAGTGACTTTCGGAGCAAATTACTATCTATTCCCGACAATGTGATTCTTGTAGAAGAAACAACCACCGACACAGGCGGAAGCGGTCAAGTGTGGGGATGCTCAAATCGAGAACTTGTTGAGGTAAGAAAGGCTATAGCTCAATCTATTACAAAGAAGCATAATGACCTTGCCAAGAAAAATCTCGATTTCCTTATCAATGTCGAGACCAATGCCATACGCAATGTCGGTGTATTCAAAGGTCAGAACAATATCGGCAAAATACTCATGATTTGCCGTCAATGCCTCAAGCGTTGTACCTCGCCCGAGATTGACCTCGCCTTATTACGGAGCAAAAACATTTATATCCTTGGTAAACGTCTTCCATTTTTCGATTAATCCTCACCACATTATATGCTCAGAAAGAGTTACGAAGTAGCAACCATTCATCCGTTGCCACGTTCACCATGTGTCTTATAATATCAATTTTACGATTTATAATTAACAATAGAAACATTATGACAGATAACATAGTATTACTAAACGGCAATATACTGAACTGTTATCCTATACAGAACAATGTACAACCATGCCATTGGTCTTTGAGTCGTGAAGCGATTAGGACAAATAAGCGATTGTTTTACCACAACGTGTACAACTTTATCGCCAATGCAGATAAGATATTGAATGACAGCCGATATTTTCTCGCATCCGTGGGCTATCATACTTCTATTGGAAGTACGATAATGCCATGTTTGGGAACTTTTATTGAGTGGTGGAAGTATAGCCAAAAATACTCGTGGGATGCTTACAATCTGCCCATCTGGGCTATATCGGGTAATCCAATGACAGGCACACATGGTTGTCTAACAGTTGATATAGGATGTAATGTACATCGTGCTAAACTACAAAGCAGGTTCATTGAAATTGTCAAGTCATTTAATTGCATTTCAAGCAAATACATAGAAGCACAAAAAGAGTGCGAATCATATTCCCTTGACAACGTACTTCATCAATTGCCGATAAAACTAGAAATTAACAATTATTAAAAGAAACAGATTTTGCAGTAACTATTCAGCGATAGGTGCATGACGAATCGTCAAACCTCAAATAAGGCTTGA
>ENA-OWPN01002686-OWPN01002686.1-human-gut-metagenome-genome-assembly--contig:-NODE-2686-length-10119-cov-5.956479_pt1 | contig 10119 bp, 10 predicted proteins | sample MGYA00248266_ERZ651850 | MGnify/ENA primary metagenome ERZ651850 (study PRJEB26924, sample SAMEA4378296) | human gut metagenome | biome: human gut; feature: human-associated habitat; material: faeces... | reverse complement strand
ATACTCCCCTATAAAAATGGCTATTTATCAACTGTTTGTTGTGACATAGCCTTTTAAAATTAAACTGCAGCGATAATCTGGGCGTCCGATATACGCTGATGCACTTGTATGTCTATATGGAAGACGAATACAACGCCCTGAAGCTGATGCGTCAATTCAAGGAAGTCGACGATTCGGCCGGATTTCAGCTGCCTCTGGCGCTGCTGTATTTCCAAGAGGGGAAATCAGAGGAAGCCAAAGGCGTATTGAAACGATTGAGCACGACGTACCGCGGGTTCCGGTCATTCCTCAAGGATGCGGCAGAACTACGGCTGCTCGATGAATCCGAATATATAGATGAATATCAGCTGTATACGGAAAGCGAATTAGTCAGCTGCTATCAGGAAAACTTGTTCCTGTGGGATTCGCGGCAGGAATTTTTCCAGTGGGCCCGGAAAGCGATGACGCCGCCCAGGAAGAAGAAAGGGCAGACGACGACGTAACGAGGTATAGGGAGCAGTCTGGCTGGCAGCGGCCGGGCTGTTCGACTGTGCCTAAAAAAAGTTGTTTGACTTTTTGACTAATTAGCTGTTTTTTGGCCTAAAATCATTGACAAATACTTGCAATCATGCTATCTTTTATATAGTCATTAGCACTCAAATTGCATGAGTGCTAATTAATAAGTCAAATGAGCAGAAGCAGAGGTGATGCATATGGATTTGGATGAGAGAAAACAAAAAATATTGCAGGCCATCATTCAGGACTATATCACTTCTGCCGAACCGGTCGGCTCGCGGACTATCGCCCGAAAGTACAATTTAGGCGTCAGCGCCGCGACAATCCGCAATGAAATGTTTGATTTGGAAATGCTGGGCTATTTGGAACAGCCCCACACGTCGGCCGGGCGGATTCCGTCCATCAAGGGCTATCGGTTTTACGTCGACTGCCTGCTGGAGCCGACGCAGATTTCCGAGGAAGAAAAGCGGTTCGTCCAGTCCTGGTTCCACGATAAGATGAACAACGTCGATCAGATTTTCCAGTCGACGGCCAAGGTTTTGTCCAAGATCACCCACAACGTGACCTTGGTCATGGCGGCCCAGCAGGTGAGCTCAAAGCTGAAGTACATCCGCTTCCTGCCCTTGGATTTCCGGCGGGCCATCATGATCGTCGTCACCGATTCGGGCCAGATCGAGAACTGCATTTTCCCGAAGCCCGAAGATACGGACGTAGACGAGCTGAACGTCATCGCCGAAAAGCTGACGCATTACCTGGCCGGCCTTCCCGTGAGCCGCATCAACATGGAAATGCTGGAGCAGTTTCACGAATCCATCGTCGGCGACCTGGAGCTGTACCGGCTGGCCTTCCGGTCTATCCATCAGGCCTTCCGCCGGGAGCAGCAGCTGTACAAGGGCGGGGCCATGGAGCTCTTAAACAAGCCGGAGTTCAAAGACGTAGCGAAGGCGAAAAACTTGTTCACCATGCTGGAGGAACAAGACGTCATGGCCAATCTGTTCAACGACGGCGGCCAGGAGCCGCAGAAGACCGTGACCGTGCGCATTGGGGAAGAAGCAAACCTATCTCCTATCAATGATTGCAGCATCATTGAGGCGACTTTCAAGGCAAACGACGTCGTCCTCGGCAAGATTGCCGTGCTGGGGCCGACGCGCATGGAATATGCCAAGATCATCGGTCTCCTCGATTTCATGAAGCAGCATGTGACGAATATTTTAGAGCATTATCACGACGATACATAGGAGGCTTTCATACAGATGAGCAAAGATAAAGAAAAGGATAAAGAAAAAAAGCACGAACAGCAGGCTGCTGCCGAAGCGGCAGAGGCTGAAAACGCGAAGGTAAACGAATCGGCTGAACAAGCGGAACCGGCGCAGGACGCAGGAGACGCTCCGGCGGCAGATGAGGAACAAGCGGCGGAGGATGCCGCTTCGACCGATGCCAAAATTGCGGAAGCAGCCGTAGCGGATATGAAACAGCGCTACATGCGTCTGCAGGCCGACTTCGCCAATTTCAAAAAGCGGACGGCCGGCGAAAAGCTTCAGATTTCTGAAGTCGTAAAAATGGAAGTCCTGCAGAACGTCCTTCCCGTCGTCGACAACTTCGAACGGGCCCTGCAGGTGCCGCAGGATAAGCTGACGGACGATTTGAAATCCTTCGTAGACGGCTATGAAATGATTTACAAACAGCTCATGACCGTCTTGGAAAAGGAAGGCGTTGTGAAAATCGACGCCGTCGGCAAGCCCTTCGACCCGAACTACCATCAGGCAGTCATGCGGGTAGCCAGCGACGAATACGACAACGACGTCGTCGTCGAAGTGCTGCAGGAAGGCTATTTGCTGGGCGACAAGACCTTGCGCCCGGCTATGGTAAAGGTTGCATTTAACGGTTAATTATCGTAGAAAGATATTGAGGAGGAATTTATCATGAGTAAAGTAATTGGTATTGACTTAGGTACGACAAACTCTGTTGTAGCTGTTATGGAAGGCGGCGAACCGACCGTCATCACGAATACAGAAGGCTCCCGTCTGACGCCGTCTGTCGTCGGCTTTTCCAAGACGGGCGAACGCCTCGTAGGCCAGCTGGCAAAGCGTCAGGCCGTTTCCAACCCGGAAAACACCATTTCTTCTATTAAACGTCACATGGGCGAAAGCTACACCGTCGACATCAACGGCGAAAAATACACGCCTCAGCAGATTTCCGCTATGATTCTGCAGAAATTGAAGGCCGACGCCGAAAGCTATTTGGGCGAAAAAGTAACCCAGGCCGTCATCACGGTTCCGGCATACTTCAACGACTCCCAGCGTCAGGCTACGAAGGACGCCGGCCAGATTGCCGGCCTCGACGTACTTCGTATCGTCAACGAACCGACGGCGGCTGCCCTGGCCTACGGCCTCGATAAGGGCGGCGAAGGCAAGATCCTCGTATTCGACCTCGGCGGCGGCACCTTCGACGTATCGATCCTCGAACTGGGCGACGGCGTCTTCGAAGTTAAAGCTACCAACGGCGATACCCACCTCGGCGGCGACGACTTCGACAACGCCGTCATGAACTGGATGGTCAGCGAATTCAAGGGCCAGACAGGCATCGACCTCTCGACGGATAAGATGGCGGAACAGCGCTTGAAGGAAGCTGCGGAAAAAGCGAAAATCGAACTGTCCACGGTTCTCTCGACGAACATCAACCTGCCGTTCATCACGGCCGACGCTACGGGCCCGAAACACCTCGACTTGACTCTGACGCGCGCTAAATTCAACGAATTGACGGAAGACCTCGTACACCGCACGATGGAACCGACGAAGAAAGCCATCGCCGACTCGGGCTTCACCATCGACGAAATCGACAAGATCATCCTCGTCGGCGGCTCCAGCCGTATTCCTGCCGTACAGGACGCCATTAAATCCATCCTCGGCAAGGAACCGAGCAAGGGCGTCAACCCCGACGAATGCGTTGCCATCGGCGCAGCTATCCAGGCCGGCGTTCTCGTAGGCGATGTCAAAGACGTACTGCTCCTCGACGTAACGCCGTTGTCCCTGGGCATTGAAACGCTGGGCGGCGTATTTACGAAGATCATTGAACGGAACACGACGATTCCGACGTCCAACAGCCAGGTATTCTCCACGGCTGTCGATAACCAGCCCTCCGTCGACGTACACGTCCTGCAGGGCGAACGCGAAATGGCTGCCGACAACAAGACACTGGGCCGTTTTGAACTGTCCGATATCCCGGCAGCTCCGCGCGGAGTACCCCGCATCGAAGTTACCTTCAACATCGACGCCAACGGCATCGTAAACGTTTCGGCAAAAGACCTCGGCACGGGCAAGGAACAGAAGATTACCATTCAGTCTTCGTCGGGCCTCGACAAGAGCGAAATCGACCGCATGGTTAAGGAAGCTGCGGCTCACGAAGCAGAAGATAAGAAACGCAAGGAACTCATCGAAGCGAAGAACAACGCCGACTCCCTGATTTATCAGGCTGAAAAGACGATTAAGGATCTGGGCGACAAAGCCGACGCCTCCAAGGTTTCCGATATTAAGAGCAAGATTTCCGACTTGAAGGAAGCCATGAAGGGCGACGACCTCGACAAGATCAAATCGGCGTCCGAAGCCGTCACGAAACCGCTCTACGACCTGACGAGCGAAATGTACAAGCAGGCCGGCGCGCAGCAGCAGGCTCAGCAGGGCCCGGTCGGCGCAGGCAGCGCTCAGGGCGGCGCACAGCAGAGCGCCCAGGGCGGCGAAAAGGTAGTCGACGCAGACTATAAAGTCGTAGACGACGACCAGAAGTAAGGTAGATAAGAGGGGTTGCCCATATGAGTACGAAACGAGATTATTACGAAATCCTCGGCGTTCCTAAAGACGCCAGCGACGCAGAGATCAAAAAGGCTTTCCGCAAGTTAGCCATCAAATACCATCCGGATAAAAACCGGGACGACCCCAAAACTGCCGAAGAAAAGTTTAAGGAAGTCAACGAAGCCTACCAGGTCTTGTCCGATAAGAACAAGCGCGCTCAATACGACCAGTTCGGCCACGCCGCCTTTGAAAACGGCGGCGCCGGCGGTCCGGGCGCAGGCGGCTTCGGTGGGTTCGGCGGCTTTGGCGGATTCGGTCAGGGCGGCGGGTTCGGCGGCTTTGAAGACATCTTCGCCGATTTCTTCGGCGGCCAGGGACGCCGCCAGTCGGCAAACGGCCCGCAGCGCGGCGCAGACCTGCGCTTCGACGTGGATATTTCCTTTAAGCAGGCCGCCTTCGGCACGGAAATGGAAATCCAGGTCCCGAAGGATGAAACGTGCGACCGCTGCAACGGCAGCGGCGCTGAACCGGGCAGCGACGTAGAAACATGCCCCGTCTGCCACGGCACGGGCCAGCAGCGCGTCGTCCAGAACACGCCCTTCGGCCAGATGGTCAACGTCCGCACCTGCTCGCACTGCGGCGGCACGGGTAAGATCATCAAGAAGAAGTGCACGAAGTGCCACGGCGACGGCACGGTCAAGGTCCGCAAGAAACTGAAAATCAAGATTCCTGCCGGCGTCGACGACGGAGCCCGTCTCCGCGTAGCCGGCGAAGGCGAACCGGGCGTACGCGGCGGCGGCCACGGCGATTTGTACGTATACATCTTCGTCCGCCGGGACCCGCAGTTCACGCGGGAAGGAAATGACATCCTGTCGCAGGAAACGATTTCCTTCGCTCAGGCGGCCTTGGGCTCGACGATCCGCGTCGACACGCTGGATGGCAAAATCGAGCTGAAAATTCCTGCCGGCACGCAGACCGGTACGGTATTCCGCATCCGCGGCAAGGGCGTGCCCGTCTTGGGCGCGAAGGACCGCCGCGGCGATCATCACGTACAGGTCACTGTAGCCGTACCGAAGAAGATGAACGCCAAGCAGAAGGAACTGCTGAAGGAATTTGCCTACGCAGGCGGCGAAACCTGGGTGGGGGAGCCTAAGCCGGCCCAAGCATCGCCGGAAGGTTCCAAAGAAAAATCTAAGAGCAAAAAAGGCTTTTGGAGCAAATTAAAAGAAGAACTTTGAAGATAAGGGAGAACATTCGATGAAATGGAATGAAATCGATTTGATTGTTTCCCCAGAGGCCACCGATTTGGTGGCCCTTCTTTTATATGAATGCGGTGGCAGCGGCTCGATCATCCACGACGACGAAGCCGACGAGCTGGGCCGCATCCGTATAACGGCGTATTTCCCGCCGGAGCAGAAGGACGCTGTGGAAACGGTACGAACGCATATGAGGGAGCTGGCCCGCCGCGACGCGGCATTAGGCAAGTGGCAGATCCGGACGAACCTGACCGACGACACGGACTGGCTCTATTCCTGGCAGGCCTATTTTCACCCGAAGAAGATATCGGAGCATTTCTGGGCCGCACCGGCCTGGGAGCCGGCTGAGCCGGGCGAGGGCGAAGATGTCGTAGTCATCGAGCCGGGACTGGCCTTCGGCAGCGGCTTCCACGACACGACGTGCATGTGCGTCCAGTATTTGGAACAGGCCGTCAAGCCGGGAGACGAAGTATTTGATATCGGCACGGGAACGGGCATCTTAGCCGTGGCGGCGGCCAAGCTAGGCGCAAAGCACGTCGTCGCCGTCGATTTCGACGAAAAGGCCGTATCTCAGGCCGTCATCAACGCCAACCTGAACAACGTGAGCGACGTCGTCGACGTGTACAACAGCGATCTCTTGGCCGCCGTATCGGCTGAGGGCAAAAAGGCCGACGTCGTCGTGGCCAATTTGGTGACCAACGCCGTCCTGGCCTTGCTGCCGACTCTGCCGCCGTACATGGAAGCAGGCGGCGTCCTGATTGCCAGCGGCATCATTGACGAGCGCATCGGCGAGGTACGCCGCGCCGCAGGGGAAGCAGGCTTTGCCTGGGAAGACGAATGCCTGCAGAACGGCTGGTACGCCGTGCGCATGAGGAGACTATAATGCGGAAACTATTTACGGATTTTCCCATTTGCGGAAACTTTGAGCTGTCGGCCGACGACGCCCGCCACGTCCTCGTCGTCCTCCGCCATACGGTGGGGGACACGCTGGCCGTGACGGACAGCACGGGCGCGACGTACGAATGCGTCATCACGGCCGTGCAGGGCCATTCGGCCATGCTGACGCCGGCGAAAAAGCTGTCCGACGGCGACGAGACGGCCGGCGAGGTCGTCCTGGCGGCGGGGCTTTTGAAGAGCGACAAGTTCGACTGGGTCGTCCAAAAGGCGACGGAGCTGGGCGTCAGCCGCATTGTTCCTGTACAAATGGAAAATTGTGTAGTAAAATTAAATGAAACTCGCCGTCAAAGCCGGCGGGAACGGTGGCAGCGCCTGGCCCTGGAAGCGGCGAAGCAGTGCGGCCGCAGCGACGTGCCGCCTGTAGAGGACGTCGTCGAGTTCCAGGCTCTGGTGGACCAGTACGGCCATGAGCGGTTCGTCATTCCCTACGAACGGGAAACGGCCCCGCTGGCCGACGTATGCAGCCAGATCCGCACGGGAAACGTAGTGCTCTGCATCGGCCCCGAAGGCGGGTTTTCACCGAAAGAAATACAATACGCCGAGGCGCACGCCGCCTGGTGCCGTACCGTTTCCTTAGGGCCCCGCATCCTGCGGGCCGAGACGGCGTCCCTGGCAGCCCTGGCGATTGTCAAATACGAAAGAGGATTTAAATAATGGCGACTATTGCTTTTGCGACGCTGGGATGCCGCGTCAACCAATACGATACGGACAGCATGCGCGGCCTGTTTTTGGCCGAAGGCTTTGCCGACGCCGATTTTAACGACGCCGCCGACGTGTATGTCATCAACACCTGCTCGGTGACCCAGATGGGGGAAAAGAAATCGCGGCAGCTCATCCGACGGGCGAAAAAGCGCAATCCTAAGGCTGTCGTCGTCGTGACAGGCTGCTATGCCCAGCTCGACCCGGAGCTGTTGGCGGCCATGGAAGGCGTCGACGCCGTCGTCGGCACCAATGAAAAGAAGAACATTACGGTCATCGTCCGAAAGCTCTTGGGACATGAAGCCGGCGGGACGATACAGGCCGTGCACGACGTCATGAAGGGCGACGAATTCGAGGAAATCCCCCTCTATCCGTCGGCAGTGGAGCATACGCGGGCCGACCTAAAGATTCAGGAAGGGTGCAATAATTTCTGCACCTACTGCATCATCCCTTACACGCGGGGCGGCTTGAAGTCGCGTCAGCCCGACGCCGTCATAGCCGAGGCGCAGCGCCTCATTTCCTACGGCTTCAAGGAGCTCGTCCTGACGGGCATTCATCTGGGAGCCTATGGCAAGGATCTGCCGGAACGGCCGACGCTGGCTCTCATCCTGCGGCGGCTCCTGGCCGAGACGGACGTACAGCGCATCCGCATGGGCTCCGTCGAATCGCTGGAAGTAGACGACGACCTCATCGCGGTCATGAATTCATCCGACCGCATCTGCCCGCACCTGCATCTGCCCCTGCAGTCCGGCTCCGACGCCATCTTGAAGGCCATGAACCGCCAGTACACGAAGGCCGAGTACAAAGAGCTGCTCGCCGAACTGCGCAGCCGCATTCACGGCCTGACCATCTCGACGGACTTGATTTTAGGATTTCCCGGTGAAACGGACGAGCTGTTTCAGGAGACGATGGAAACGCTGGAAGAACTGAAATTTTCCCACATCCACGCCTTTCCCTATTCGCAGCGGCCCGGCACGCCGGCGGCAGCCATGCCGCATCAAGTCGACCCGCAAATAAAGAAAGAGCGCGTCGAAATCGTCAACGCCTTGTCGGCCCGGCAGAAGGACGAGCTCCTGGCTCAGATGGTCGGCAAGACCGTCCATGTCCTCATCGAGCGGCAGGACGGCACGAAAGGCGAAGGCTTTTCAGAAAACTACGAACGGGTCTGCGCGGAAGGCCTGACGGAACCTTGCGAAGGCGCAATCGTTCCCGTCGTGCTGGACCGGGCGGACAACCATATACTTTACGGTACATTAAAGGAGGATGCTTAACATGGAAGACTGCTTATTCTGCAAGATCATCAAGGGAGAAATCCCCAGCACGAAGGTGTATGAAGACGACAACTTCTTCGCCTTCAAGGACATTGCGCCCGTCGCGCCGGTACACGTCCTGGTCATTCCGAAAAAACACGTCGCCAGCATCGCGGCTCTGACGGAAGACGACGCCGACGTCGCGGGAAAAATGCTCTTCGCCATCCAGAAGGTCGCTCAGGAACTGGGATTGGACAAAGACGGCTACCGCGTCATTTTCAACACCGGTGAAAAAGCCGGCCAGACAGTACATCACATGCACGCCCACATCTTAGGCGGCAAGGAAATGGCTTGGCCCGGCGTATAAGCGATGGAAGAAGATATGTCGAAACGGCCGCGCCCTGCCGGCCGGCCTAAAAAAAAGAGAAAGCTTCCCCATGTGTCATTGCGCGGCGGATCCGGTATCCGCGTCATATCCATTGTGATACTCGCCGCTATCATGGCCTTTCTCATACTAAAAGGATTATAAGCATGGCAACAGCCTGCGCAGCGAAAGCGATTGCTTGGCGGCGCAGGCTGTTTGTATTAGTGATATCCGCCGGCGTATTCGCGCCGGCAGAGCGAGGTGCGTCGTATGATGAAGAAAAGCCGCAGCCGTATCCTATGGGGCTGTCTCTGTGCCGTCGGCTGCGAAACCCTGTTCGGCCTGAGCTATATCTGTACCAAGGAGGCGACGCTGGCTGCTAGTGCCCTGACATTGCTGGGATGGCGGTTTTTCGTCGCCGCTGCGTTCATGGCCCTGTGCGCCGCGTCGGGAAGGGTGCAGGTGCGCTGGAAAGGAAAACCAAGAAAGCCTCTCCTGGCCGTAGCTCTCTGTAATCCCGTCGTCTATTTTGTCGCCGAGACCATAGGCATCAGCCGGACGACGGCCTCGGAAAGCGGCGCCTTTTTGGCCTGCATTCCCGCCGTGTCGCTCCTGGCCTCGACGCTGCTGCTGGATAAATCGCCGCAGAAGCATCAGGTCGTCGGCATTGCCGTGACCCTGGCCGGCGTCCTCACGGCAGTCCTGGCAGCCGGCGCGTCGGCGAGCTTTTCTCTTTCCGGCTACGCTGTCCTGACGATTGCCGTCCTGTCTTATGCCCTGTACAGCGTATCTGTCGAAAAGGCCGCAGCTTATACGGGGGCAGAGCTTACGGCGGCCATGATGGCGGCCGGCGCGGCCGTATTTATTCCCTTGGCTCTCGCCGAAGGATGGCATGCGGAGACGCTGGCCTATAGCCTGTATCTTCCTCTGACTAATACAGCTTTTCTTGCCGCCGTTTTGTATCAGGGCGTCGGCTGTTCCGTCCTAGCCTTCTTCTTGTCCAATATAGCCATCGCCAGCATCGGTGTAAACCGCACGGCGTCGTTTATCGGCATTTCCACCGTCGTATCCATCGTCGCCGGCGTGACCCTGTTGGGCGAGACCTTTTCCCTGATGCAGACTATCGGCGTCGCCGTCATTTTGGCCGGCGTGTACATTGCCAATGCGAACATCGGAAAACCTAATGGGATGTAACCAACAAAATACCTCTTGCCTGTCCATGAAATATCACGATTTGCTTTCTCGGCAAAAAAATGGTAAATTGCAAGTTGAATTTGAACAACCATAATCAGGAAACACACTCACTAGCA
>ENA-OWPN01002681-OWPN01002681.1-human-gut-metagenome-genome-assembly--contig:-NODE-2681-length-10146-cov-3.865623_pt1 | contig 10146 bp, 10 predicted proteins | sample MGYA00248266_ERZ651850 | MGnify/ENA primary metagenome ERZ651850 (study PRJEB26924, sample SAMEA4378296) | human gut metagenome | biome: human gut; feature: human-associated habitat; material: faeces... | reverse complement strand
TCCATGGGCCGGATGCACGGAGACGCCCAGTTCGCCGGCTCCTCCTCCGTCCCCGCCCATGTGGAGATGATGGGTCTTATCGGCATGGGCAACAACCCCATGGTGGGTGCGACCGTAGCCTGCGCTGTGGCGGCCTATCAGGCGATGAACAAGTAAATAACCCAAGACGCAAAGACGCAGGGCTGACCGAAAAGGGACGCCCTGCGTCTTTTTGGCGGAGGGCAAAAGCCGGGGGAAGAGCGGGGCGGGCCGCAGGCCTGGCGGCAGAGCCGCCGCAGCGGGCGCAGCCCGCTGGTTCCGGCCTTGGCCGGAACGCCTGCGGCCCGAAGCCTGCGATTTGCAGAAATTTGCCGAGAAGGGGTCCGGATTTTTAGCGAATGGGCGATAGGACGAAAACGGAGTTTGGAGGAACCTGCCCAGGACAGGGCTTGGTTTTTTAGCGGATGAGTAAGCAGGGCAGGGGATAAGCCCCGCAGACGGCGTGAGTGGGACGCGAAAGAACGGTTTGCAGGAACTTGCCTAGGACAGGACCTAAATTTTTAGCAGCTGAATAAGCAGGGCAGGGATTAGGCTCCGCAAAATGTGTGAGTGGGACGAGAAAACCGAAGGTTCGCAACCGGCGGTTGACAGATTTGATGGTTGAATTGGTGGTGCGCAACTGCGCCGAATGGTAGGATAATGGCACAGGGACGGATAGAAGATGCCGTCCGGAATAAAGGAGGGCATGAAGAATGATACTGGCGGATAAAATCATTGACTTGAGAAAGAAAGCGGGCTGGTCGCAGGAGGAGCTGGCGGAAAAGCTGGCGGTCACGCGGCAGTCAGTCTCCAAGTGGGAGGGGGCGCAGTCCATTCCCGATATGGATAAGGTGGTGCAGATGAGCCGCCTTTTTGGGGTGACGACCGACTACCTGTTGAAGGACGAGATAGAGATAGCGGAGCCGACGGTGACCGAGGACGACCGCCGGCCGCCGCTGCGCCGCGTGACGATCGGCGAGGCTTCCGATTACCTGGCGCTGCGGCGCACCGCCGCCCCCAAGATGGCACTGGCAACGATGCTGTGCATTTTTTCGCCCATTGCGCTGATCGGACTGGCAGCGGTGAGCGAGCTTTCGGCTTCAGCATTTCCCCTGCGGGAGGAGACGGCAGCCGGCATCGGTTTGTGTGTGTTAATGATCCTGGTTGCCATTGCGGTGGTGCTGTTTATGGACTGCGGAAATAAAGCGAAGGAATATGAGTTTCTGGAGAAGGAGCCGTTTGAGACGGAATACGGTGTGACCGGCATGGTAAAGGAACGGCAGAAAGCCTTTAAGCCGACCTATGACCGCATGAACACCATTGGCACGGTGCTGTGTGTTCTTTCGTTTGTGCCGCTGTTCGCTGTCATGGCGGTGAGACAGGATGGCTTTTTTATGACGATGGCAGTATGCCTGCTGCTGGCGGTAGTGGGGATCGGTGTGTACTTCTTTGTGTACGGCGGGACCATTTACGGTTCGATGGAGAAGCTGCTGGAGGAGGGCGACTATACCCGCAGGGAGAAATCCCAGAAGAACATTACCGGGCCGGTGAGCGTGATCTACTGGCTGGTGGCGACGGCAATTTTTATGATCTATACCTTTGGCCCCAAAGGCAACGGCCAGCCCCGATACAGCTGGATCATTTGGGCGGTGGCCGGTGTGCTGTATGCCGCGGTGCTGGCGGGAATAAAGCTGATAAGGAACCGGAAATAACAGCATTGGAGAGAAAGCGCCCGAAAGGGCGCTTTTTTGCTGTGCTGACTGGCACGGCGTGTGGGAAAATGAAAAAAGCTTGTTGCAATTTTGCTGTGTGAGCCGTTATAAAAGGTGTAAGAGACTGCCGAGGAAAAACGGTTAGATGCCAGACGGCCGCAATCTGTCGTTTGCGCCAAAAAGAGGGGGTTATCTTGAGGGAAAACGCCGATGGAGATATCTGCGCGGATATGGTATGCTAAAAAAGAGGGAAACAGAAAGGAGACGAAAAATGAGAGAAAAGCTGAGAAAATACGGCAGCGATATCCTGTACTATTCGTTGTCTTTTATTGCTACGCTGATCGCATGGCTGGCCCATCATCTTGACCGGATTGGTGTATTGAAAGAGGTCGACTTTGCTTTGGAGCTGATGTGGTGGTTGATTCTTATGCTCTTTGTATGGGCGGGGGAGCTGCTGCCGGTGGAGGAACCGGACTACGGACCGGAGATCAACCGGCGGAACCGGAAGATCGTTGCCGTAACGGAGATTGTGCTGACGGTTTTGGTCACGGCGATTTTTATTGCGCAGCTCGTGACAGGCGAGATGTTCCTGTGGCGGCTGTTCTGATAGTCGAAAGGCGGGGACACCCTGCAAGAGAAAGCCAATAGAAATACGGAGAAAACGAAAGGAAAACGAAAGGGGAAAATGTATGACGAAAAAAGAGAGAACCGGACGACAGATCATCCGCGAGACGCTGCGAATCACCTGGCTGGTGCAGGCGGGTGCCTACACGCTGATGCAGCGGCTGAATGAACTGCCGCAGGATAAAACCATCAATATTATGCTGAGCCTGACACTGTGGGCGTTTGGCCTGGTGGGGCTGTGGTTTGATTTCCTAGTGCCGGAACCCGTTGCCCCCGAAGCGGATAAGGAAAAGGTGGAAAAGGACCGGAAAACGGCATTTGCGCTGGGTGTGGTGGGAACGGCCGCTATTCTGGTGATCTTTGTGATGCAGGTTATCACCGGAAGCATAATCCCCTTTGCGCAAGGATAATTGTAAGAGCCGACAGCCGAAAGGTCATCGGCTTTTTCCTTTGGCGCTAGAATTGACAAAGGGGCATCGGCTGGGATATAATCAGCTATCATGTTGCCGGCAAGTTTTCTTGTCGGGAAAGGAGCTGCCATGTCGGAATTTTACCCTTTTGCCCCACGGGAAAGCCAGTTGGAGGAATACAGAGAGGATGCGCGCCGGAGCTTTAGCCGCATCGGGTGGGCGTGCTTTGCCATGATGCTGGTGATGCAGGGCGGCGCCGCGCTGCTGATGCTGGGGTGTCAGCTCCTGGCCATGCGGGGCAGCCGCTTTATGATCGCCTTTATCCAGAGCGAGTGGTTCCAGTGGGTCATTACCGACGCGGCGAACTATGGACTGGGCCTGCCGGTGCTGCTGCTTATTCTGCGGCCGATGCCCCTGCCGCCCGCCCCGCCCCGCCGCCGGGTAACGGCGAAGCAATTTGGGGCGCTGGCGCTGATAAGCTACGCGGTGGTATATCTCACCAACCTTATCGGCTTGGGGATCAACGCGGCCATCAGCGCGCTGCGGGGACAGCAGGCGGGCGAGCCCCTGCAGGATATGGTGACGGGCACCAACCCATGGATCATATTCCTTTTTGGGGTACTGCTGGCGCCGGTGGTGGAGGAATGGATCTTCCGCAAGCTGATCCTGCGGCGGCTTTCCCCCTGGGGAGAGCCGGTGGCGATCTTCGGCTCGGCGTTCCTGTTCGGGTTGTTCCACGGCAACTTTGGGCAGTTTTTCTATGCCTTCGCGGTGGGGGCGGTCTTTGCCTATGTGGCGCTGCGCACCGGGGGCATCCGCTATACGGTGGCGCTGCACTTCCTGGTGAATCTGCTGGGTATGACGGTGGCGCAGGCGGTGGAGGATAGTCTGGTGCTCTCCGCCATCTATGGCTATCTGATCCTGGCGATTACGATAGCCGGGTGTGTGATCCTGTGGCGGCACCGCAAAAGGATCCATCTGCGGGAAGGGACGAGTCCCATCCCGGAGGAGGAGAAGCGTGGGCTATTCCTGGGCAACAGCGGGATGATCGCGATGATAGTGCTGAGCGGTCTCCTGATGCTGTATGTGGCATTTTTAGCGTAAAACGCGGGGAGAACGGACAATGAGCGAAAACACAGGCTATGCCGGGTGGAACCCCTGGCATGGCTGCACCAAGATAAGCGCCAGGTGTCGGTACTGCTATGTTTACCGGCAGGATGAAATGTACGGGACCGGCGTGGGAGCGTCATTATGCCGGAGGAACGCAGCCTTTGACCTGCCCATCCGCAAAAGGCGGGATGGGGGCTGGAAGATCCCGGCCGGGACGGTGGTTTTTACCTGTTTTACCTCCGACTTTTTGCTGAAGGACGCGGACGCATGGCGGCCGGACTGCTGGGAGATGATGCGCAGGCGGCGGGACTGCTGGTTCTACTTTTTTACCAAGCGCATAGACCGGCTGGCGGAGTGCCTGCCCCCGGACTGGGGCGAGGGATATGAAAATGTTATCATCGGCTGCACGGTGGAAAACCAGGACCGCGCCGATGCCCGGCTGCCCCTGTTTTTGAAGCTGCCCATCCGGCACCGGACCGTTATAGCGGCGCCGCTGCTGACCGCCCTCGATCTGCGGGAGTATCTGGACCCGGAGAAGATAGAGGAGCTGACTGCCAGCGGGGAATCCGGGCGGGAGGCGAGGCCCTGTCATTATGAGTGGATCCTTTCGCTGCGGGAGCAGTGTATGGAAAAGGGGATCCCATTCCAGTTCCACCAGACTGGGGCGAATTTTGTGAAGGACGGACGGGTGTTCCGCATCCCCCGGCGGGAGCAGACCGCCCAGGCCCGAAAAGCGGGTATTGACTACAAGATAGAGGATCGGACCCGGCCGCTGGTGATCCCATCCGGTGTGGCCGGGCCGCAGGTGGAGCAGGTGTCGTTCTTTGAGGAAGGAACGGAAGACGCGAAGGGACGCTGAGAGAATGGCGGCCACGAAATTGGCAGTGACTTGCGGAGAGAACAGCGGCCCGCAGGGCCGGCGCCGAAACGGCGCCGTAAGGGGCGGCCTCCGGCCGCCCCTAAAACCGTCCTTCGGACGGTTTGCCCTGCGGGCCGATGCCTGTTCCGGGCAGAAGTCCTGTCGAGAAAAGACGGCTATGCGAGAAAGACGGAAAATTTGTCATTATGCACCAATACCGGCCGGAAGGTTTGTGAAAGATGTGGCAAGCCTACGAAAATTAAAAATCCGCTAAGAACCCCTTGCAGGCGACCCAAATAAGTGATAAACTGCAAATGTAAACAAAATATGACCAAAGCTCATATATGCCCGATAATATGGTTCGGGCGTTTCTACGCCGGCCCCGGAAAGGCTGGCACTATGGGTGTTCCGATCCGTTCCGCTATGGCGGGAGGGGTTGGCTTTGCGTTTTTATTGACGGCTGGCTGGGACACTCATTATTAAATGAGACCGGTCGGCGTTTTGTTTTGTCCGCTTCCAAATTTTTTTGTAAAAGGAGCAACACTATGGAAAAGCTGTTTAAGCTGAAAGCGCACGGCACCGATGTGAAAACCGAGATCCGTGCAGGCATTACCACCTTCTTTGCAATGGCATACATCATTTTCGTCAACTCCAACTATCTTTCCATGACCGGTATGAACAAGACCGGTGTCATGGTAGCGACCTGCATTTCTGCCGCTATTGGCTGCCTGCTTACCGCGTTCCTGGCCAATGTGCCTTTCTGCCAGGCACCCGGCATGGGCCTCAATACCTTCTTCACCTTTACCGTATGCTTTGGCATGGGCTACACCTGGGAGCAGGCTTTGGCAATCGTATTTATTTCCGGCGTGCTCTTCCTCGTCGTGACCGTCAGCCCCCTGCGCAAGAAGATCATTGAAGCAATCCCCGCTTCCTTGAAGGCTGCCATTTCCGCCGGTATCGGCTTCTTCATTGCTCTCATCGGCATGTTCAATGTCAATATCGTTACTGCCTTTGGTACTGGTATTGCCGGTGCCTACACCGATATGGGCTCCATCACCAAGGGAGCGGCTCTGCTGGCCCTCATCGGTTTGGCAATTACCGCTATTCTGGTTGCCTACCGCGTAAAGGGTGCTATCTTTATCGGCATCATCGCTACTACTCTTATTGGCTTCCTTATGGGTCAGACCACCATTCCCGAGAGCTTTACCGTAGCCGGTATCGGCGAGGCGTTTGGCGAGGTCGCCTTCAAGCTGGACTTCTCCGGTGCTCTTTCCGCCGGCGGCGTGGTTCCTTTCCTCACCGCTATCATCACCTTTGCCATCTGCGACTGCTTTGATACCGTTGGCACCCTGCTGGGTACCGCAGGCAACGCCGGCATGCTGGATGAGAACGGCAACTTCCCCGGCGGCGACCGCGCTCTGATTGCTGACGCCATTGCCACCTGCACCGGCGCTTTGATCGGTACCTCCACCGTTACCACCTTTGTTGAGTCCTCCACCGGCATCGAGGACGGCGGCCGTACCGGCCTGACCTCCATGACTACCGGTATCCTGTTCCTGCTGGCGGTTATCCTGGCTCCTGTGGCGGGCATTGTTCCCTCCGCTGCCACCGCTCCCGCCCTTATCATCGTGGGCGTATTCATGATGAAGGGCGTGCTCAAGATCGACTGGTCCGATATGGAGACTGCCATCCCCTGCTTCCTCACCATCGCCATGATGCCCTTTGCCTACTCCATTGCAGATGGTATCGGCTTTGGTATCATCTCCTACACCCTCATCAAGCTGGCCCGCGGCAAGGCGAAAGAGGTTCCTGTATTGATGTACATTCTCTCCGTTCTGTTCATCCTCAGCTATGTGCTGCTGGCGACCACCGCTGCCTAATAAAGCAAAACGAATATCCGACCGCTCCGGCTTTTTAGCCGGGGCGGTTTTTGTAGGGGGAGGGAGAGCTTGCCGGCAGCTGCGCCGCATGGCCAGCCTGCTGCACAGGCCAATCGGGAAAGCACACTTGATTCCGCTGGGACCATGGAGTAAAATAGGGGCGAGGTGAAAACGATGAACGAAGATTATCTGATGATTTCCTTTGAGAATACCCATTCCGCCATACAGACTGAGCGGCTGCTGGAGCAGCACTTTAAGGTGGCGACGATGCCCACCCTGCGCACCGTGACTCAAAGCTGTGGGATCTCCTTGCGGCTGGCGGCCGAGGACTATGAGCCGGCCCGGAAGATAGTGGCGGAGAGCGGGCTTTCGCCGGAGATGTATGCGATGTATTTGGTGGATTCCAACAAAAATGTATTGGAACTTTCTAAATAATGATGAATTGCCTTTGGGCAGATTGTATGCTAAAATGTAGGTGAACCGAATAGGAGTCCTCCGGATATTGGCAGACTATGGAGAGGCTTTCACCCTAAGTTGTTTCGCGCCCTGCTCCCATCCGGGAGCAGGGCGCTTTTCAAAAGGGTTGGGAAGTAAAGAAATTCGGTTTGAATGAGAAATAGCGCCCTGCCGGATTATTTTAACAAAAATTTTTTGGAGGGAATTAAAGTATGCAGATGCTCATTAAGAACGCGAAGCTCCGTGACCGGGAAGAGCTGGTCAATATCCTCATCGATGGCGGCAAGATCGTTGATATCGGCGTGGGACTGACCGCCGAGGCCGAGACCGTTATTGACGCCGAGGGCAACCTGACCACCGCTTCCTACATCGATCCCCATATCCACCTGGATAAGGTCAATGTACTGGATGTTCTGCCCAAGAACCAGAGCGGCACCCTGAAGGAAGCCATTGAGATGCTGTGGGATAAAAAGCGCAACTATGTCAATGAGGACATTCTGGCCCGCGGCGGCGATGTGGTGGAGCGTGAGATCAAGAACGGTGTACTGAATATTCGTACCCACATTGATGTGGATACCATCACCGGCCTGAAGGCCACCGAGGGCGTACTGGCCCTGAAAGATAAGTATAAGGGCGTAGTGGATATGCAGACCGTTGCTTTCCCGCAGGAAGGCATTATGAAGGATCCCGGCGCCGATAAGCTGATGTGGCAGGCCATGGAGATGGGCTGCGATGTAGTAGGCGGTATGCCCGCTAACGAAAACTGCCCTGACGACAGCCGTGCACATGTCAAGCTGTGCTTTGATATTGCTGAGAAGTATGATGCCGATGTGGATATGCATGTGGACGAAAGCGACGACCCCTTCTACCGCACGCTGGAGATGGTGGCCGATGAGACCATCGCCCGCGGCTGGCAGGGCCGTGTTACCGCCGGCCATACCTGCGCCATGGCGGCCTATGACGACCACTATGCGGCCTATGTTATCGAAAAGGTAAAGAAGGCCGGAATCAATGTCATCACCAACCCTGTTACCAACTTGATGCTCCAGGGCCGCTTGGATAAACAGCCCATCCGCCGCGGTATTACCCGCGTAAAGGAACTGCTGGCTGCCGGTGTGACCATGAGCTTTGGCCAGGACTGCGTCAATGATACCTTCTATCCCTACGGCGCCGGCGATATGCTGCAGGTGGCCCTGATTACCGGCCACGCTGCCCAGCTGAGCCTGCCCGATGAGATCGAAAAGACCTTCGATATGATCACCGATGACGCCGCCAAGATCCTCCGTCTGAAGGATTACGGCTTGAAGGTCGGCTGCAATGCCGATATCGTCATCACCGCTTGCCGTGATGCACGCGACGCCATTCGTCTGACTCCGGAGCGTCGCTATGTCATCAAGCGCGGACGCGTAGTGGCTTCCACCACCGTCCAGTCTAAACTCGCCATCTTCTAATGTTTTCTCTCTTGGGAAAGGGGCGTCCTCTAACGGGGGCGTCCCTTTTCCCATGTGTGGAATTTATGCAGGGGGCAGGGCGGGCCGCAGGCTAAACCGTCCTTTGGACGGTCTCGACGGACTGTGCCCGTCGGTTTCGGCTGTGCCGAAACAGCCTGCGGCCCGGTGCCATCCCTCAGCAGAAATTCGCCCAGACGACCTGGCGAGAGTGAAAACTTCCCCCTTGGCAGTTGGCCGTTGATGCGGTACAATAATAGGCAGAAACAAACGAAAAGTGAGGAGCAACCAATGGTCTATAAGCACTTTTTTGGCAGGACGCCGGAAGGGCAGGCGGTAACACGCTTCACCCTGTTTAACCACAACACCATGGAGGTAAACCTTCTCAATTACGGGGCGGCTGTGCATAGCATCTGTGTGCCGGATAAAGAGGGCATGGTGGAGGATATCACCCTGGGGTGTGATACCATTGCAGATTACATTGAGGCCCCGCACTTTGGCGGAACAATAGGCCGGGTGGCCAACCGTATTGCCGGGGCAAAATTCACCCTGAACGGCAAGGAGTATCAGCTGGCGGCCAATGACGGCGGCAACCACCTGCACGGCGGCAAGCGAGGCTTTGACCGCTGCCTGTGGCAATGGAGCACCGAGGACATTGATAATGTGGTGGTGTTCTCTCGTACGGCAGAAGCAGGTGAGGAGGGTTATCCCGGCAAACTGCATGTGGAGGTGCGCTACTGCCTGACCCAGGAGGATGCCCTCATTATCCACTATACCGCCACGGCGGAGGAGGGGGACACCCTGCTGAACCTGACCAACCACACTTATTTTAATCTGGCGGGGCAGGGCAAGGGGGATATCCTTGGCCACCGGCTGGAGTTGGCAGCCAGTCGATATACCCCGGTTAATGCGGAACTGATCCCCACCGGGGAGATACTGCCGGTGGCGGGAACCCCACTGGATTTTACCACGCCGCATACCATCGGGGAACGCATCGGGGCAGACTGCCCGCAGCTAAAAAACGCCGGTGGGTACGACCACAATTTTCTGCTGGACTATGATGCCGAGAGCCTAAATCCGCTGCACCCGGCGGCGGAACTCAGTGACCCCGTAAGAGGACGGCGGCTCACCGTCTTTACCACAGAACCGGCCTTGCAGCTCTATTCCGGTAATTTTCTGTGTGGAGAGCGGGGCAAAGGCGGCATTGCCTACCAGAAGCACAGCGGAATCTGCCTGGAAACACAGCATTGCCCCGATAGCCCCCATCACCCGCAGTTTCCCTCCATCCTGCTGCGGCAGGGCGAAACCTATGAATCCGAAACGGTGTGGTTCTTTGGCCTGACCGAGTGACGCAGCAGCAAAAGCAACAGCGGGTTGCTTGCGGAAAAATGGCGCTGCTGCTACAATAATCCCGTAAGGAGGCGAGCGGTTATGGAAACGAAGGATATCATTTATCAACTGAGAACCGAAAAGGGACTTTCGCAGGAAGAACTGGCGGAAAAGGTTTTTGTGACCCGGCAGGCGGTCTCCCGCTGGGAAACCGGGGTTTCACTTAGATAAAGATACCACACCATTCCCACGCTGACTTTTGCTCAACCGATACAGCCGGAGGGCTGGATAACAAGAAAA
>ENA-OWPN01002677-OWPN01002677.1-human-gut-metagenome-genome-assembly--contig:-NODE-2677-length-10156-cov-2.951391_pt1 | contig 10156 bp, 11 predicted proteins | sample MGYA00248266_ERZ651850 | MGnify/ENA primary metagenome ERZ651850 (study PRJEB26924, sample SAMEA4378296) | human gut metagenome | biome: human gut; feature: human-associated habitat; material: faeces... | reverse complement strand
AGTTGTGGTATACGATGTTTGCTCCATGATAACCGGCGTCAGCTTGACGCCGACCAGAAAACCGATGATCCACCCGAGCGGAATACCGAAAAGCGAAAGAATATAAGCCTGCCGCCTTATCATGCGGCGAATTTGTTTGCCAGTTGTGCCGATGGTTTTCAGAAGGTCATAAAACCGAATGTCGTTGGTAACTGAAATCTGGAACACGTTATAGATGATGAGGTAGCCGGTGAACATAATGAGCAGCAGCATAGCGAGAATCGCAATGGCGGACATGGGATCGATTGTCGCGTCGATCTGTGCGGCGGTATAGCCCCAGTTAACGCCAATGGCGATGTAATTGTCCGCCGTTGGATCGTCGCACTGATAGCCGTGGTTTGCCAGCACCTGTTCGGCCTTTTCACGGATATGGAATGCGCTGTCAAACATCACGTCCAGATGCCATTTTCCGGTCTGGCTCTGGGGGTCACCGGCAGAAAGTGCGCACAGCTCTTCCGCCGCCGAGCGGGGAAGAATGACATTGGATGCGACGATGGCATTGTCATATTCCCACCAGCCGGAAAGGGTAAAGGTTCGCTCGACGTATTGCGCATCCTGTGTGTTTTCATCGATACCGACTGGAATCGTAAATTTCGCGCCAACCTTTGGCTCAATGCCGAGCAGGGCAAGTACGCGGGTGTCGGTTGCCGCCTCGTCCGTGCCTTCTCGGGGCAGACTTCCTTCCACCGGCTCAATGAAATAGTGTTTGGCTTCGTTTGCATCCATGTAGCTGATTTCAATATGGGATTTGTTGAACGGCGGCTCGCTGTCAGTCATGCCGATGAACAAACGCGCGCCGTATTCTTGTATCAGCGGGTCGTCCTTAAGCTCCAGCAGCTGCGCTTCGGTCAGATTCTTGAAGGTAGCGTGCATATCTCCGCCTGCTTGTCGGAAGTTCTGCTGCTGAAAAGAGTAGTTGATGGATGCCCCAATGGTAAACAGCGAGGTAAACAATATGGTCGTCAGCGCAATGGCGATGACTGCGATGATGTTGCGGGTTTTGGCCGCCTTCAGGCTTCTGTCAGACAGGCGGCGGATGCATTTGCGGTTGGGTACACTCAGCATATTGCGCACCTCCTTACGAATGGACGATCCTGCCGTCCTCAATGCGGACGATACGGTGCGCGAGCTGGGCGATCTCCTCGTTGTGGGTGATCATGACAATGGTCTGACCGAATTTCTCTCCCGTCACTTTTAGGAGCGCGAGCACGTCCTGACTGGTGCGGCTGTCGAGGTTACCGGTCGGCTCGTCGGCCAGGACAATCGCGGGCTTGGTGGCAAGCGCGCGGGCGATGGCAACGCGCTGCTGCTGTCCGCCGGAAAGCTGGCTGGGCAGGTTATTGAGCTTGCTTTCCAGCCCCAGCGTGCGGATGATGTCATCAACATAGGTGCCGTCAACTGCACCGCCGTCCAGCTCGATTGGCAGCACAATATTCTCGTATACGCTGAGTACCGGTACAAGGTTGTATGCCTGAAATACAAAGCCGATTTTGCGGCGGCGGAAAATAGTCAGCTCGTCATCTTTTAAGGAGAAAATGTCGCTGCCGTCGACGAATACCTTGCCATCCGTCGGGCGGTCCAGCCCGCCAAGCATATGCAGTAGCGTCGATTTGCCCGAGCCGGATGTGCCGACCACCGCGACAAACTCGCCGCTTTCTACCGTCAGATTCACGCCGTCGAGCGCGTGCACCGCAGTGTCGCCGGCGCCGTAGATCTTGCGCAGGTCCTGCGTTTGTAAAACCGTCATAACCATGTTCCTTCCTGAAAAAAAGTCTGTATTGCGCCGGTATTCCGGTACAATACAGACGATAGCACAGCAATCTGTCCAGAGCCTTTCCGAAATATAACAGTTTTGTCACATTTATCTTTCCCTGCGCGGCAGGAACAGCGAAAATGTACTTCCTGCCTCTGCATGTGAGGAGACTTTGATATAGCCGCCGTTTGCCGCGGCGATTTCACGCGCGAGGTACAGTCCAAGTCCCACGCCGGGCGCGTTTTGCGCGGCGGGCGCACGGTAAAAGCGGGCAAATACGCGGCTGGACTCTTCCTCGGTCAGGCCGATGCCGGTGTCGGTCACGTCAATACGGCAGAATAGTTCGTATGGCACGACCGAAACGGTCACGCTGCCGCCTGAGGGTGTGTACTTGACCGCGTTGTCCAGCAGATTTCCCAGCGCTTCCAGTGTCCACTTTCGGTCAAAGCATGCGGTTTCATCCGCAGGCGTGCCGGATAATGTGATGCCTTTTGCTGCCGCCTTGGGGGCGGCTTCGCACAGCGCATCCTGCACCAGCGCGGTAACGCTGTCCAGCTTGGGGTGGACGGCTATCACGCCGGTTTCCAGCCGTCCGGCTTTGACCAGAGACGCAATCAGAAAGCGCAGTTTTTCCGCCTGCGCGGACAGTGCCTGCACGCAGTCGCGGCAATCGTCGGGCAGGGGCTTATCGTCCAGCAGTTCGGCATACAGCAGAATGTTGGCGATGGGCGTTTTGGTTTGGTGGGATACGTCCGCAATTAGCCCCTGTATGCGCGCTTTTTGCTCTGCCAGCTGCGCCTTTGTGGTGCCGCTCGCCTCGAGATAGCGCTGCATTTTGGCCTCGACCGCCGATAAACGGCTCTCATCAAAGTGTGCGGCGGTGAATGTGCCGTCGATTGCCTCGTCCAGCATGTGGCTCAATGTGTCCATTGTGTGGCGGACACGATACTGGTCATACCCGATGACGGCCGCAGCCGCCAGTACGGCACAAAGCGCCACGACCCACGGTATCATCTGTTCACCGCCCAGCCATAGCCCACGCCGTACACGGTTTGGATGGGTGCGTCCGTACCCAGCTTGCGGCGCAGCCGTCCAACCGTGACCGACAGTGCGTTTTCATCCACATATTCTGCGCCATCCGTCCAGATGCGGTCGATCAGCGTATCGCGCGGCACGGTATGTCCGCAGTTATCCACCAGCAGGCGCAAGAGCCGCTGCTCGGTTTGGGATAAAGAAAGTGCGCGTCCGTTTACGGAAAAGCAAAGCGCGTCAAAATCAAACACAAATCCGTTTTGCCGGAACACAGCAGGGGATTTGGCAGACGTGGTGCGGCGCAGTGCGGCTTCGACGCGCGCGCGCAGCACAGCCAGCGAAAAGGGCTTGGTAATGTAGTCGTCCGCGCCCAGCGTCAGGCCGGTCACAATGTCGGTTTCCAAATCGTTCGCGGTCAGCAGAATGACTGGGGGGCCGCCCGCAGAGCGCGTTTCCTCCAGCAGGGAAAGGCCCGAACCGTCCGGCAAGTTGACATCGAACAACGCAAGCGAAAAGGACGTATGCTGCAGCGCCTGCCGGGCTTCCGCACAGTTTTTCGCAAGTGTGCAGGCGCGCGTTTCGTCCGACAGCGCGAGCGTCAGCCCGCGGCCGAGCGCCGCGTCGTCCTCGACAATCAAAATCTGGTTCACGGGGATATCACCTCTCGTTCTATTGTAGCATAAACGGGACGCGGTTGCCACCGCCAAAGGGCGGCAGACCGCGTCCCGAAGGATGCATAGAAGAAAACGGATTTACTTTTTGTCAGGAAGGTTGATTCTTTCCGAGCTGTTTTGCTTTGCAAATCAGCTGCGTGGTGGTGCCCATAGGACAGTACACACACCAACTGCGAGGTTTGAACAAAAGCATTGTGATAAGACCGAGGATGGTGGAGGTCAGCATCACACTATAAAAGCCGAAAGCAAATTCCGAAACACCGGGGTGCAGCATGTTGCCGTGATATGCCCACTGCCACGGAACCTTGAACGTCCACAGAAGGGTTACAACCTGCTTGAGGTCGGATGCTCCTGCAAACACCAGATAGGTATTCCACAGCATTTGAAAGAACATGGCGAAGAAGAATATGAGAAAACCATAGCGGAACCATTTGCTTTTCATCCATTTTGGGATATCCCGCTTGCGGGACAGACCAAAACGTCCGCCCAGCAAGCCGAGAAGCTGTCCTCTGCCGCAATATCGATTGCAATAGCCCTTTGTGCCCGTGGCAACCGAGATGATGAGCGGAATGAAAAAGCACAGAAGCCCCAGCCATGCGAACAGGATGTTGAAAAAGCCGAGCACTAAGTACACCAAGGTTAATATCCAGAGATAATCATACCATTTCTTTTTCATACCGTTACCTCCTGAATGGTAATAACCGATGCCGGGCACTCTTTGGCACATTTTCCGCAGCCAACGCATTTGGTGTAATCCACTGCTGCATGAATCCCTTTGTAAATAGAGATAGCATGCAGTGGGCATACCTTTACACAACAACCGCATGCGACACACTGTTCCTGCAAAACGGTAGCTTTACGGGGGGTTCTTTTTGCATTTGCCATGATGTAACCTCCAAGTTATGAATATATTTCCGATACTGTCTGCATCAAGAATTCGTTATGTTGCAACGTATGCGGCACGATATTCTTTTTGAACATTTTTGCGTTTCCTCAACGAAAAATAGTATATCGGAAAAACGCCGTCGTTTCTGTGTGTCAATCACAGAACAACGCAAGTAGTGAAGTGCCGTATTGATTGACCTGCGGCGTGAAATGTGGTACTTTATCGTTATCGGACATAGGAATATTTGACGGAACATAAAGGAGATGGAGTGATGCTGCAAAACGAGTCCTGCGAGGCTTATCTCAAACAGTGTGCGTTCTGGGAGCATTTGGATGAAAAAGAAAAGCAGCAGTTATGTGAGAATACGTTTCCTGCTCATTATCCCAAGGGTACCACAGTTCACGGTGGCAATGCAGATTGCATCGGCGTTATACTCGTGAAACAGGGGCAGCTGCGCACCTATATGCTGTCGGAAGAAGGGCGGGATGTGACACTGTATCGGTTATTCCCGGGCGACACATGCATTTTATCTGCTTCCTGTGTGCTGGATGCCATCACTTTTGATGTATTCATAGATGCCGAGGAGGATACGGAGGTTCTCTTGATAAATTCCGCGGTTTTCCATCAAATCGCTGAAGAAAACATCTATGTGAAATGCTTTGGCTATGAATTGGCGACTATGCGTTTTTCTGATGTGATGTGGGCCATGCAGCAAATTCTTTTTATGGGTGCGGATAAGCGGCTTGCTATCTTTTTGTGGGATGAAATCGCCAAGACCGGAAGCGACAGCATTAAAATGACGCATGAACAAATTGCACGCTATATGGGAAGCGCGCGGGAAGTGGTCTCTCGTATGCTCAAGTATTTTGCCGGGGAAGGAATCGTAGCGCTTTCCAGAGGAGAAATCCGAATCGTTGACAAAGAAAAACTGCAAAAGTTGATTTACGAGACATAAAACAGGCGATATCGTCCTGATACGGCAAAATGAACCGCCCCGGTTTGCGCGGACAGCGCAAATCGGGGCGGTTCAAATATATAATAGGGTGGTGATATGGTGTCAAAGGGAATATACGCAGATTGCAACGCATCATGAAGATTTAGGGAGCGTCACTGCCCTTTTACATCTCCCGTGTCGGAAACCTTTTCTGTCGCGCTAACAGGGGAGACATCGGATTGCGGATGGAGGGACTGATAGAATCGTGTTCCGCCGGGATATAGCTTAACCTTTTTGAAGCCATGCTGCATCAAAATGCGGGCGGCGTTATAGGAACGCACGCCAATGGCGCAGAAGGTGATGATTTCATTTTCGGGATTCAGTTCCTGCAAGCGGCCACGCAGTTCACCCAATGGAATATGAACGGCGTTGGGCAACGAAAACGCCGCTACTTCGGCATTTTCACGCACATCGAGAAGGATGGCATCGTTATTTTCCTTGGAAAGATCCCAGTCGGAAAATGTGACCAGATGACGCAGGACATTTTCAGCGACAAATCCCGCCATGTTTACCGGGTCCTTCGCAGAGGAGAACGGCGGTGCATAAGCAAGCTCCAGATTCTTCAGGTCTCGAATCCCTGCACCAAGGCGCATGGCCACAGCTAAGGTGTCGATGCGTTTGTCCACTCCATCACGGCCGACAATCTGTGCGCCGAAAATTTTCGACCCATCCATAGAAAAGAGCATTTTTAACGTCAGCGGAACTGCGCCGGGGTAATAACCGGCATGAGAATTCTGCGTTATGATGATGCTTTCGTAATCTATTCCTTTTTTCAGGTTCAGCTTTTTGAGCGTTTTTTCATTCGCGCCGGTAGAGGCTGCAGCAAGATCAAAGACTTTCGCAACACTGGTACCCTGTGTGCCTTCATAGATTTCCTGTCCTCCGGCGATGTTGTCTGCGGCAATACGGCCCTGCTTGTTGGCCGGACCCGCCAAAGGAACCATCGTGTGATTCTTGAAGGTGAAGTCCTCTACCTCAATGACATCGCCAACCGCATAGATGGAAGCGTCCGAAGTACGGAGGGATTCATCCACACAAATGCCGCCGCGTTCATTAAGCGAGAGTCCAGCTTCTTTGGCCAGCTGGCTGTTGGGACGAACGCCGATTGACAAAATGACGATTTCGGCTTCTACCTTTTTGCCGCTGCTTAAAGCGATGGTAACCGAGTGATCATTTTCTTCGAAGGCAGCTACGCCGTCACCCAGATAAAGGCCGACGCCATTCTCGCGGATGTTTGCATGAAGCATTGCGGCCATTTCGGGATCAAGCGGCGCCATGACCTGCTCGGATGCCTCGATTATAGAAACGGCAAGACCGGCGTGGCGAAGGTTTTCGGCCATCTCCAGACCGATGAAACCGCCGCCGATGACGGCTGCTGTTTTTGCATGCTGCTGCATAACGGCCAAACGAATCCGATCGGTATCATTTACTGTCCACAGCGTCTGGATGCGATCGGATTGAATGCCGGGAATAGGGGGGCGCAGCGGAGAAGAGCCGGTAGCGATTACCAATGTATCGTAAGATTCCTCATAGATTTCGCCGCTTTCCAGCCTCTTGACTGAAACGAGTTTTTTATCTCGATCAATCGATACGACTTCGTTTCTGACGCGGACATCGATGTTGAATTTCTTTTTCATCGCTTCCGGAGTTTGCACCAAAAGGGCATCTCTCGACGGAATTACGCCGCCTACATGATACGGCAAACCACAGTTGGCATAGGAGATGTAGTCACCCCGCTCAATTATGATGATTTGAGCGGTTTCATCTAATCTTCTCAGTCTGGCGGCACAGCTGGCGCCACCGGCCACGCCGCCAATAATTACAGTTTTTTTCATATGATGCGCTCCTTATCCTATTCTCAGTCGTTATGCTCAGCTGCCGAATTTAACCAACGGAAAGCGTTCCTTTCCGTTGGTTAAATTGAAGATTTATCGTATCATGCTCATAATCGCTTCTTTGGGTTGAACACCGACAGACTGCTGTACAATCTTACCGTTTTTCATGACAACCAGCATCGGGATGCTCATCACACCAAACTGACGGGCCAACTCCGGCTGCTCATCCACATTGACTTTTCCGAACTTTACATCGGAAACCTCATCTGCAATCTTGTCAATGACCGGAGAGAGCATTCGGCAGGGACCGCACCAGCTTGCCCAAAAATCAATGAGAACCGGCTGCTCCGAAGCCAGAACCTCAGAGTTAAAATTTGTATTGGTAATGTTTAAAACAGACATTTTTAAGCGCTCCTTCATGTATCTTGTTGATGTTTATAGTATAGTCATCCGCTATGCCTGATTCTGTAATTCAGTCACAAAGAAGATAGACGGTGGTTTTGCCGCGATTCTGTACGGTTTCAGATAAGGTGAAAAAATGCCATTATTTTTTGAATCAAGCCGCACATTTGATATTCCTAAACCGTTATGCATAAGGAAAGGAGGTTTTACGGGTATCCATGGACTTAGAAGAACAATATGACAAAATATATCGCTACTGCTATTTCAAAGTTCACCAGCGTGAAATAGCAGAAGACATTACTCAGGAAACCTTTCTTCGTTTTTTGGAGAGCAGCGGATATAGAAGCAAAGGGAAATGCCTGCAATATTTATATACCATTGCACGCCATCTTTGTATAGATGAGTATAGAAAACGTAAAACAAGACCGCTAGAGGACGAAACAGTGGGCAGTTATTCTGATGATAATATGGTAACACAAATTTCGGTTAAAGCGACATTGTCAGAACTGGATGAAACAGACAGGGAACTGCTGCTGCTTCGATATGTAAACGAAGTGCCTGTGAATGTTATTAGTAAATTGTATGGTGTTTCCCGGTTTTCTGTTTACCGTAAACTTTTGCAGGCGACAAAAGAACTGAAAGGCAAACTCGGAAGGGAGGATTTTATGTGAATAAACGTATAAAAAAAGTTTTGCAAGCGTGCTTTGAAGCGCCGACGCCGCAAAAGAAGAAAGACTTTTTAAAGCGTATTCAAACTCCGCCTGCCTCCTGTTTGGAGTTTGTATGCGCCCAAATCGCATATATTCGTAAATGGATTTGGGGCTTTTCTGCTCTGGTCTTTGGCATTGCTTTAATTGGAGCAGAATATCTGGAAAAAGATATGCTTTGGTGTATCTCTGCATTTATGCCACTGCTGGCGCTATCCATTATTACAGAGAGTGGACGTTCGGAATGTTATGGTATGGCAGAGTTTGAACTTACGACTCGATTTTCTCTAAAAAATGTTGTACTTGCCCGGTTGGGAATATTGGGTTTTGCGAATCTCGTGCTGATTTGTTTGCTTGTGCCATTTGCTCATCAAAATAGCAGCACCTCGATTTTGCAAACAAGTATCTATATGTTATGCCCTTACCTGCTTACCGTTTTTTTGGGACTATGGGCAACCCGTAAAGTGCGCGGGCGAGGAGCGGCCTATTTGTGTGCGGGTATTGCGCTCGGTGTCAGCTTTGGGAATATTACGTTTTATCATTCATTTTGGACATTTTATGCAAGACATCACTTTGTCTGGTGGGTGGCAGCGTTTGTGCTGCTGGCAGCCGGAACGGCGAATCAGTGTCTTAAAACAATAAAACAAACGGAGGAATTGGCGTGGAACTTATAATAGATCGACTGTCTAAACAGTATCACAATAAAATTGCGGTTGACCGTATCTCATTAAAGCTCACAAAAGGGGTTTATGGTCTGCTTGGCGCCAATGGTGCAGGAAAGACGACGCTTATGCGGATGATTTGCGGTGTTCTGAAGCCTACCAGCGGCACGATTGCGTTTGATGGTGTTGATGCAGGAGAAGAAAGCTACCGAGATGCGCTCGGTTATTTACCGCAGGATTTTGGTTATTATCCGGAATTTTCTGCGATGGATTTTATGTACTATATGGCAAGTTTAAAAGGGCTGACAAAAGCGCAGGCAAAAGCGAGAACAAAAGAACTGCTTGAAAAATTCTCGCTGACTGATGTGGCAAAAAAGAAGATAAAAACCTTTTCCGGCGGCATGAAACAGCGTTTGGGTATTGCGCAAACCCTGCTGAATAACCCTAGCATCTTAGTCCTTGATGAGCCGACGGCGGGACTGGACCCCAAAGAGCGTGTACGCTTTCGCAATCTGATTTCCCAACTTGGTAAGGATAGAATTGTGCTGCTGTCGACTCACATCGTATCTGATGTGGAGCATATTGCAAACACCATTTTAGTGATGAAAAATGGTCAGATGCTGCATTGTGGAAGTTTGGAGACCATCATCAAAGCCATTGACGGTAAGGTGTTTGAATGTTCCGTTGATAATAAGACAGCGGAAACGTTAGTGCGGCACTATCCTGTCATCAATCTTCGCACAGAGGACAAAAATGTTTTATTAAGACTCATATGCAATGAAAAGCCTCATGCTGCGGCCGTGAATGTTGCGGCTACGCTGGAGGACTTGTACCTTTACTACTTTTCGGATGTGAATGAACATGAATAATTTTTGGGATTTAGTGCGTTTTGAATTTAAAAAAATTCTGCAAAGAAAAGTTTTTTGGGTTTCTGTTTTGATTTGTTTTGGAATTATCGCCATGACCGTTTTCACAAGCATCAGCGGAGGATCTTTCTGGCATAAGGCCGGTAATGATATCTCACAGTTTGAAGCGATGAAACAGGATAAATCCACCATTCTTTCTCATCAGGGATATATTACCACCGAGCTTGTTTCCGAAGCCATCCGGTCCAACAGGGAAATGATATCCAATGATGATAATTATCTCATCAACGAATTCGGCAAGCATTT
>ENA-OWPN01002675-OWPN01002675.1-human-gut-metagenome-genome-assembly--contig:-NODE-2675-length-10170-cov-2.801780_pt1 | contig 10170 bp, 8 predicted proteins | sample MGYA00248266_ERZ651850 | MGnify/ENA primary metagenome ERZ651850 (study PRJEB26924, sample SAMEA4378296) | human gut metagenome | biome: human gut; feature: human-associated habitat; material: faeces... | reverse complement strand
GTATTTCATTCGATATAAATATTCATATAAACCATTATAATCTAACCCTTCCATATCAGATCTATCCCAATCAGAACATAAAAGATTATTCCCCTGATATCCAAGCAAATACACACACCTCTTTGAAACTTCCCTGCATTCATCACTTAAAGGTTTAATTCTTATCATAGAACTGCCATCAACCGCTTCTGATACTTCCGGATATTTTGGAACACATAGCGTATAACCAAACCAGCCTTTTTCTGTATATTTCCATTCTTCTATCCTTGTATACGAAACATATACAATAGATGGATTGTCGTTCATACCCCAAACAACTTTCACAGCCAACAAATACATATCTGTCCCATCATAATTGAATTTGAGTCTTTCTATCCCACCATCCCTGTTAATCCTATATAAGACGATATCTCCTGGCAGATCCTGTTCTGCCTTGAAAAGAAATTCTTCCATTTTAGAATAATTAGCCATATTTGAATACGGCGCTGATGTAATAACAGGGACATTTTTTTCCTTTAATACTTCCTGCATTTCTTCCATTACTGTCTCAGAAACTACTACATTCGATGAAGTTCCTTTATCCGCCTTTTGATAAATGGCTTTCATCTGATTCATAACATTCTTACAATCTTCAATAGCTTCTTCTTTCACGACTTCATCTACTGGCAAATCATATCCTCTTTCTTGTACAGCATAATTCGCAGTTTCCTGTGAAATATATTCTAAATCAGCCCCTTTACATTTTGTATTTCCTATGAAAAAGCATCCCAAAATAAATAAAACACTCACCATCTTTTTCAGTTTTCTTTTTGTACTCATATCAATTATCTCCATAACATTCCTCCCACTTTTCGTCTGATAATCTTTCCGTATACCAGGTAACCTCTATTTCTGACCTTGATACATAATTGGATACATATTGAAATCTATCTTTATCTAACAGCCGAATGGTTACGCTATGACAAAACGCCTGATCTAATTCTTTTTGTGGCCATACCGCATTTACTTCCAGTGTTATTGTTCCATCTTGATTTTCTATGTAGGAAACAACTTCCGGATATGGAATATATGGTGTGGGAGCAAAATCATATACGATTCCTCTGGTTCGATACCGATATGTCTGTGTTTCCGTGTGAAATACCGTTCCTGTCTGCAGTATCTCTGCGCTTATATTAAAATATTTTTGAAATATCGCTTCAAATGATTCTTTTGGGATTTCATAAGTCTTTCCTTCCTTAAATTCATCAGTTTTTTCTTCCATTGAAAGTAAACGGTCAAAAACATCATAAAAATTTATTCCATCATAATTTTTTTCACTCCAATTAGAAGTAAACAATTTATTAAGTGTATATCCAAAAGGAAGTATATATTTTCGATTCAGCTCCCTGCATTTTTTATTTAACGGCACTACCCGAAAGGCCCGATATCCAGACGGTCCATCATATCCAGCCGGATGATATTCTTCCATAAAGAAATACCCGTTTTCTGTATATTTCCATGAATTAGCTCTAAACTCATGATAATATGTTTCCTGCCAAGTGTCCTCTTTCCATTTAAAAGAGCTTACTTCAACGTCTATTTTCCCCTGTTTGGTTTTCAGATCATACCGGATAAAATGATCCCCTGCTATAACTTGAAATATAGTAATTTTTCCATTCTTCTCTTTTTCTGCTTTTTTCAAAAAATCATCTACTTTAATTCTTTGAACCATATCCAGCTGATTGTAGGAATCAATTACTGCATATCCATATTTTCCAAAATAATCCATACTTTTTTGTATTGTACTCAGCTCATATAGTGCATTTTCTTTCACAGCATTCTCATATATGTTCCGATAGCCTTCTGCTAGCATTTCACACTCTCTGTAAATTTTTTCTTTCGTATCTTCAATTGTCTTTTTCTGCTCTTTCTTTATGCCACATCCACTACAGACAGCAAGAAAAATAACTCCCACAAATATTTTCCAAATTTTTTTCATATCATTTTCCTCTTACATTTGTAATATTTAAAGGTAAAAATTATTCATTACCAAGATATTCATCCAGTATCGCCTTATCCTTTTCCACCACATAACCGCTTCCTCCAATATCTTTCACATTCTCTACCATACTGATGAGCAAAATAGGATTCTTTGTATCTCTATCTGTAGTAAAAACTGTAAACCAGCCAATTTCTGTTCCAGATGTATCTTCTTTTGTAGCTTTCAGTTCCGCTGTTCCGGTTTTTCCTGCTAATCTAATGTCTTCCCGGCATGCTCCATAACCAGTTCCTTCCGGGTTATTCACTACACCCTCTAGCCCCTCCATAACCTCCGAAACAATCTGTGGTGAAAAAGTATCTTTTATCCAGATTTCACTGGAAGTGCTTCCATCCGCGTGAAGATATGGCTTTATCATATTTCCATCATTTAGAAAAGCCGTATAAATGCTTGCAAGATGCAAAGGATTTACCAGAATCTGTCCCTGTCCATACCCACTGTCAGCAAGCTGGATTTCTGTTTCTATCTTGTCCGTATTAGAATACTGAGACTCTGACATTTTAATATCAAATGGAAGTTCCTGATTAAATCCTATTTGATTTAGAGATTGCATCAGTTGATCCGCACCGATTTTTAATGCTGCTTTTGCAAAATAAATATTATCTGAATAAATAAGCGCATTTTTCAAGATCACAGGTTCATAATCATGAAGTGTAGTCACTGTATAATCTCCCCACGAGGAATCTTTCTGCCACGCCAGACCCTCATTTCCAAAATCGTCATTTGCAGTAAATGCCCCCACTTTTAATCCAATTGCAGCAATTACAGGTTTAAAAGTTGAGCCAGGACACCATGTCTGGCGAAAGCGGTTGTATAAAGGCCTGTCTTCATTTTCATTTAATGCACTCCACTGGCTGTTGTCCATTCCACGTACAAAATCATTATTATCATAAGATGGCGTACTTACCAACGCCAATACTTCCCCTGTATAAGGATTCAAAGCTACAGAACATCCTCTGTCTTCTTTAAATTGTTCATAAAGAGTACTTTGAAGATCACCATCAATCGTAGTATGGATATCTTCTCCATCTTTTCTAGGCTCATATGCAATAACACTTTTTTTATTTCCATTTGCATCTACAATACAGATTTCACACCCATCTGTTCCTTTTAGTTCTTTTTCATAAAGCGTTTCCAGTCCAGTCTTTCCAATCACACTGTTTGTACGATACCCTTCCCCTTTATGTTCCTGCAAATCTTCGGCTGTAACCGCCTGTACATACCCTACCAGATGAGAGGCAGCTTCTTTTAGATAATAAGTTCGTACTTTTACATCAGATAACATAATACCTGGAATCTTCAATAATGTGTCCTGCTTTTCTTTTTCTTCCAGAACAGTTTTATCCGGATTCACTGTCAAAAGATCGACCTCTTGTATTTTAGGAATTGTTGCTACTGGTACAAAAGAATCTGCTTTTACCCAACCGGCTTTTAACTTATCCTCAATTTCGTCTGCTCCAATTCCAAGATACTCTGCCAGTTTTTTTATTGTATCTTCTCTGTTCTCCATCCTGCCCGGAACAATTCCTACCGAAGATGCAGTTCCCTCTCCAGCCAACTGACGACCATTTCTGTCTAAAATATCTCCTCTCTTTGCCTCTTCTGACGTTACCTGAACTTTATCCGTTGCAGATAACTCTGGAAAAATCAACTGATCCTGCCAGATTAAATGATATCCTGTCCAATCATGTGAAAATACCGCATCGTTGGTAAATTCTACATTTCCTGCAGCAGTCTGCATATTTGTTGTATAGGAAACTGCCGCATTTCCGTTTTCTTGTCTTTTTACTGTAATATCGGTTATGGACAGATCAGACATCTCAATGCCTTCATATATTTTAGAATTTCGTTCTATAAATTCTTCCTTACTGTTCATGCTGCTTTTTTTCTGATCCAGCATGGCATACATTTGCTCATATTCCCCTTTTTCAATATATTTCATATATTCCATTAGTCTTTTTTCAGGAACATTACAATTCATTATTGTTACAATACCGATTCCACCACCAATCAATATACCGCTAAATAAAACTATTTTTGTAATAATCTTCGTGTGTTTTTTTCTTTTCTTTTTTCTCATATAGTTTTATTTCTCCTTTTTTCATATTTTCTTAAATATTACACTTGTAATATTTAAACGTCAAGCTTTTTCTTAGGTTTATATCAAGCTTTTTCTTAGGTTTATATATGTAGACAAGAGAAAAGATTTGCATAAAAAAGAAAGGGCATCTCAAAGCCTTCTTTGATAAAGAACTTTACGACACTCTGAGGTAATGGTTTCTCCGGATGTTTCCCAAACGCTATAATCACTCTCCAGAAGAACCAAAAACGATTTTTAATTTTCTCTCAGAAAAAAAAGAACTACTCTAAATCTGCTGATCTTTGAAATAACCCTGCTCGTTTCTTATAATCACAAACATATTCAGACAACACATTCTTTGCTGGCAGATTATTATAGCAGAAAACGCAACAAATCCCTTTATTAACTTTTGTTCCATATATTTCCTGTACCAATCCTATTGTTTCATCATCTGAACAAAAGCTCTTCGGAATCTCCCTACAATCCCTGATAATAACGCAAATCTGTTTACTATGTCCTCTCTGTCAATATACAAGCCAGCTAATCTCTTTATTATAGTATCTAAATACTTCTTCCCAATTCCACTACTCAAAATTTCTTCAGTCACTATTTCTGCAGATGTGTTTTTATATCAGCCAGAGTTCCCCTGGCTGAATTCTTCCAATATATACCTGTTAACACTTCTCAATGCTGACACTTTTTCCTTCGCTTCTCATCTTTCACCTGCTATACTGCACTCTGGCTTGAATTCATTCCCTCTCTTCCTGCTCCGATTTATAATCTTCCAAGTCCATAAGAAAAGTCTCATAGCCTTCATCACTCATGCATAACAGCTTTCTTAGGGTATTGCAGACAAGCCTAATCATATCCGCATCCCCTTTTAGAAATGGAATGATATGGTCGATTGCTTCCATTGTGTCATTTCTGTTTCCTTTATCAAACATTGCGGTTACTAAACATTCGTCTGTATCAAAGTTCATTGTCAGATCCATCATAATTCTACATCCCCCTTCTTATGTGCTTTGGTTTTTTCTGCTTCTTTATTTTTCTGTTCCTGTGCTTTTGCCCTTGCCTGAAACTTTTTCAACGACTGCAGCACAGATTTTTTCAGTTCCCCTTTTTCGCCCTTTGTCGGCTCTTTCTTTTGTGCCCGGTTCGGTTCCACTGATCCGGATTCTTTCTTGACTGGTGCTTCTGGAACTTCCTGTTTCACTTCCACAGTCTGTTTTGTTTCCTGCACCTTTTCATGTTTCTCGTTCAGATATTTTTCCATATCGTTGATTGCTTTCTGTATCAATGGACTTTCTTTATAATGTGGAATCATATCAATCAGATGGATTTGTATATGAAGTAGACTACTCTCATATCCGAAAAATGAATACCCTGCTGGGCAATATCAGCAGCAATTTGAATCAGATCACCCATCGTATAAACAGTACCAATACAGTTTACCCAAAGGACCTGGACGATATAAAGGAGTTAATGGAAAAAATATGGCAGTTACAAAAATCCATGGTATCAAAACAACCGTTGATAAAGCAATAGAATACATCTGCAATCCAGATAAAACTGACCAGAATCTATATATTTCTTCCTTTGCCTGCTCTCCCGAAACAGCCGTTCTTGACTTTAAATACACTTTGGATCATACACATGACTGCAGAGATCCGCACAATACAAATAAGGCATTTCATCTGATTCAGGCATTTTCCCCTGGTGAAGTTTCCTATGAAGAAGCCCATCAAATTGGCAAAGAACTTGCGGATCGCTTACTGGAGGGAAAATACTCCTATGTTCTGACAACACACACTGATAAAGGTCATGTACATAACCATTTAATTTTCTGTTCTGCAGATAATATCACTTTTTCTCATTATCATGACTGTAAAAAGAATTACTGGAAAATACGAAATCTCAGCGACACTTTATGCCAGGAACATAACCTGTCCACAATTATGCCAGATGGTAAAAAAGGAATGAAATACAATGAATGGGCTGCAAATAAATCTGAATCCAGTAAAAAAGCGCAGCTGCGAAAAGATATCAACCAGACAATCCGAATCGTTTCCACTTACTCAGAATTTCTTGCATTTATGGAAGCTAAAGGATATGAAATAAAAAACGCAGAATTTGGCGAAAACAGCAGAAAATACATTACCTTTCGTTCTCCCGATATGTCCCGTCCAGTGCGTGGAAGTGCTAAATCTTTAGGAAAAAATTTTACTAAAGAACGTATCAAAGAACGCATTGAAAATAAACGTCAGAAAGCTATTTTTCCTTCTGTTCATAACAAATTAATAGATACCAATGCTCCCAATATAGCAGGAAACATTGGACTTCAGAAATGGGAAAATAAGGAAAATTTAAAAATTGTCTCTGCTGAATATAACAAGATGCTCACACATAATCTACATAATTTTTCAGAACTTGAAGACCGCATAGCCTTGTTACATATGCAGCAAAAAGAGGTAAATACCTCTGTTGTTTCTCTCGAGTCTCAGATACGTCATCTTCGAGAAATGCTAAAATATGCCGAACAATATCAGAAAAATAAAATTTACGACGACCATTATAAAAGCTCCAAAGATCCAGATCGTTATTTCCGTAAATATGAATCTCAAATTATTCTTTTCGCGGGTGCTGAACATATTTTACAGGAAAATGGTATAGACCTGAAACATCTTAATTCCAATAAGTTACAAGAGCAAATTGCAGATCTTATTTCCAGAAAGGAATCACTAAATACTCAATACGTTTCCTTTAAGCAAGAAATAAAAGAGTTGGAATTGATACATCAAAACCTGTCCAAATATCTCAAACAGGATGCTCCTAAAATACAAAGATCTTCTCATAACCAACTCCCTTCTTTGTAAAACCATAATAATAGGCAGCGATTTCACTCGCTGCCTAAATTCCCGTTAAACCGATATCCTACACCTCGTACTGTTTGTATATATAATGGTTGTCCAGGATCATCTTCTATTTTTTCTCTGATATTGCAGATATGTCGCATAACCACATTATAATCACCGGAATAAGGTTCATTCCATACCAGATCATAAACCATTTCTTTTCCAAATATTCTACCTGGACTTTTCGCTAAAAGAAGTAAAATATCATATTCATATTTTGAAAGATGAACATCACTATCATTCTTTTTAACAATTCGTTCCTGTAGATATATTTTTAATTCTCCAAACCTTATAATTTCCGGTATGAATTGGTTTTTATGTTCCCAGCTAGTCAATATGTTTTCACTTATGCTTCCATTAGCATCTGTGATTCTCTCAATAATTTCTATCTTTTTCACCTTTATTGCCTCTACATTATTAATTTTATATTCTATATATCATCTGCCATTTGACTTTTTTCTTCTACAAGTAATATAATATATTTATTACATATGTAGGATTTAGCAGGAGGATTTTATTATGTCACTACCCCAAATTTCAGAAGCCGAATTTGAAGTTATGAAAATTGTATGGAAATATGCTCCCATCAATACAAATGAAATTACAGAAAAACTTACTCTAACTACCAGCTGGAGTCCAAAAACAATTCAAACTCTTATCAAGAGACTTGTTTCCAAAAAAGCTCTTTCCTACGAAAAACAAAGCCGGGTATTTGTCTATACTCCATTAGTCCAAGAAGATGAATATATACGCCAGGAAAGCAATTCTTTTTTAAAGCGATATTATAATGGAAATCTTTCTTCTATGCTGGCTTCTTACCTTGAAGACGATAAGCTCTCTTCAACAGAAATTGATAACTTACGCCATTTATTATCAAAACATCAGAAATAGGAGGTTTTGAATGAGCAACTGGATTATCCACTTTTTAATCAGTAATATCTTCATATGTATTTTTACACTTGTAATAATCGGAACAAAAAAACTTCTGAAAAAATATTTATCTGCGGCTACACAGTACCATCTCTGTTTTCTTTTATTTTTACTACTTGCCGTGCCATTTTTTCCTGTACAGATTCATGGCTCACAACTTTTTTCATGGTTACATTTTTTTCAAACTGACTCAGGACTTAACTCTGGTACCGACACGCTATCCGAACTTACCAGTAATACACAAAATATTTTGTTAAACCAGGTGAATGATTTTTCAGTTTCCATCAGTAGTCAATTTTCTGGAGGCTTGAATACCATACTCTTTCTAATATGGATAACGGGTGTTATGATTATGTCAGTCCTCACCCTTCATTCATTAAACTATGTACGTTCCATAAAAAGATCTGCTCTCCCGCTTCAAAATCAGCAGGTAAAAACTATTTATTACAATTGTTTAAAGGAACTTAAAATCTCTCACCCAGTATCAGTCTACAGTACTGCATTTTTAAAATCACCAGTTTTAATCGGAATAATACATCCCAGAATTTACATTCCCATCCATTTAATTTCCGAACTGAATCCTGATGATATGCGTTTTATGCTGCTACACGAATTACAGCATTACCGTCACAAAGATACATTTATTGGCTTCCTCATGGTCATAAGTAATATACTCTACTGGTTTAACCCTTTTGTTTGGTACACTTTAAAAGAAATTCTCTGTGACCGTGAAATAGCCTGTGATTCTGCTGTATTGCAGATGATTTCTGCTGATGAATACCAAGCTTATGGAACTACACTGATTAATTTTGCAGAAAAAATATCCTCTTTTTCCTCTCCACTGGCAGTTGGAATGTCCGGAAATTTCAGGCAGATGAAACGACGTATTCTCAACATCGCCGTTTTTAGGAAAGAAACTCTTTATCAAAAAATGAGAGCATTGATAATTTATCTGGTCATTAGTGCTGTTTTTATTGGATGTACACCCATTTTATCCATTGATGCCTCTACTCAAAGCGTATATCATTTTAGTGATACAGACAAAAATATCTCCCTGTTAGATATATCCGAAACATTTGGAACATATGATGGATCATTTGTTTTGTATGACAATAATTTGGATTCCTGGAAAATATACGATCTTGAAGAAGCCACCAAACGTATTCCGCCAGAGTCTACCTACAAAATATACGATGCATTATTAGGGTTGGAATCCGGAATCATCACACCAGAACACTCTTCCATGACATGGAATGGTGATGCCTTTCCTTTTCCATCCTGGGAAGCTGATCAGGATTTAAACTCTGCTATGCAAAATTCCGTTAACTGGTATTTCCAGGCAATTGATTCGCAGCTCGGAATTAACAGAGTCCAGGAATTTTTGAATAAAATAGAATATGGAAACCAGACAACCAGTTCAAATCTGGATTTATACTGGTCCGATTTTTCATTAAAAATCTCGCCTTTAGAGCAAGTAACATTATTAAAAAAATTTAACACAAATGAATTCCATCTAAATTCCCAAAATGTATTTTCTGTTAAAAATGCTATAAAAATTGCCAGTACACCTAATGGTAATTTCTACGGAAAAACTGGAACCGGTCGTGTCAACGGACAGGATATCAACGGCTGGTTTATCGGATATGTAGAAACTTCCGATAACAGCTATTATTTTGCAACCAATATCCAAAGTGATTCTAATGCAACTGGCAAAAAAGCATTTGAAATCACTTCTGATATCTTAAAAAAATTACATATATGGAATTAACAAATATGAAAGGGCTGATAGTTGTTATCAGTTCTTTCTTTTTATTCTATATTGATATTTGGGAACTTCTTTCGTACCATTATTCAGAATTTTATTCCCCATATATTTAAAACTCTTATCATCGTTGAACTTAACAGTCAGCTCACTTGTAATAACGGCATCATTACATATAAATGTATCACATACAGCATCAACAACCAGCACATTGTTTCCCTCTCCGCTATCTCTTATTTCAACGACCTCCGGTAAAGATTTTTCAAAATGAGTAGGGCTATAATTTAAACAACCTAATCGTTCCCAGTCATAAGTTTGATGTTCCGAATCAAATACTGCCCATTTTTTAATTTGCTCCGCTGTTATCGGCAAAAACTCCATTATCAGATTTTCAAACTCTTCTGCCGGAATTCCACTTGAGTTACCTGAAAACTCATATCTCTCCCCG
>ENA-OWPN01002673-OWPN01002673.1-human-gut-metagenome-genome-assembly--contig:-NODE-2673-length-10174-cov-2.454393_pt1 | contig 10174 bp, 10 predicted proteins | sample MGYA00248266_ERZ651850 | MGnify/ENA primary metagenome ERZ651850 (study PRJEB26924, sample SAMEA4378296) | human gut metagenome | biome: human gut; feature: human-associated habitat; material: faeces... | reverse complement strand
GATATTGAGGACTATTATCTTTTAACAGTCTTTCCAAGTCATTGATATCACCATGTTTGTATCTTATCATTTTTGCACCGGACATAACAGTGCCATCAAGCAAGCTAGCGTGATCAAGTTTATCATGTATGATAAGATTATTTGGACGTATTAGTCCTGAAATAACTCCTAAGTTAGCTGTATATCCAGAAGAAAAAAGGATAGTATCATCCATTCCTGATATTTTAGCAATAAGTTTTTCCAATTCTTCTTGATATATGGATGTTCCAGTTAATAAAGGAACACCACCTGATCCTATGCCAAACTCTTTAGTTACTTCGATGGCCTTCTGAATTGCTTCAGGAAAGATAGTTGCACCCAAGTAACTGTTTGATCCGAACATAATAGCTTGCACTTTTTGTTGAGTATGGCGATTATAGACTGTTACACGTCTATCACAAGCAGTCAATTGTGGATGTTTTCTATAAACATTCAACTCGCTTTGCTCATGCAATGCCGCACCAGTTTTTCTCCGATATGCTGCCCGCGCAGACTGCCCTTGACCGCATAGCTTGCGTTGCAGATATGCCCGCACCGACCGACGTTGTTCGGGTGCAGAATATACAGTCCAACGATTTCGCCGCTTTCCGCATCATACGCGATGCCCGTAAAGGACTGCTCAGAAAAAAATGCATGACCGCTTTGCGCATTCAGCAGCTCGGTCTGCGGGAAGGCGACGCCATCCTCCACAACCTCATTCCAAACCGCAGCCGCCTCCTGCGCATCCTGCTGCACGTACTGTTTGATTTCCACCTGCATGACACACACGCTCCCACTCGTTTTTGCGGTTCTATTGTACCGCATTTTATCCGTGCATGCAAGCGCCGCCGCCTATGCAAAGTTCTTCAGAATATCCTTGCGCATGCGCGCAATAATGCGCTTTTCCAGCCGGGATATGTAGCTTTGCGAAATGCCCAGCAGCTCCGCGACCTCTTTCTGTGTCATCGATTCTGGCAATCCCAGCCCAAAGCGCAGCGAGATAATCTGCCGCTCACGTGCAGGCAGACGCTCGAGTGCGTGATGCACCAGCATGCGGTCCACATCGTCCTCGATCGGGCGCATGACGCTGTCCGGCTCTGTGCCGAGAATGTCACTGAGCAGCAGCTCATTTCCATCCCAGTCCGAGGACAGCGGCTCGTCAAACGAAACCTCGGTGCGTCGTCCCGCCAACTTGCGCAGATGCATCAGAATCTCGTTTTCAATACAGCGCGAAGCATAGGTTGCCAGCTTTACATTTTTATCGCTGCGGTAGGTGCCGACCGCCTTAATCAGCCCAATCGTGCCAATCGAGATTAAGTCCTCCGTACTCACCGCCGCGGATTCAAATTTGCGCGCCAGAAACACCACCAGCCGCAGGTTATGCTCAATCAGCTTGTTGCGCGCCTGCTCATCCCCCGCCTGACAGGCCTCTACCGCCGCCTGCTCCTCCTCCGGCGAGAGCGGCGGCGGCAGCACCTCGCTGCCGCCGATGTAATAAACCGCACGCCGTTTCCATAGCCGCGCAAGCGTCTGCATAATCCATTTCAGTATCATATGTATTCTTCCTTTCAAACCCCAATTAGCCCATCATACGCTCCCTGACCAATGCCATCCGGCCCAATAGCGCACACGCAGTCAAGCGTTGTCCCATCTGCGCGCTGCACACTATCCGGTCGGAAATACAGCAGCAATCCACTCTCCACACCAACCGCCCGGTACGGCAGCAGTCCGAACCGACTTGTCGCTTCCGACGGCAGCGCAGCCAGACATGCGGCGGCATCCTTTTTCTGTGTCCACACCCGTTTTATTTCTTCGTCCAGCAGGCTGCATGCCGCCTCCCGTCCCAGCACCAGTGCCGGACGGCCGGATACCGGTTCTACTAGGCTGTTTCCCGTGTCGTGCAGAAGACGAACCTCACGTTTCCGCCCATCAAATCGGACAGTCAACCGCTCGACCTCGTGGCGCAGTGGGCCATGCAATGCGTCTCCGCGCAGCAATATTCCACTGAGCGCGTACCCGGCAGCGGCAGCAAGCAGCAGCACGCGAAATGGTACGGCAATGTAATATCCCGCGCCGAACAGCAGTTTCCGCCCGGTTGCCGCGCCAAGTGCCGCCGCCAGTCCTGCAAAGGATGCCGCGACCACGAAATACAGTGCACATACCCGTCCAAAGGCCGGTTTTCCACCAAATGCGGCGGCGCACATACCAATTCCGGCAAGCACGCGCAGCGGCAGCGCCGCCAAAGTCGGCAGAACAGCCGCCAATACCGCATACCCGCCGCCCAGCGCAGCTGCGGTCAGCCATCGGATGCGTCTGACACGCACACCACCGAGTGCTGCCGCAGCGAGCAGACTCGCGCCGTCCATCAGCACATTGACCACGAACAGCACATCCAGATATACAACCATAGACCACCTCCGCCGAACTACATCTTATCACAATACGCGCACAATATTTGCCGAATGCGCACCGCGTCAACCACGCAAAAAGGCCGCACACCGGCTTAGTCCGATGTGCGGCCTTAAAAAGCCATATTCAGTTCTTGAGACTCTGGATAGGAGCCGGAATGCGTCCGCCGCGATGAATAAACTTTGCCGGCGAACCGGTTGCAATCGGCATGATAGGTGCAGAGCCCAGCAGGCCGCCGAATTCGACCATATCACCCACCTTTTTACCGATGGCGGGAATAACACGCACGGCCGTCGTCTTGGAGTTGACCACGCCGATAGCGATTTCGTCCGCAATCAGACCGGAGATGACCTCAGCGGTGGTGTCGCCCGGCACTGCAACCATGTCAATACCGACCGAGCAGACCGCAGTCATCGCTTCGAGTTTCTCGAGCGTCAGCGCGCCGGAAGCCGCCGCCGCAATCATACCCTCATCCTCGGAAACCGGAATGAACGCGCCCGACAGGCCGCCGACCGACGAGGATGCCATGACGCCGCCCTTCTTGACCGCGTCGTTGAGCATAGCGAGAATCGCGGTTGTGCCGCAGCTGCCGCAGACCTCCAGGCCGACTTCCTCCAAAATGCGCGCAACCGAGTCTCCAATCGCCGGAGTCGGCGCAAGAGACAAGTCGACAATACCGAACGGCACACCCAGACGCTCGCTGGCAATCGCACCGACCAGCTGACCCATACGCGTAATCTTGAACGCGGTCTTTTTGATGACCTCAGCCACCTCGTTAATGGAGCAGTCACCCGCGCGGCGGATAGCCGACTGCACCACACCCGGACCGGAAACGCCGACGTTGATAACGGTCTCCGGCTCACCGATGCCGTGGAACGCGCCCGCCATAAACGGGTTGTCATCCACCGCGTTGGCGAACACAACGAGCTTGGAGCAGCCCATCGAATCGTTGTCTTTCGTCAGTTCTGCGGTCTGCTTGATGATACGGCCCATCAGGCCGATAGCGTCCAGATTGACACCCGCCTTGGTGGAGGCAACATTGACCGACGAGCAGACCAGACTGGTCTCGGCCAGTGCTTCCGGAATGGAATGAATCAGAATTTCGTCACCCTTGGCAAAGCCCTTTTGCACCAGCGCGGAAAAGCCGCCGACAAAGTTCACGCCGGTCGCACTTGCCGCACGGTCAAGCGCCTTGGCAAGCGGCACATAGCTGTTTGCATTCGTCACCGCGCCAATCATGGCGATAGGTGTGACCGAAATACGCTTGTTGATGATCGGAATGCCGAGCTCCCGCTCGATCTGCTCACCCGTGGAAACCAGCTTTTCCGCGCGGCGGGTGATCTTGTCATACACCTTATCCGCCAGCACATTGATATCGTCGCTGGCCAAATCACGCAGCGAGATACCCATAGTTATAGTACGGATATCGAGGTGTTCCTCCTCGATCATCTTGATGGTTTCCAGAATGTCCTTGGTATTGATCATTGACATGGACGGCACCTCAAATCTTGTGCATCGCGTCGAAGATATCCTCGTGCATGGTATGAATTTTCATGCCGAGCGCCTCGCCGTCCTTGTCCAGAACATCAGCCAACTGGGTGAAGTCCACCGTACACTTGTCGATATTGACCAGCATGACCATGGCGAACATATCCTCCATGACATTCTGAGAAATATCAACGATGTTGACCTCATGCTTGTACAGAGTTTCGGAAATTCTGGCAATGATGCCGGTGCGGTCCTTGCCGACCACCGTGATGACTGCGCGCATATTTTTTCCTCCGATTTATATATTTTTTTTGGAATAACAAACTATCAGCCGGTCTTTTACCGGAACACCGGCGGTGCAGATGATTCCATCTGTCCCTGCCCTGCCTCGACAATGGTATTGATGATGCTGTTGGACACCAGAAAGCCCTTTTCAGTCAGATACCAACGAGCCCCTTGGTGCGCAACCAGTTCCTGTCCCATCAGGCTGCGAAACGCTTCTTCATATGGCGTCGAGTCGATATTGTACCGTTTTTCCAGATCAATGAAATCCACGCCCTCTGCCGTGCGCAAGCGCACCATCAGGTATTCGCCCTGCCGTTGGAAGGTCGGCACCTCGTCCTCGTCCCGCAGGATATCCTCACCGTTTATGTATGCCTTAATATCCCTTGCAAACTCGAACCGACGTCCGTTTATGAACGAATGTGCCCCCGGTCCAAGGCCCAGATACTCGGACAAATCCCAATACTTTGCATTGTGCCGCGAACGAAAGCCGGGCTTGGCAAAATTCGAAATTTCATAATGCTCAAACCCGTTCTTGCGCAGCAGATCACACATAGCAAGATAAGTATCCGCCTGCGCGTCATCGTCCGGCAGAACAGGGTTTTCCCGCCCCATCGGCGTGGCAGGCTCAAGCTTCAAGCCGTAGCACGACAAATGCTTCGGCCCGAGCGCCAGACACTGCTCAACCGAGTCGAGGAATTTTTCCTGCGTCTGGCCCGGCAGACCGTACATCAGATCAAGGCTGATGTTGTCAAAGCCCTTCTCCCGCGCCAAATCCACCGCAGTTTTAGCCTGTTCAAACGTATGGATGCGTCCGATACGTTTGAGCTCGTCCTCCTGCGCGGACTGCACGCCGAAGGACAGACGGTTGACGCCATGTTTTTTCATCGCGTCAAGCACCTTTTTATCCGTGCTCTCCGGATTGCACTCGACTGTAATCTCCGCGTCGTCCGCAAGCGGAAATTTATTGCGCACCTCCTGCAGGATGCGGCCAAGATACTTCGGTCCCAGACAGGTCGGCGTGCCGCCGCCGACATACACAGTGTCCACCGTGTAGCCGCTGCACGTTTTCCCGTATTCGCGAATATGCGTCAGCAGCGCCGAAACGTAATTTTTCATCAACTCTGCATCAGTCACGGAATAAAAATCACAGTAAGCACATTTTTTTACACAGAACGGAATGTGCAGATACAACCCCAAAGGCCGATTATTATAACTGAATTTGCTCATGATTCCTCATCCAGCTTCAAGACCGCCATGAACGCTTCGGTCGGAATCTGCACCGTGCCGAGCGAACGCATCTTTTTCTTACCTTCCTTTTGTTTTTCCAACAGCTTTTTCTTTCGCGTGATATCGCCGCCGTAGCACTTAGCCAGCACATCCTTGCGCATCGCCTTGACTGTCTCGCGTGCGATGACCTTGCCGCCGATTGCCGCCTGAATCGGCACCTCGAACAGCTGACGCGGGATATTCTCCTTGAGCTTTTCGCAAATACGGCGCGCACGGCCGTATGCCTTTTCACGGTGCACAATAAACGAAAGTGCATCTACCTGGTCACCGTTGAGCAGCATATCCACCTTGACCAGATCGCTCGGCCGATAGTCGAGGAACTCATAATCCAGCGAAGCGTAGCCGCGAGTACGTGCCTTAAGTGCGTCGAAAAAGTCGTAAATAATTTCGTTTATCGGCATTTCGTAATGCAGCTCTACCAGATTGGCATCCAGATACTGCATATCCTTAAATACGCCGCGTCGCTCCTGACACATCGGCATGATGTTGCCGACATATTCCTGCGGCGTCATGATGGTCGCCTTGACAAATGGCTCACGCGCCTCTTCGATGAGACCCGGATCGGGATAATCATGCGGATTGTCGCACTGGACGACCGTGCCGTCGGTCTTGACAATTTCATAGACCACGCTCGGCAGTGTCGTGACCAAATCGAGGTCAAACTCACGCTCCAGTCGCTCCTGAATAACCTCCATGTGCAGCATGCCTAGGAAACCGCAGCGGAAACCAAATCCCAGCGCCACCGAGCTTTCCGGCTCGAAAGACAACGCCGCGTCGTTGAGCTGCAATTTCTCCAGCGCATCCCGCAGGTCGGGATATTTGGAGCCGTCCTCGGTGTAAATACCGCAGAACACCATCGGCCGCGCAGGACGATAACCCGGCAGAGCCTCCGCCGTCGGGCGTTCAGCCTCGGTGACCGTGTCGCCGACGCGAGTGTCGGATACAGTCTTGATGGATGCGGTAAAATAACCGACCTCACCCGCGCACAGCTCCTGCTGCGGGGACAGTCCGAGCGGCAGCATATAGCCGCATTCGAGTACCTGAAACGTCGCTCCGGTCGCCATCATCTTGACTTTCATGCCCGGACGGATACAACCCTCCATCAGACGCATGTAGACGATAACGCCTTTATAGGGGTCGTACTGGCTGTCGAATATCAGTGCGCGCAGCGGCGCGTCCGGATCGCCCGTCGGCGCAGGGATGTCCGACACGATGCGCTCCAGCACGGAATGGATGTTGATATTCATTTTTGCAGAAATCTCCGGGCTGTCCTCAGCCGGGATGCCGATGATATCCTCAATTTCCTGCTTGACGCGCGGCGCATCCGCAGCCGGCAGGTCAATCTTATTGATAACCGGCACAACCTCCAACCCCGCGTCAATCGCAAGATAGGTGTTGCCCAGCGTCTGCGCCTCGATACCCTGCGCCGCGTCCACAACCAGCAGCGCGCCTTCGCACGCAGCCAGTGAGCGGGAGACCTCATAATTGAAGTCAACATGCCCCGGCGTGTCGATGAGGTTCATCTCATAGGTTTTGCCGTCATCCGCCTCATATTCCATGCGCACAGCGCGCGCCTTAATCGTGATGCCGCGTTCGCGCTCCAGATCCATATTGTCGAGTAACTGCTCCTCCATCTCGCGCTGGGATACCGCTTTGCACTGCTCAAGCAGGCGATCGGCAAGTGTAGACTTACCGTGGTCAATGTGCGCGATAATGGAGAAATTACGAATTTGCTCGCGATTTTTCACCCCGAAAGCTCCTTATCTGTTCCATAATAGCAATATGGAAATATTATAACACGTTCCCGCCTGTCTCACAAGCGTTCTTTTCCGGTTTACCGGCTCCCCATCATTGTTCTGTTTTTTTGCACAAATTTGATTTTCTTTTGCTTCAGATTTGATACGACTACGATATGATAAGAATGTAGACAGCCACATTCTTTTCTCTTTTCCTTATACTCTTCCCAACTGCAGAGGCGGCTTTGGCCGCCTCTGCATATTTTTTCATAAAATGCTTGCATTCTTGCTTTTGCGGGTATATACTGTGTTCAGCAAAGCATTTGACTGCTGTGCTAAAACCGAATATCAGGATTCTTCAGGGCAGGGTGCAATTCCCTACCGGCGGTACAGCCCGCGAGCGGACGCTTATTCAAAGCGAATGATGCCTTTCCAAAAGGCGGATGCATGATTCGGTGAAACTCCGAAGCCGACAGTATAGTCTGGATGAAAGAAGAATGTGCGAAAAACGGCTTTTGTTCCGTTTTCGCTTATTTGCTGTTCTGAAACGCATTTTGTGTTTCAGATTTTTTGTTTTTATGGCGTTTCGCCCCGAAGCCTCTGCTTTCGGGGCGTTTTTTTCATTTTACAGCCCGTACAGGCTGTTCTGATGAGGTGATCCGATTGCAAAACCAAACGGAAACTTACATGCGCCGCGCACTCGATCTGGCCAAACGCGGCGCAGGACATGTCAGCCCCAACCCGATGGTTGGCTGCGTCATCGTTAAAAACGGACGCATCATCGGCGAAGGCTGGCATGAATACTGCGGTGGCCTGCACGCCGAGCGCAACGCGCTGAAAAACTGCACCGAGGACCCGGCAGGCGCAGACCTATACGTTACGCTTGAGCCATGCTGCCACTGGGGCCGCACCCCTCCCTGCACAGAGGCCATTCTCGAAAAGCACATTGGACGTGTATTCGTCGGCTGTCTGGACGCAAATCCGCTTGTTGCCGGCAAGGGCGCACAGATTCTGCGGGATGCAGGCATTCCTGTCGAAACCGGCATCTGCGAAAACGAGTGCCGTCAGCTCAACGAGGTATTCTTCCACTTTATCACAAGCAAAACCCCGTATGTTGTACTCAAATACGCCATGACGCTGGACGGCAAAATTGCCGCGTACACCGGTGACAGCCGCTGGGTAACGGGCGAAGCCGCCCGCCATCACGTACACGAGACACGCGCACGCCTGTCCGGCATCATGGTTGGCGTCGGCACCGTGCTGGCAGACGACCCATTGCTCACTTGCCGCATCGAGGGCGGACACAACCCATGCCGCATTGTCTGTGACAGTCACGCGCGCACGCCGCTGGACTCCCAACTTGTCCGCACCGCGCACGAAACTGACACAGTCATCGCCGTGACCGAATGGAACGAGCGCGCCACGGCACTCAAAAAAGCGGGCGCACACCTATTGCTATGTAACGCCCAAAACGGCAAAGTGGACCTAAACGACCTGATGCGGCAGCTTGGCGCACGCGGGCTGGACAGCATCCTGCTGGAGGGCGGCGCAGAACTGGCGTTTGCAGCGCTCGAGGCAGGCATTGTTCATAAGGTACAGGCGTACATCGCACCCAAGCTGATCGGCGGGGCTACCGCCAAAACGCCGCTCGGCGGCGCAGGTTTCGCCCATATGGCGGACGCTTTGACACTCAAAAACGTAACCGTCACGCCGCTGGGCGAGGACTTCCTGCTTGAGGGGGTGCTGTAATATGTTTACCGGCATCATCGAAGAAATCGGCACCGTACGCCGTATCGAACGCGGCGCCGCAGGCGCAAGACTTACTATCGCGGCAAAAACCGTGCTGGAAGGCACCAAGCTCGGCGACAGCATCGCCACCAACGGCGTGTGTCTGACCGTTGTCTCCATGACAGCGGACAGCTTCAGCGCGGACGTCATGGCTGAGTCGCTGCGGCGCTCTGGCCTTGGCGCGCTGCAAACCGGCTCTCCGGTCAATCTCGAGCGCGCAATGCCCATGAATGGGCGTTTCGGCGGACATATCGTATCCGGTCACATTGACGGCACCGGCACAATTGCATTCCAAAAGCGCGAGGATAACGCAGTCTGGGTGACCGTGAACACCTCTGCTTCCCTACTGCGATATATCGTGGAAAAAGGCTCGATTGCAATTGATGGCGTAAGTCTGACGGTCGCAGCGGTGGACCAAACCGGTTTCTCCGTATCCATCATCCCGCACACAGGCGCACAGACCATCCTGCTGGACAAAAAGCCGGGCGAGACGGTCAATTTAGAATGCGATGTGATCGGCAAATATGTCGAAAAGCTGCTTGCGCCGTATGCACCGGCTGAAAAATCCACTTCAAGCAGCATCACTATGGAATTTCTGGCCCAACACGGGTTCTAAAACAATAAAAGGAGGACAATCCATATGAAACAGCAATATTGCACGGTCGAAGAGGCGCTGGATGAACTGCGCGCCGGCCGCATCATCATCTCCATCGATGACCCCGACCGCGAAAACGAAGGCGACATGATTTGTGCCGCCCAGTTTGCCACCACTGAGAATGTCAACTTTATGGCGACATATGCCAAGGGCCTGATCTGCACGCCGATGAGCGAAACAGTGGCGCAGCGGCTGGGGCTGGAACAAATGGTCAAGGTCAACACCGACAACCATCAGACTGCGTTCACCGTCTCGGTAGACCATGTGGATACGACCACTGGCATTTCCGCAGAGGAACGCGGCTACACCTGCCGCATGTGCGCCGACCCCAACGCCAAGCCGTCAGACCTGCGTCGTCCCGGCCATGTATTTCCGTTAGTGGCACGCTACGGTGGTGTGCTTACCCGCAACGGACACACCGAGGCAACCGTTGACCTGTGCCGACTGGCCGGGCTGGAAGAATGAGGCCTGTGCTGCGAAATCATGCGCGATGACGGCACGATGATGC
>ENA-OWPN01002666-OWPN01002666.1-human-gut-metagenome-genome-assembly--contig:-NODE-2666-length-10223-cov-29.422994_pt1 | contig 10223 bp, 9 predicted proteins | sample MGYA00248266_ERZ651850 | MGnify/ENA primary metagenome ERZ651850 (study PRJEB26924, sample SAMEA4378296) | human gut metagenome | biome: human gut; feature: human-associated habitat; material: faeces... | reverse complement strand
TGCCGCACCTCGCTCGCCGTATCGGCACTTAGAATTATGCGGTATTGCCCTAATAAAATAAAGCGAATATAGAAAAGAAAAATCTATACCGTAAAGCAACCGCCCGGTACAAATCCTGTACCGGGCGGCTGCTTTATGATGAAATAGCAGAGAATGGCAGAAAGTTATAGCTGGTCGATGGTGGGGTAGCTGTCAATGGCACCGTAGCGCTGCACACTGTAACCGCAGAACCGGTTGGAAAAATCCAGCCACTGGTTCAGCTGATCCGCCTGCAGAGCGGGCAGGGCGGCGCGGTCCACCCCGTTTTTGTGCAGCTGCCACAAGAACGAGCCGATGAACCCGTCCCCGGCGCCGGTGGTATCCACGGCCTTTACCGGCTTGCTGGCGGAAAAGCCGTGGGCGGTGCGGGTGTAAGCGTGGGCACCGGCGCTGCCGCAGGTGTAGAGCACCAGCTGTACATGGCCCACAAACAGGCTGGGCAGGGCGGCTTCAATATCACTGGTGCCGGTCAGAAATTCCAGCTCTTCGTCCGAGATTTTGACCACATCGGCCAGCGGCAGGAACTCCAGCACCGTGCGGCGCAAAGCATCACGGTCCGGCCACAGCGGAAAGCGCAGGTTGGGGTCAAAGTCAATGATAGTCCCGGCGCTGCGGGCTGCGGCAATAGCAGTTTTGTGGGCTTCCCGCATGGGGCTTTCCACCAGGGCAACGCTGCAAAAATGCAGGGCATAGGCGTTGGCAAACAGGCTGGTATCCACCTGCTCCGGGGCGTACAGCAAATCGGCTGAGGGCTTGCGGTAAAAACTGAACGTCCGGTTGCCGTCCGCTTCCAGCGAAACAAAGGCCAGGGCGGTGTTGGTTTTGTCCGTCAAACAGATATGGCTGGTATCAATGCCGCAGGCAGCCAGTTCATTAATGATCTTGTGGCCGAACGGGTCATCTCCCAGCTGGGTCAGCAGGGCAGAATCCCCACCCAGGCGGGCATAAGCACCGCATACGTTGGCGGGCGCGCCGCCCACACGGGGGCTGAAAGAGGGAACCTCGGCAAAGGAACAGCCGGTTTTGGACGGAATCATATCGATCAGCGCTTCGCCGATCGCATACAAGGTATCATGTGCCATGGAATGTCCTCCGTTAAATCGAAAGGGAATACAGGGTGCTGCCTGCGCCGCAAAGCTGCACGGCAACCTTGCCCGCTGCCGGGTAATACCGGGTGGAAAGCACCGCGGCACCGTCGTTCAGGAATATTTCCAGCGAGGAAGCATCCCCCACAACACGCAGGCTGCGGCAGTGGGCATCCAGCACAGCCTTGCGCTCGGTGCGCCCGGCGGCAATCGCTGCATCGGTAAAGCGCAGGGTACAGGTGCGGTCCGCTTCGGTGTAAGTCAGGGTCAGGCCATTGGCAATGGTCAGGACAAAATCTCCGACGGGGACGGCAGTCAGGTCAAAGCAGGGGTCCGTTTCAACCGTTTCGCCGTCTGCCGGCTGGCGGGCTTCGCCGCGCAGGGCGTTCAGCTCGGCGGCGGGGACTTGCAGCAGGCAGCCATTGCCGTCCTGGGTCAACACGCGGGGCAGGGTCAGGCAGTGTTGCCAGCCATACTCCACGGTGGGGTTGGTGTAATCGGCATCCGGCATGCCCATCCAGCCAAACTGGATGCGGCGGCCATCCGCGGCGGCAAAGCTTTGGGGCGCGTAATAGTCAAAGCCATCGTCCAGGGCGTGGAATTCGCTCAATGTGCAATCGGTGCGCCAGTCACCCTGCAGGGCAAAGTAACCGCAGCCGTACACGTTCTGGCAGGCAATGCCCTGGGGCGATACCGCCAAAAACCACTGGCCGTCCAGTTCAAACAGGTCGGGGCATTCCCACATGTAGCCAAAGGCTTTGGGGGTAGTGATGGTGTTGATGTGGTTCCAGTGCAGCTTGTCGGCGCTTTCAAACACCAGCACTTCGCCATGGTCGTCCAGTGTTCGGGCACCCAGCACCATATAGTAGCGCCCATCCAGTGCAAACACTTTGGGATCGCGCACATGGCAGGTCAGCCCGGCGGGATAATCCTGGTTGTACATCAGGCAGCGCTTGTTGTCCAGATGGATGACATCGCGGCTGGTGGCAAGGCAGACATTGTGCCCGCGCCCCTGCTTGATGTAGTCATATTCGCCGGGGCGCTTGACATTGCCGGTATAGTACAGGTACAGCATGCCGTCCTCCACCAGAGCGGAGCCGGAATAAACGCCATGGCAGTCAAACGGTTCGTCCGGGTACAGCATTACGGGCAGGCGTTCCCAGTGGAACAAATCGCGGCTGCGCACGTGCCCCCAGTGCTTGACCCCTCCCGTGGGGTCAAACGGGCCGTACTGATAAAACACATGGTATTCATCGCCGATCTGGCACAGCCCGTTGGGGTCGTTCAGCCAGCCCACAGGGGGCTGAACATGCAGCTTTTGCCGGTGGGGATCCGCCGCCGCGCGGGCGGCCCCGGCGGCTTCCACCATGGGGACAAGACGCTTCAAATCACGCTGCAAGGCATTCATAACAGGTAGCTCCTTATTGATTGAGAGGGGAAAACATCAGGCTTTGGCTTCCTCGGCTTCGGGGGTCCAGATCACCCAGGTCACAGCGAAGGAAACGCCGAAGGAAATTGCCATCATGATGAGGTACTGCAGCGGCATGTGCAGATGCAGCAGGATGCCGAAGATGCCGGTCACGCCGGTGCCGGTGGCACCCAGGCCGGTCACGCTGGCATACAAAGCGCCGCAGGCACCGCCGACCAGGCCGCCGATAAAGGGCTTAAAGTAGCGCAGGTTGACGCCGAAGATGGCGGGCTCGGTAATGCCCATGCAGGCAGAAAGGGCGGAGGGCAGGGCCATAGACTTAACTTTGGCGTTCTTGCTCTTGAGGGCAACGGCAAAAGCGGCACCGCCCTGGGCAACGTTGGCGGCACTGGCCAGGGGCAGCCAGTAGGTGAAGCCAAACTTGGCCAGCTGGCCAAGGTCGATCAGGGTATACATATGGTGGATACCGGCCACAACGGTGACGGCGTACAAACCGCCCATGATGAAGGAACCGATGCCGAACGGCAGCTGAATTAAAGCCTGAACGCCGTTGATGATGCCGTCCTCCAGCGTGGTGAAGATTGGGCCGATGACAGCGAGGGTGAGATAACCGGTAACGAAAACGGAGACCAGCGGGGTAACAAACAGGTCGATCATGGCAGGCACAACTTTGTGCAGCCGCTTTTCAATCTGGCACATCAGCCATACGGCAATGATAACGGGGATAACGTGGCCCTGGTAGCCGACCAGCGGAATTTTGTACAGCCCGCCAAACACCGACTGGTAGGTCTGCACGCCCTCAGAAGCAACGGTCCAGGCGTTCTGCAGGTTGGGGTGAATCATGATCATGCCGATGACAGCACCCAGGAACTGGTTGCCACCAAACACCTTTGCGGCGGAGAAGGCGATCAGGATAGGCAGGAAGGTGTACGCCGTGTTGGAGAACAGCTGGGCAAACACATAGATGGAACCGCTGGTATCAATGTTCAGGAAGCCGTTGTTGACCATAAAGTTCAGCGCTTCCATAATGCCCATCAAAAAGCCGGAAGCCACGATGGCCGGGATGATGGGAACAAAGATATCGCCCAGCGTCTTGATGGCCCGCTGGTACCACGGCGCTTTGGAAGCGGCAGCCTGTTTGACTTCCTCCTTGCTGGCACCGGTGATTCCGGCCAGGGCGGTGAACTCGTCATACACCTTGTTCACAATGCCGGTGCCGAAGATGATCTGCAGCTGGCCCTGGGCTTCAAATACGCCCTTGGCGCCCTCAGCATTTTCGAGCTCTTTTTTGTTCACCTTGGAATTATCTGCAATCACCAGGCGCAGGCGGGTTGCGCAGTGTGCGGCCGATACAATGTTGGAAGCACCGCCGATGTTGTCCAGTACCTGCTGGGCTGCTTTCTTGTAATCCATGTTGCACGCTCCTTCTTTTATCTGTTGGCCCGGTAGGAGGTTCCGGGGCCTGTTTCATTTGACAGCTTTATTATATACGAAGGTGAGTGCTTTTTCTATTGACCAAACGACCCAACTTGCAAAGGCTCTGTTATCGATTTCACACAGTTTCACACCGTTCTTTGGTAAAATGCACAAAAAACAGGGGACTGCATGGAAAGGGTGCACAAAACAAAAACTTCCCCGCAGTGATGCAGGGAAGTGTGGCGCAAAGGATGCCTGTTATAGCGACCAGACATTTTCATCTGAGTTGTCATCCCCGGTGGAGGCCCGGCATTTTAACTCATAATCCAGCTTGATCATCTGCGGCTCGGCATGGGGGTCCGCCAGCATGTCCAGCAGCAGGCGGGCGGCTTTGTCCCCGGCGGTGCGGTAATGCAGATGGGCGCTGGTCAGCGGCACATAGGCAACGCGGCCAATGCGGTTGTCGCCCACAGCGGCAATCATGATGTCCTCCGGCACCCGCAGACTGTGGCTGCGGCAGTATTGCAGCGCACCCAGGGCGATGGAGTCGGTCGCGCAGAACAGGCAGTCCAGCCCCGGCGCACGGCCAAACAGCTGTTCCGCCTGGTGGTAGCCGGATTCCATGTTGAACTTGGCAATGCTCATCCGCTGCGTCTGGGGCACGAGACCTGCATCCCGCAGCGCACTGTCAAAGCCTTCGCGCCGGGCAAGGCCGACGGCTTTATCCAGCAGGGTCACGCCCAGGTAGCCCGGCTTGCGCCGCTCCTTTTGCAGCATGTGGGCGGTGGCGGCCTGCGCCGCGCCGAAATCATCGTGGAACACGCAGCTGAACCCGGGATACTGCTGCCCCACGATTACCACCGGCACATGCAGGCTTTGCAGCACCGCGTGGTGTTCCGGGGTAAACATGGTGGCAATCAGGATAATGCCGTCCACCGTATCATGCCGCAGGGTATCCAGCGCGCGCACTTCGCGGGTGTTGTCGTTGGCGGTGTTGATCAACAGCAGCTGGTAGTTCTGGTCGTCCAGTACCCGGCTGATGCCCTCCACCATGCGAGCGCAGCTTTCGCTGCTCAGCCGCGGCATGATCACCCCAATCTGCCGCGTGCGGCGGGTGCGCAGCATCTGGGCCTGCATACTGGGGCGGTAGCCGGTGGCTTCCACCGCAGCGGCAATCTGGGCGCGCTTTTCGGCGCTTAAGTACCCGCCGTTAAAATAGCGGCTGACCGCTGCCTTGGATACCCCGGCATATTGGGCAAACGCGGTAATGTTCATAGGCCGCACTCCTGTCCGGCTGCCGGCGGGGGGAAACTTGCCGGCGCACTTTTTTATCAGTATAATGCAGAAACTGGCAGGGTGCAACGGGAAAGAGCGGAGAAAAGAAAAATAAGAATGAATGGCATGAGGCAAAGAGTAAAATAGACAAAAAACGGGGATTGAATTTGTGCTTTTGACGGAGAAAAAAGAATGAAAGCTGAATACAAAAAAGCACACAGCTAAAAAGATTTACCAGAATGAATTTGATGTAAAAGTTATCTTTCGCGCTGGCACAGGATGAAAAGATATGCTATAATATAATATTAGTTACACGATGAAAAAAGTAAGATGCCCCTGATGCCAGTGCGGATGTGCGCAGGGCAATGATATGTGTTTAGTGAGGAAAAAGAATGGGACTGCTGCAAAAAATTCAGGCAAAAACCGAGGAAGCCCGCGCGAAGGAAAAGATCCGCCCGCTGCTGGAAAGCCGCATGATGCGGGACATCCTGCTGGAGATCGGCCAGCGCGGCAACGAAGTGCTGGACCCGCAGTCCGTTCCATTGGCTATGCGCCGCCGTGCCGCCCAACTTGCCAGCGAAAGCGGCCTGAGCGGCCTGAAGCAGTGCGCTGTGGATGAACTGCATCTGGACGAAGAGGGAATCACGCTGGTCTGCAAGGGGGAGCGCACGGCATTTTTGTACGCAGACTATAACTATGAAAACATTGAGGATACCGACTGCCTGCCCGCTGTGGCCGAATACCTGGTGCAGCACATGCGCGGCTATTATAACATTACCCGCAGCTTTTACAGTGTGCCCAAAGCCAACGGCCATGTGGAGGAAAAGACTCGTGAGGTGACCGTGGTGCGCCACCACGAGGATACCCCCTTTGCCCCCGGCCCGGTGCAGAAACAGCATTTGTTCTGATGCACATGAGATATCCCCCAGTATACAGGAATTATGCCGCCCCGCATCTTGACGCGGGACGGCATTTTTGCTATACTAATTTAGTATCCGGCAGGAACCCAGAACATGGAGCATTCCCCAAGAGGTCGTAAGAGGGAACACTCGAAATCACACCCTGCGGGAAGTTCCGCGCAACAAAATTAAATATGCAGATGTACTCAAGAGGTCGTAAGAGGGAGCACTCGAAATGCTTTAGGACAGGAGACTGTCGCGTGGGTTCGACTCCCACCATCTGCGCCATATCCGTCGTAGAATCGAAAGATTTTACGACGGATATTTTTGTTTACGGCTTTGAAATGTGATGCTGTAAGTTTACGCAATGACTATTACAAGCCAAAATCCACTTGCAACAATAATCTGTTGCAAAAAGCCATTTGTTGCCCGAATTGTTGCCCACAGTTCATGGTTTCCTGCGAGAAGGGATAATAACTTATAAAGAGTTATCTCCAACAGCAGCGTTTTTCGGTGTTGCGAATACTGCTTGGTGGTATGCCGTCAGCACACTGAGTTTGCGCTGCTCCTGTACTTGTACATAGCGGGTCGTGACGGTGTTGATTTTCAGATTTACGCCCATTTGCTGGGAAAAATCGTCCACTGAATGTCCGAGAATTTGGCTAACTGCATAAAAATCACCTGTCAAATTGTACATATTGGTGCCCGCTGTGCCGCGTAGATCGTGAAATCGGATTTTCGGCATCCCGGTGCTGCGCATAAATCCGTTAAACTTGACCGAAATACGCTTTTGTAAGTATGGCGAACCGTCCGGCTTGCACACAACAAGATCGTTATCGTAATACTTGACCCCGCCGAGCTTGCACAACCGCCGCTGGTCGGCTTGTTCCTGTTTGAGCCGCAAAAAGATAGGCATCGCTTCTTCTGTAATGGGAAATGAGCGTGTTTCGCCCTCGTCACGGTCCTTCAAGGGTTCCAGGTGTGGCACAATTTTAGCATCTTTTGGCAGGTCACAGGGGATTTGACCTCGCAAGGTAATTTGCCTGTGCGTCAAATCAACATCACGCCAGCGTAACCCCAGTGCTTCGCTGAGTCGCAGCCCAAACAGAACAGCGAGCAGCACCACGGTCTCAAGTGCATTACCATGTACAAACGCCAAAAGCTGCTGCACCTGTTCCACAGTGTACTTGTCATATTTGCGCCCGGCGTTCTTACTAAACCGTGTCATAATGTTCTTGGCTGGGTTGTTTGGAATGTAGCCATACTTTACCGCCGAGGACAGCGCAGAGCTTAAAATTCGATGGCAATAACGCACTGAATTCTCCGCCAGTCCCTTCTCACGCAGTTGCGCAATCATATCGTCAATCATTTGGGGTGTCAGTTTATTCAGAGGTACTTCGCCCAGCATGGGAATTAGATGTATGCTTATGCCGCTCCAATAGCTGTATCGTGTACTTTTTGCAAGGTTATGGTGGTAGCTTTCGTACCACTTGGGCAGATACTCTTTTAGCTTTTGTTTGCTCTCTGGTCCATAGCCGACCATAGCGGCGCTGCCAGTCTGTAACTCCAGCTTGATCTGTGCCTCATACAATTCTGCTTCCCTGTGCGTTGCAAATCCACGTTTGGCAATACTTTTCTGCTTGCCGTTCTCATAGACTTTCACATTGACATCGTAGACAATGCCCGGTCTGCCTGTTAAAATTCCTTGGCTGTTTCGCTTGTTTTTGACTTTTCTCTCGCGGATCGCCATATCAGCACCCACCACTTACAGACCTTGCTGGGGTCTTGGCACGGTTGTAATAATCCCAAATCGCCTGTTCGGAAATCAGGCGACGGTTGCCGTTCTGGATAAACTCCAGTTCACCGTCAGCCATCAGCTGACGCAGCTTGTTTTCTCCGATGCCGGAAATAAGCGCCATCTGCTCTACGGTTTTGAGCATAGGCACGAACGCGGGATGTTCATCCCTGTTCATACGAGATTTTTGCTTGCTGTATCTTGCCATAACTATCCCTCCTGCGGTATAATTTAATAAATAAGTGTTTATCTGTTCAGCGATGTGCACAGGAACACAAACATTTGCAAAAATTGAAGACTTGGTATATTCAGTTTTCAAGGTTCATAAGCAGGAAACACATTTTGTATGTCTTGCTTATACAAACATTATAGCGCATACTTTTTGTATGTCAATGATTTGTTCTATTATTTCTTATTTTGTTCACATTTGGGGGAATTTTTCTATGGATACCCAAGGCAGACGAATAAAAAAGCTCCGTATGGAAAACGGCTTTTCTCAAAAAAAGCTAGCCGACATGGTGGGAATTGTAACGACCCACCTTCAGGCTTATGAATATGGCACGCGTCACCCGAAAGAAGAAATTCTCGACCGTTTGGCTCTTGCGCTTGATGTAGTTCCAAGTATGCTGCAGCCTTTGGATGTCGATACTGTGGAGGGCCTTTTGGGAATCATTTATGAAATGCACACCAGCTATCACGGACTGGAAATTGTAGAAGATGAAGATGGGCGTGTTTCGATTCGCCTGCCTGACACCCTGCAGGCTATGCCGGCCAAGAAATCGCTGCTGAGAATCAAGCGCATTCTGGATCAAAGCACACGCAACCTGCCTGAACCGGAATATCAGTCGGAGGAGCAACTTGCCGAGGGCGCGGAGATTTTGCCGGACACGAGTGTTTCCGTCGGGCAGGAGCGCAGATGGCAGAAAGAGCATAGGGGATTACTGATGCACGCCACTGACTTGTACAAGCCGGAAATTAATTATATTCAGCTTTTTGCAGATAAAGAAGCGATTCAGAACAGTGAAGATGATACCGATAGTGAGGACATTCCTTTATGAGCGATTATCCTTTTAATCCATTTATGGACGATTATTCATTAAAAGAAAATCAGCATAAGATTGCTGAGGCTATTTATAATGATTATAGCGTGCTGAAATTTGGCGCTTTCGGTGAGAAGTATCTCTATGCCGTCTGTGATTATGACGTCCGTAAATACAATAGCTTGCGTCGCCGCCCGGATTTCCGGCAGTTTATCGCAGACAAGGATAAACACTACCGCCGTTTGATGAGCATTTTGATGGTAAAAAGCGAATCCTCAAGAGATTCTGTCGTTGATTACAAGACCAAGTATCCTCATATGTGGGACTTTATTACCGACCGAATGCGCAGAAAGAGCGAGCCATGGATTGATGCGCAGATATTATATGATGTAAAAAAAGGGCGCTAATACGTTTTGACGATATAGTGCGCGTTTATGTTTATGAAGGCCGTGCTTTCATGGATGAAAATGCCGCTTATAAGCCAAAGGAAAAGACCGAAGTTGCGAGGCAATGTGCTTTGCAGCTTCGGTCTTTTTGATTTCTTGGTTGGAATGATACAGCAACAGTCTCAATGCCGAACATCAGTGTTTCGGAAAATGATACCGCGCAGCACCTGCAAACAGAACGAACCTTTTCATTTTACTGTCACTGCCGTGCTTCCTAACGACAGATGCAATTCTGCGATTTCAGCAACTCTATAATCTCATAGTTCGTTTTGTATTTTTTCAAATCTCCCATACAAATTGTAATGTCGATTGCATACATTCAGCTCTGAATCCACATGAGCCGCACCGAGTAATAGATATTAATTGGGACCTTTTTGCAATGTCAGACAATGATTTGTAGACATTTTCACCTAAATGCATTGCGCTTTTGCTTGAACGATTGCATAATATAATGGAATTAATTGTTTGAATAAACCTATCAAAGTGCCAACACAATGTTTTGTGTTGGCACTTTGGTATTGATATGTCTACTCAGGTCCGACATTAGAAAAATGCAGCTGTTGGTCGAAACTGAAAATGCCTTTCAAGTTCGTAGCAAAATTGTTTTAATTTTGTTTCGTAAAAAAATTTAGGCAATACCGCATAATTCTAAGTGCCGATACGGCGAGCGAGGTACGGCAACTGCTAAGCCAAAAGCGCAGATAATACTGGATGCTGCAAAGGTGAGCGCCGCCGGTGGCGGATACAGCGAACCGAAGCAGGGGCAGCGGTCGCAGAGTGCGAGGGGCTTTTGCCCCCG
>ENA-OWPN01002662-OWPN01002662.1-human-gut-metagenome-genome-assembly--contig:-NODE-2662-length-10255-cov-3.866078_pt1 | contig 10255 bp, 8 predicted proteins | sample MGYA00248266_ERZ651850 | MGnify/ENA primary metagenome ERZ651850 (study PRJEB26924, sample SAMEA4378296) | human gut metagenome | biome: human gut; feature: human-associated habitat; material: faeces... | reverse complement strand
AACCCACGTAACCAGCTTGGAAGGCTGGAATTCTACCATTGAACTACACCCGCAGGTCCAAAGGCGGTCTTTGGCGACATCAGTTATCATACCAAAAGAGGGGGGCTTTGTCAACCGTTTTTCAGAATTTAGCGGGAGAATTTTGCAAAAAAGGTTGTCAGCGTCCGCGGGATGTGTTAAAATTCTAATGTAGTATGCACTATCACACGAAAGGACGATTTTTCCTATGTCTGGACATTCCAAATGGAATAATATCAAACGCAAAAAGGGCGCTTCCGATGCGGCCAAGGCCAAGGTATTCACCAAGGTGGCCCGTGAGATGTCGGTAGCGGTAAAAGAGGGCGGCGCCGACCCCGATACCAACGGCAAGCTGCGCGACTGCATCGCCAAGGCCAAGGCTGCCAATATGCCCAACGAGAATATCGAGCGCTGCATAAAAAAGGCCGCCGGCAGCGAGGATAAGAACAGCTACGAAGAGATGGTATATGAGGGCTACGGCCCCAACGGCGTTGCCGTTATCATTGAATCGCTGACCGATAACCGCAACCGTACCGCCGGTGACCTGCGCCATTACTTTGATAAGTGCGGCGGCAACCTGGGCCAGAACGGCTGCGTTTCCTACCTGTTTACCAAGAAGGGCCAGATCGTCATTGATAACAGCGAGGGCGAGCTGGACGAGGAGAAGGTGATGGAGGACTGCTTTGATGCCGGGGCCGAGGATGTGGATTTCGATGAGGATACCATTGAGGTGTATACCGGGGTGAATGAGCTGCGCGAGGTGCGCGAGGCGCTGGAGAAGAAGGGCTATACCTTCCTTTCCGCTGAGCCGGCCTATATCCCCAGCACCTACACCGCCCTGCCGGAGGACGCCGCCGATAAGATGACCCGTCTGATGGACCTGCTGGATGACTGCGATGATGTGCAGGGATTCTGGCACAACTGGGAAATGTAATATCCCCGCAAATATTCCAAGAGCGGCGCCCCCAAAGCGCCGCTTTTTTGGCAAAAGGGAGGGCAGACTATGAAAGGAGTGCGTCTGATAGCTGCGGCGTTGTGCGCGCTGCTGGTGCTGGCGGTCCCGGTCATGGCCGATGATGGCTTGGAGCTTCCCGGCGTGGTTGACCCAAATGACATGCCTGCGTTAGAGCAGCCCGCCGAGCCTTCTCCGGAGCCTTCTCCGGAGTCTCCTCCTGCCCCGGAGCCGGCCCCGCCGGCGGAGCCGCCGCAGGAACCCACCGGGGACGGTGCCGGAAATAATGCCAGAGATGCCGCTGGGACAAACAGCGCCGGGACAGAGAACGGGAATTCTTCCCAGCTGGATGACGGCCTGTGGGGCGATTGGAGTAACCCGAGCAATATCCCCGGTAAGGAGGAGCCCTCCGAAGCGCAGCAGGAGCTGGAGCAGGCCCGCCGGGAGCTGGAGGAAAAACAGCAGCAGCGCGATGAGGCGTTCCGGGAGGCGGAGCGGGAAAATGCCGCCCTGCCGGAGGAAGAAGAGAAGCAGAAGAAGCCCGCCGGCAGCAAGGCGGCCGATGCCGCCCCCACCGAGCTGGTGCTGCCCCAGCGGGAAGCGAGAACCGGCAGCCCGGTGCGGTACATCCTCATCGGGGCGCTGCTGGCCGGGGCCCTTTGCATTGCCATTTACCTGTTTACCCACCCGGCGCGGGAGGACGACCCCGCCGATGAAACCAAATCATGAGAAGCCACGATCCGAAAGGAGGAGCGCCCATGCCGGAGCCGAACCTGTGCCGCCACTGTTTTTCCGTACTGGAGGAGGGGGAGACGGTCTGTTCCGCCTGCGGGCAGAAGCCGGAGGCCCCCAACCCCGATGCCGCCCTGCCGCTGGGAACGGTGCTCTCCGGGCAGTACCGCGTGGGGATGGTGCTGCACCACAATGACCTGCTGACCACCTATCTGGCCTGGGATGCCGAAAAGGACCGCAAGGTGCGGGTGGAGGAATTCTTCCCCGGCATCCTGAAGCGGGCAGAGGACCATAAGGGCATCCTGCTCATCTCCGCCGAGAGCAAGACACTGTTCCGTACCATGGCCAGCGACCTGCACGACCGCTGGAAGCGCCTGATGGAAGTAAACCACAAGGCCATGCTGAAAACATTGGTGCTCTTTTCCGAAAATGACACCCTGTACCGGGTGACCGAATATCTGCGCATGGAGCCGCTGGAGGAGTATCTTTCCCGCCAAAAGGGAGAGATGAGCCTGACCGATGCCCGGCAGCTCATCAGCCCGCTCATTTCGCTGCTTAGCCAGCTGCACAATATGGGCCTGACTCACTGCGGCATCTCCCCGCAGAACATCTATGTGGACAGCCGCAAGCGGGTCATCCTGGATGGCTTTGCCCTGCCGGAGCTGCGCACCGTGGGCAACGGCCTGCACGCCGAGCTTTACGCCGGGTACAGCGCCCCGGAGCAGTATTCCAAGGCACTGTGGCAGGGAGAATGGACCGATATCTACTCGCTGGGAGCGGTGCTGTACCGCATGCTGGCGGGACAGGCCCCGGTAAGCGCCGAGCTGCGCGGGGAAAGGGATGATTACCTGGCGCCGCTGGGCAAGCTGCGCCCCGACCTGCCGGAGCATGTCTGCGAGGGCATCATGAAGGCACTTTCGGTGGATCACAAGCAGCGCTACCGCTCCATGGAGGCGTTTTCCGCCGCCCTGCTGGAGGAAGCCGGTGCCAATACCGCCGTGTTCCGGCCGGAGGCCCCGCCCCGCCCGGCGGAAAAACCGGCGGCCGCGGGCCCAAAGCAGTTTTCTCCGCCCATGGTGCTGCTGGCGGTGCTGCTGGCGGTCAGCGTCATCGGGAATGTCCTTTTGGCGCTGTGGAACAGCGGCGCCTTTGACGGCAAGGAGCAGCCCGCCACCCCGGTGATGGAGCGCAGCCTGGAGGGGTACTATCTGCCGGCGATAGAGGACGAGCTGGAGCAGATGAGTGGGTATAATTTCATCTACCGCTATGAGTACAGCGATACCTACCCCAGCGGGGTGATCTATAAGCAATCGCTGGCGGTGGGGCAGGTGCTGCCGGAGGATGGCAGTGTGACGCTTTATATCAGCAAGGGACCGCAGTATACCGTCATGCCGGACCTGTACGGCGCCAATGAAGCCTACGCCATCCGCATCCTTACCGATTGCCAGATCAGCTATACCATCGTCTACGATACCAACCCGGAAACGGGCGGGGAACCGGGTACAGTGGTGGGCACCAGCATCGCGCCGGGCAGTCCCGTCGGGCCCAGGACCGCCGCCGAGGTGGATACCGTCACGGTGACCATCAAGGGCGCTTCGGAGGAGCCATTCTACGGCTGAACAGAAGAATAAACCAAAGCCCGCGGGAGAGGCGCTCTCCTGCGGGCTGATTTTTATTTTGCGGCGGCGAATGGAAAAAAGGGTGGGAGGACAGGAGGACGGGCCGCAGATAGGCTGATGCCTGACAAGGTCCGGCCGCGCAGTCATCGCCGCCTTTTGCCGGTGCCGCCGGTCACAGCGCCCGGGGAACGCTACAACAGCGTGCGGCAGCTGGGGGTGATGGATTCCTTGAGATGCTCCATCATGCGCAGGGCGGCATCTAGGGTGCTCAGCAGCTCGGCCCGGTCGTCCTCCAGGCAGTAGGCCGGCAGCTCCGAAAGGTGCTCCATGATATTATCCAGATGGTCGTGCCGCACATACAGCAAAAACCGGGGCTCCATGCCGTTCCATTCCGCCATCAGCTCCTCGCATTGGCGCTGGGCGGTGGCGGCGCCTTCTTTTTCCACCTGCTGCCGTACCGCCGCCGTGTGCTCCGTAAGCCGATCGATGCTTTGCTGCATATCCACCAGCGTGTAAATGCTGATGCCGATGATAATAAGCAAAATGCCCACCGCCGCTAAAAATCGTTTCATCGGCCACGCTCCTTCGCCACAATATCACAGCTGCCATCGGGGCAGGCGACCATCAGGTACACCTCATCAATTTTGAGCTTTTGGGCGGCGGCTTTCTTTTCCACCCAGCGCAGGTCCTTGCCGCTGCGGCGCAGGGCCTCGTGCATCACGGTGCCCTCGCACACCACAGCCAGCGGCGGGGCGTTATCCTCCGGCTGATCCGGCATGGCCAGCACCTGCGGCGTCACCGGGCGGTTCTGGTACTTCTGGTAGATGGAGAGCTTGCCGTTGGTCTCCACCACCGCAAACTCCACCTCCTCTGCCCGAAAGATGCCGTTCTGCCGCAGCTGGATCATCAGGTCATCGGCGGAAAAGCGCAGCTCCCGCATTTCCCGCTGGTCTATTTTCCCATCGTGGATGATGATAATGGGCCGCCCGGAGACAATGCGCCGCAGCCGGGCGCTTTTCAAGCAGAGGAAGGAGGTCAGCACCTCGAAGCACATGAGCGCCAAAATGGGCAGAAGCCCCGCGAACATGGGGCTGTCCGTTTCCTCAATGGTGAGGGTGGCGATATTGGAAATGAGGATGGTGATGACCAGCTCCGAGGGCTGCAGCTCCCCGATCTGGCGCTTGCCCATCAGCCGGATGCCGAACACAACCACAAGATACAGGATCATCGTCCGCAAAAATGTGACCAGCACAAAAAATCACCTCGCATGGAGGGTATTATTTACGGATTTGGGCGGCATATTCCCGCACATATTCCGGCGGCCGCGGCGAATAATGAAAAGGAATTTCCCCGGCAGGGAAAATGATATTTTCGGCGAAGAAAACCGCATCGCGCGTCAGCCTGCCCACGGCGCTTCCTGGCCCGCCTGCGGCTTTCTCCTGCCGGGAAAGACCCGATATCTGCCGGGGAGCGGCGCCGAGTGGAGGGAGAAATGATGCCGGAAAAACTGGACAGCAGCATTGTGCTGCTGCGGGAGCGCATTGAGCAGGGGATGCGCGGCTCCGCCGATCTCATTTTGGATGAATTTGAGCTGGCCGGGGTAAAGGGCCTGGCTTTTATGTTCGATGGTCTGGTGAGCAATACCCAGGTCAGCGATTTTTTGCTGCGCCCCATAAACCGCATGGCCCCGCCGGAGGCCGACCCGGAAAAGCTGTGGGAGTACCTGCGCTCACAGTTTTTATTCAGCAGCGAGCAGGGCATCGTGGAGACCTACGAGGATCTCTTTACCAAGGCGATGAGCGGCTTTGCCATGGTGATGCTGGATGGCGTGCCCCGGGCGCTCTCGCTGGGCTATCAGGGCTTTGAGACACGGGGCGTGGGGGAGCCCGCCATGGAGAAGAACCTCCGCGGCTCCCGGGAGGGCTTTACCGAAAGCAACAATACCAATACCGCCATGGTGCGCCGCCGGCTCAAATCCCCCAATCTGACGGTGGAAACGCTGTACCTGGGCCGGCAGAGCCGCACCAATGTGCGCCTTTGCTACCTCAGCGATGTGGCGGCGCCCGAAACGGTGGAGGCCGTGCGGCAAAAATTGCGGGAGGCTTCTCTGCCGCTGGTGCTGGACAGCGGCTTTTTGCAGGCGTTCATCAGCAAGGGGGCGGCATCGCTTTTCAGCGGGACGGGCACCACCCAGCGCCCCGATACCCTGTGCGCCAAGCTGGTGGAGGGCAGAGTGGGCGTTATGGTGGACGGCAGCCCCAATGTGATGATCGCGCCCTACCTCTTCACCGAGCATTTCCATACGCTGGATGACTACACCCAGCGGCCCTATTTTACGGCGTTTGTGCGGCTTTTGCGGCTGGCAGCGTTCTTCCTTACGGTGCTGCTGCCGGGCTATTATGTGGCGGTGGTCACCTTCCACCCGGAGCGTATTCCCCGGATGCTGCTGCCCGCCTTCCTCGGCTCTGTTTCGGCCACGCCGCTTTCCGCTATGGGGGAAGCCTTGGCCCTTTTTTTGCTGTATGAGCTGCTGCGGGAGGCGGGGCTGCGCCTGCCGGATGCCATTGGGCATACCCTCAGCGTGGTGGGCGGCATCGTCATCGGGGATGCCATTGTGACCGCCGGACTGGTGGGCCTGCCCATGATCATCATTATCGCGCTGACCGCGGTGAGCGCCTTCGCGGTGCCCAGCCTGTACGAGCCGGTGACCATTCTGCGGTTTTTATTCATCTTCATCGGCGGGATATTGGGGCTTTACGGCATGGTGCTGGGCTTTTTGGTGCTGGTGGTCAACCTGTGCAGCCTGCATACTTTGGGTACGCCGCTCACGGCGCCCATCGCGCCGTGGCAGCCCCGCACCCTGCGGGATCTATTCTGGCGCAGCGGCTGGCAGCGGCTGGGGCAGGAGGATTACAATGTGTCCTCCGCCCGCCAGCGGGAAAGGGGGCAGACCGATGACCAGGACGCGTGAGATCAGCGGCAGCGGGCAAATATTCGCTTTGTTGGTATTATCCCAGTGCTTTTGGCTGCTGTGCTGCCGCCCGTCCCTTGTCAACGGCCTGTTGAGCATGGCGGCCTCGGCGGTGGCCTATGGGGTGGTGTTCCTGCTGGCGGTATTCTGCCGCCGCTGCGCCGCCCGGGGGGAGACCCCTCTGTCGCCGGTATTTGCCGCATGGGGTGCGCTCCTTACGGTGGGATATTTCGCGGTCACGGCCGAACAGCTGCTTTCCGCCGCCCGTGTTCTGTTCGAGGGTGTGTTTTCCCCGCTTCTCCTGCTGCTGGTGCTGCTGGGCGCGGTGTGGGCGGCCGCTGCCGCCGGGCAGGAGGCCCTGGGCCGGGCCGCCTTTGTCAGTCTGTTTTTATTTTTGATCGCGGTGCTGCTGCTTTCCCTTGGGGTGCTGCCGCAGGCTACGGCGCTCAATCTCCGCCTGCCCGAAGAGGATCCTTCCCGCCTGGGGGAGGAGATATTATTTATCCTGCCCCGCCAGGCGGAACCCCTGCTGCTGTTGCTGTTTGCCCAACGATGCAGCCGGCCGCGGTCTGCCGCCCTGCTGCTGTGGGTGCCCGCCGGTTGGCTGCTGGGCGGCCTTTTGCTGCTATTGGCGGCGCTGGTGCTGGGGCACTACGGCAGCCTGCAGCCCTACCCCATGATGCAGCTGGCCCGGTCGGCCGGGCTTTCCGGCATGGTGCCGGTGTACTGCTTTTTGCTTATCACGGCGGCGTTTTTCCGGCTTATCGGATTGGCGGTTGCCGCCGCGCGGTTGGGCGGTATGGCTGGCTGCCGCCCAAAATGCTCCCTTTGGGCAGGCGTGGCGCTTTCCCTTGGCGGGGTAGCGCTGCTGCACTATACCGGCTGGCCGGATGCTGACATTTATCCCATCTTGGCTGTGACGGGCCTGCTTTGGCTGATTTTTGCCCTGCTACCGCCGCGGGGCACCGGGAATAAGCGGGACCGGCGGCGTTAGCGGCTCAACAGGCGCCAGCCCGATTTCATCGGGCACCAGCCTGCCCTCGCCGCTGCCTGGCCGCTCGCCGCTTCTGCCCGCCGCCCCGCCCTTTGCTTATCTTCTCATTTAGGAGGTTCCCTATGTCGCTTCGCCGCTTTTTTGTCCTGCTTTTGCCCCTTGTGCTCTGCCTGCTGCCCGGCTGCGGAGAGCGCCCCATCTCCTCCCGTCTGGTCCTTTCCTCCATGGGGGTGGAGTGCTCCGCCCGCCCGCTTACCGCCGTGCTGGAGGTGATCCGGGAGGAGGAAAATGAGACCATCACCGTGCAGGGGGAAAGCTTCACCGCCCTCTTTTCCGCCGCCGAGCGCCAAACCGGGGAGCAGGTCTACCTTGGTGCGCTGCAAAGCATCGTCTTTTCCGGCGTGCCCGATGGCAGCACGCTGCGGGAGTATCTCCGTGCGCTGCTGGCCGATGGAAGGCTTTCCCCCAATACCCAGATCGCCCTGTGCGGGGACGCCCTTTCACTGTATGATGGGGAAGCGCTCACTGGGGATAGCATCACCGCCCTGCTGACCCGCCAGTATACCGATAGCCGCCGCAATGGACTCAAGGAGCTGCTGAACCTGCTGGAGGGGACCGGCCGGGAGGGTCTGATCCCCTGGCTGACGACGGCGGAGGGCGAGCTGCGGGAAACGGGTGCCATCGCCACCGGGCAAAGCGACTACACCGCCCCCGAGGAGCCGGAGGAGATCTGCCTTATGCTGCTGGGCGAGCGCCCGGAAATGCGCTATGCGCTTTCGGCTGGAGCGGGGGAGGCGAGCATCCTGCTGCGGCGGCTGACCCTTTCTGGGGTCAAATGGGAGGACGAAACACCCACCCTCACCCTGACGGCGGAAGCCTCTGTACAGTCCGCCGATGGAAACATGACCCGGGAAACGCTGGAAGCGGCCCTGCTGGATGAACTGCAGCGGCGCCTGGCCGCGCTGAATACCCAAATGTCCCGCACCCGCAGCGATCTGTTGGGGCTTTCGGCCCGGGCGGCGCTTTGCGGTCACGATTTACAAAATATCCCCTTGGGGGAGCTCCGCTACACCGTTCACCTGGTCCTGCGGGATCCCCGCGGACTTTTGTCATAGGACGCATATTTTGGCATCCCTGTCCTTTTGCTGCATCCGCCGCAAGTATTTACATCACATCATCCGCCGCTTCCGGCGCACAGTAGATTATGGGGCGGCGCATCAGTGCGGGCGCGGCCCCGCTTTTGGGGGAAAGGGGGTGAAATCCTTTGAGAAAAGTAATACGCACAGGCTTTTGGATCTTTGGCGCCGCGGTGCTGCTGGTGCTGGCCGCGGCGGTGTACTGGCAGGCCCGCCTGCCGGATGAATACGCCCTGACCCGCGGCGGCAGCCTTCGCCTGCCCGGCAATATTACTGCAGTCTATGGCGAGGAGACCGCCGTGGCCCGCAGCGGGGAAGCAACGGCCGAAGCCCAGCTGCGCCTGCCGCTGGGCGTTTCGGTCAAGACTGTTTCGGTGCGCTATGTGCAGCGGGATACCGTGCTGGTCTCCGGCCGTCCCTTCGGCATCAAGATGTTTACCGAGGGATTGATGGTGGTGGGCTTCACCGATTTTTCCGCCGATGGCAGGCGCATCAATCCGGCCCGCAGCGCGGGCCTTGCCACCGGGGATATCCTGCTGAGTCTGGACGGCATCACATTGACCTCCAATGAGCAGATGGGTGCTCTGGTGCAGGGCAGCGGCGGCCGCCCGGTGCAGCTTGTATATCAGCGGCAGGGGCGGCAGTACACCGCCCGCCTCACCCCGCAAAAAAGCCTTTCCGACAGCCGCTGGCACCTGGGACTTTGGGTGCGGGATAGCTCCGCCGGCATCGGCACCGTCACCTACTTTGATGAAAACGCGCGTACCTTCTCCGGCCTGGGGCATCCCATCTGCGATGTGGATACCGGCGAGATCATGACCCTTTCCACCGGGGAGGGAGTGGAAGCGGTCATTACCGGCTATACCACCGGCAAAAGCGGCTCCCCCGGCGAATTGAAGGGTCAGTTTGTGGCGGGGCGCACCTTTGCGGGCCTTACCGCCAATAGCGAATGCGGGGTCTGCGGGGCTCTCCGCCCGGATTATATCCCGCAGGGGGAGCGGCTGCCAGTGGCTTTTTCGCACGAAGTGCAGCCCGGCCCCGCTAAAATGCTGACAACTATTGCAGGCGGCGCTCCGCGGGAGTATGATGTAGTTATCGAGAAGGTGCTGCGAGGCAGCGGCCACGCGGGGCAGAATATGGTCATCCGGGTGACCGATGAGGCGCTGCTGCAAAAAACCGGCGGTATCCTACAGGGCATGAGCGGCTCGCCGCTCATCCAGAATGGGATGCTGGTGGGCGCCGTGACCCATGTCTTTGTGGATGAACCGGACCGCGGCTACGCGATTTTTGCCGAAACAGTGCGAAACGCCGAGAAAAACCTCGACCAAACCACCCGCAATGCGGCATAGCATCTAATATTGGAAAATATTGGCGAAAACTTTATCAAAAAATATTGAAATATATGTTGAAATCTTTTACAATTTATGGTAACATCAACTCAACGGCCGGATTTCATAACATTTTAGGAGGAGTATTCACATGGAGAACCACAACTATATGCTGATCGCCGATGATGCGGGCGAATTCCGCGATACCTGCAAAGCTGCTTTGGAGGCAAAGGGCTTTGAAGTAGAGGTTTGCCGCAAGGATGGACGCGCTCTTTTGGATATGATCCGGGAGAAGAAGCCCACCGCTGTGCTGATGGAGGCCCTAATGAGCGGCCTGGATGGCCTGGGCGTGCTCATGGCCGTTTCCCGCGGGGAGTGCGGCGTCCAGCCCACCATCTTTACCATGACCGGTATGGATGCGCCCGGCATCACCAATCAGCTGATCCGGGCAGGCTCCGCCTATCACTTTGTCAAGCCGTTCGATCCCGATATCATTGCCGAGCGG
>ENA-OWPN01002660-OWPN01002660.1-human-gut-metagenome-genome-assembly--contig:-NODE-2660-length-10263-cov-5.883229_pt1 | contig 10263 bp, 7 predicted proteins | sample MGYA00248266_ERZ651850 | MGnify/ENA primary metagenome ERZ651850 (study PRJEB26924, sample SAMEA4378296) | human gut metagenome | biome: human gut; feature: human-associated habitat; material: faeces... | reverse complement strand
GCTTACCAAGTATCATAGAAGATCTATGTTTACAGAGATTTTTTCACAGGCTCGAATTAAGCGAAGGTACTCTGTGCCAAATTCAAACGATGGATTTGATTCCCAGGAAGCAGCAGATAGTGTGGTTTGCCACAATGTTTGCAAATTCTCTTGTTCGAGACCAAACATTGTTTTTATATTACTGGGGTTTGTTCCACCATCCTGCTTTGAGTAAAATCCAATGCCCGATACGTATGAGATATTATCTAGCGCAATACCTCTTTGAAATAGAATACCACTGAACAGTTCTTCATGCTTTATTGATGGAGCTATTCTGTTGGGGCGGTGATAAACAACTCCTGTGCTTAAGAACAGGTTTGCAATTTCGTCTTCTAGCTCTTCAGACCCATGTGGTAAGTTGCCAGAAAGTTCTGGATACATTGATTTATAATTGGCAAGCATACTGCGAATTCTTCTTTTTAGGTGCACGATAGAGATGGATTCTTCTGTGTCATCCCAGAGACAAGCATAAGCCATCATCCCGCAGATACTATAAATAAGACGAGTTTTCCATTCCTCTTCGGTCTCTTGCTTCCCTCTAAAAATGTGGTACTGTCTTGATACTTTCGAGAGAAGTCCGTTATACTTATCCATTAGATTTCTCCTAATACATACTGAAGGTCACGTTTAAGAGTGTTAGAAATTGCGATGCCTCTCTGCGGGTCTGCAATTATTTCTACGAGTTTATTTATTGCCATTGAAGCATAGGCAATAGGGAAAATACATAATAAGAAATCGTCATCTGCTGTAGCAGTAGGGTGAATGTCGTGCATCGTGGTCACAAGACTGTTGATTCGATTCCTGACTAACGGACTCAGTGCAAATTTTGAAAGAACCGTTAGTTCTTTGCGTGTACCTTTTGGTGTTGAGTAAGTTTTGAAGTCGTCAGCAAAGTAACCTCCATAGTATTTACCAGTAGCGTTTTTATTTACCAAGAACTCTGTAAAAAGCGGCAACATGAATCCATATAGACTTTTAGGTTCAACCTGAATGTCTTCTGCATACGGGTGGGTAGCCACATAAAAAATATCTTTTTTAGAAAGTATTTCTGGAAGTCTGTTTATCCAGCCGCTGGCAAGGAAATTGTTGATTATTACGATGCTTTCACCATCGGCACCTATTTTCTCGACCGCCTGATGGGCATAGCTGCCTTCACAGCAGAGAATCCCATGCTTATGAGCAGTGACAGCTGCACTAAATGCTTGGATGATGTCGATTGCATTGGGACCAACAAGTAAAAGTGGCTGTTTTTTTATGTAGGCGGCACAAAGAAAAGCAGCGAGTCCGTTTTTATATTGTTCTGGAACGCCTGCTTCTGCGAGTTCAAATACAGCTGTATTGATAACATCTGTCCAAGAGTGATGAACTTCAAGGTCGTCAAGGTTATCATATTCAGGACATATGCGATATGTATCAATATCGAATTTCGATGAAACTTCGATTTTGGCAGAAGATTCTGTACATTCAACTTGCATTTGTTGTCCGCTAACAAACGCCATATTGGCAATGAAATCTGCCGCATTTTCACGTGCCTTTTGGATCCTTTCGGCAACTACTTTTTCGACATCCTCAGCCAACTTTTCTTTTTTAGCTATGATACCAGTAAGACGCTCATCTTCTGCTTTTGTTTTATTTCGCGCTTCTTCTGCTTTGCTTAAATCCTCAGTAGCAGATTTTAACTTGGAATGAAGTGAATCGAGTTCTCCTTGGGCTTTGATTAGCAGGCTTTCGTTCTCTGTTTCCCAATCTTTGCGAATAAGCGCCTTCGCTTTTTCTTGAAGTTCAACATTTGCAGAAATAGCCGAGTGAATTATTTCATCTTCTAAGCTATCTCCATCGACATATTTCCAGACTATGTTCAGAAAGTCATCTAGTAGTTTTTTAGCAGCAGGAGTAGAGCAGCGACAGTTAGTTCCAATCTTACACGTTATATCGTCAACCGGAATTGCGCCAATGAAATCCTTAAACTTCCTATATTCGGTACGCGTTACCTCGCTCCTCGTTTTATAGGCATTCCAAGAAAGCGACGAGAAAACGATATCTTTTACAATGTCAAGCGGGCTTTTCAAAGGGTAAAGTTTGCTTGGAAGGCCCGCAAATGCGTTTCGATAAAAAGAGAGCCCGTTGCCCAAACGAATAATGTCATCACCAGCAAATTCATATACCGGCACAACAATGCAATCTTCAGAAACGGTAGTTTTCCCGTTAACAGTATTGAAGTCTTTGGCAGCGCAAAGGATACTTGTATATTGCCATTTGGAGGCACAAAGTGTGAACATAACTTTTCGGCTATGCGGCTTGTATTCGATTCCCTCTTTCAAAAGATCAACTAGGTCGTCAAGGCTTGTTGCTTCTGCAATGGTAACAATTTCAATGGCATCTATATCTGTATTGTACCTTGATTGTATATAATCCTTGGAAGAGTCTTTTTCGTTCGGACCTGCGGACCAAGTCCAGATACCGTAGAAATCGTTGTCAGAAGGTCCGTCCTTATAGAAAATTTTGTCTCTATTTTTGAAGTATGGCGGGACATCTTCATCTTTTATGAAAAGATCATAACATCCATCATTGTTCAAATCAGCATATCGTATAAGCCGCTTCCGACCATTATAATCCGAAACAACACCACATAAAGAAATGATTTCATTTGTATTACCAGAAGGCAGGACAGATGTATTGGTATCATCAAATTGTGCAAGATAATCTGCATCATTGTTCGCGAAGGCGCTAGGTACGGTTTGTAATTCGGCAATTTTCGCTTGCGCTTTATCTAGCAAAGACTTTAATTTATTTTTGTCCTGTTCGATTTCTTGCATTCTCTTTTCGTACTCAGTTTTTATAGCCTCCATGCTACGCTGGGCTGATTCAATCTGATCAGATAGACGGTGATTTTCTTTTTCTAAAGCCTTAATTTGATCAGACATTTCTGCAGTTCTTGCACGCTCAGATTTAATATTCTCCATTCTCACGTAAAGATTAGAGCAGGCATTCGTATCCAAGGGATTCCCTGCCAACTTAAAATACAACTCGACATTATTGACAAAGAAAGAGTCGAGCATAGTTGTTGCTAAGGCAGTATCATGAGAAAAGCCTTCTTCCTCAAGCTTAGCTATATTTTCTTTGATTTCCTTTAGCCATTGTTCTACCCGTATATTAACCCACGTTGCGATAAAAGGTTTATCAATATTAGTTATGGCAATTGACAACGCATGTTGTTCCGGCAATGATTTAGCTCTAAATCCTTTTTTGATTTTTGCAAATTCTTGTTCTTTTCTCTTAAAGAGTTCTTTGAACTCTTTACCTGTAATGACCTCGCAAAGGGCTGATTTTTCTTCTTTGGTAAGAATGCCGATGTAGTTCATAATTTATTCTCCTTGTTTATTTGTAATTACACTTCGATAGGCATCCTGCAATTTCCGGTAGGATTGTTCATTGATAGTACCTTCTCTGATACGTCTTCGTATCCATTGACATATCTGCGGATAACGACTCATGGCGGCTAAAATATTTCGCAAAGAATGAGGAGCGGGAATTGATGCTCCTGATACGCGACTAATGTGCTTCAGGATTTCAACTTCGTTATTTGCGATGATAGACTGTTGTTTTTGAAAGTCAATTTTCCAGACAACATCAAGGCCAATGACAACTTGAACACTTACACCATAAGATAGCTCATCCAGTTCAAGATATTTATCCGCATATATTTTTCGCTTATCTACAACATGACCTTTGTTAGAGATAATAAGCTCACCATCATATGCTGATTTGAAGAGCAGTGCTTTGCTATGCGGTAACGTATTAGCTTTACCAGGAAGGACTTCAGAGCCAGAAAGATCTGTCACTAAGATTTCTGGAGATACCCCCACTTGGTTAAGAGACTCTTTCCAAAAATAAGTATATTGCAAGGCTCGAGTGCGTCCTGCTGATATTAACTGTTGCCTACTGGAGCAGAGAACTTCATATAGTCTTGCTTGAGTAAGATTATGAGTTAGCCGACGAACCGCTGCGGAAGGAAAGGTCTTGACTGTTGCCACATTGCCTTCGACAAGCATATACATGCTATCTTGACTATGTTTTGTTATATAATCTCCTTCTACAAATAATGGCCATACCGGTTGCAAAGAAACCGGGTGATCTGTCAGACGACAGTGCAAATCAAGAAAAAATCGGGCAGCTTCTTCACAAAATGCGGTTGCAGAAACTATATGAAGTGTCCAAGTTTCCCAACCAAATTGTTTCTGAGCAATTTCTTGAATTCGTATACTGTTATATGTTTTTTTATAGAAATAGCCACGTTTTAACAGGTAGTACTCTTTCTCAATCTCAACATCAGCATCGTATGTGAGTTTCTTGCCAGAAGTCTTTTCAAACAACGTCCCCTCTGGATCCATTCCGTTAATTTCTGCCGGCCAGAATTTATACAGGCTATCATTCCCATTTTTTAAATTGATAGTGTATTTTTCAGAGGGCCTTTCACCAATGGGGAGATATGTAATTCTGTCATCATTTAGCCGTTCTTTTGTGAATATGTAGGATGTAGCCAATATTCCCTTCGGTTTGATTTCTATACGAAAATCTCTACCGAGTGAATTAATTGGGGCACGAATCAAACCCACTTCAAATCCGAATGAAGATGAGGACACCCTTGTAATACGGATTGGTAAATCGGGTTTTTGAAAACTGTAAGAGCTTGAATAATCATCTCCAGATGTACGTTCAGGACAATTTTTGTTTTTTTCATCGGCACTGTGTCTAAAGTGGCGTGTTTGAACTGTGCCATCAGTAAGGGAGACATACTGTCCACATAGTTCGCACATAAACAAACCACTATGAGCAGATACAGTTCCGCCCGGATGCAATTTGGCTGCTTGTTCTGCTGTAATACGCTTCCAGCCATTGTCTGACCACATGCAGACATGTGTTAACGAAGCCATGTGCACTCCTCCTCGTATAATATTTTCATAAGCAAGATTTCTGCCCTGCTTACATAACCAAACATCAGTATCTCCCGCCATTTCGTTATCTGCTTTTTTATAGTATTTAACATTTTGAAGTAAAATGCAATAGGAGGAATATAGAATATATACCGATTTTCTCTAAAATGGTGTACAATAAAAGACAAATGAAGCGAGCATGACACAAAGGCTCTGTTGGTCAATTGAGATGTTACTGGGAATAGAACGAACAGGTGATAGATATGAGGTATCGTGAATGTCCAGGCTGCGGCTGGCCGTATGTTGAAGATGGCGAAGACGCTTGTCCTGAATGTGGCTGGCTCGTGCCGCGCCAATGCCCTTTTTGCGGACATGAATACATGGGAAAGCAGACGTATTGTTCCTGGTGCGGACGAAAGATATCAGCCTACCCAGAAGAAATCACGGCTGATGAAGACATAGCGCGCAGAGAAGAGGAATACAACCCATGGATTATCTGCAGGCAATGCCGACAGCTTTCGTACGTTCCTGATCCGGAAACACGCATCTGTCCAAAATGCCATCGGGATATGTACACGGAACCGCCAAAAGAATCTATGGGCTATGCCGGGTGTTTGCTGGTAGGAGTGCTGCTGGTTGCGTTTTGCTTATTTGTGTATTGGATAGGATGAAGGAATGTTCCGTTTTGATGATTTTGCTGGCACTGGCATAGGGACTTAGGCAGATATAAAATGAGACTCTTGATTACAGAGATGCAGTGACACGCAGCTATTTATCATAAATACAACTATAGTTTGGGCAAGGAGGATGCATGAAATCAATAGTATCTTATCGGGAAGATGTATTAACTTTTGCCTCAGAACAGTACGGCACGGAGCCGGAGTATTTATGGTCGTCTGCTCCGGAGTATGCTGTGCTGCGCCATCGGAACGGAAAGTGGTACGGTATTATCATGAATGTGCCGCAGGAGAAGCTGGGATTGTCCGGGCAGGATTGGGTTGATATTTTGAATGTAAAGTGTGAGCCTGACATGATTGGAAGCTTTCGTCAGCGTGCAGGCATTCTGCCGGCCTATCATATGAACCGAACTCATTGGCTGACGGTTCTCTTAGATGGTTCAGTGGATAGGGAAACGATTTGCTTGCTGCTCACTATGAGTTATGATTTGATTGAGCGAGGGACGAAGAAACGAAAGCGGCCGTGTCGTGAGTTGAAGTAAGCGGCGTTGGCTGTAAACAACAGGATATCGTACCATTCTTGAAGCAGTTCGGCTGGCATGGTCGGGCTGCTTTTGTCGTGCTGGCGATATTTTTGATATTGCCTGATGGTGGCTGGCATGGGAAAAATGAGGTAATGTCGTCAGAGGGCAACCCGGCATATGAATCGAGAGCGGGCGTAAAGCCCCAAAAGAGAGATATTGTCTGGCTTGATGGATGATGGGATGTTGAAGCTACAAGATTGGGATACTGTGGGCTGTGACGCCCATCTATAGCCGGCGGAATGCGAGCTGGTATATGAAGCGAGGGCCTGTGTGGAAATGGCAGAAAGACTTGTTGGCTGACATGATTGCAGGCCGTGCTGAGGCCGCAGAGGCAGGAAGAAATAGTGATGGAGAACTCCTGCTATTATTGCGAAAGTGAGCCGCAGAATGACGATAGTCAAGGGGTTATCAAGGGGATAGAGGAAAAGAGTTTGCTTGTTCATTGATAGCGTAGTTAGCTGATAGGTGAAAGCATGAGGGGATATGATGAAATTTGTCAGCCGCTGGTATTTGATAAGAGTCAAGATTATTATTAATTACCGAAAGGTATAATGCCATGTTTGAGAACCCGGATGGCTGGCGGAGGGATTGAAGGGAAATCATTAGACCGTATTGCCGTATAGGGTAGGTAGTGAATATAGGTAGTGAATAGATGATTTCAAAGAGGATAAGAGCTTGTCAGCAACACCGATTAGACAGTATGGCTGAACAAGGACTGATGGGTGATTACAATCGTTTTGTAAAAAAACGTGGCATTGTTAAATACAGATAGCCGTCGACAAACAGATCATTCATATAGGCAGGCCATGTTTGAGAAACACATCCGATAGTGTTTTATAGGTTTATTGGCTGATGGATAGCTGTCACAAAGAGCATGAGGTTATGTCTGTGAAAGCTATTAGATGTTGTTGCCGGATAGGCTGGCTAAATAATATGATGATTTTAAAGGTCGTAAGAGCCTGTTGGCCGCACCTATTAGACGCTATGGCTGAACAAGCTATCTGACTGATGGATGCGATTTTTTTGCAAAAAAAAATTAATATTGCCAGAACCCCCGTCGCTGTCGGTAAAAATAGTATTGCGTTATATAGTCATGAGATTGTATGGCGTTGAATAGGGTATGCATAAAACTTATCGAATAGGAACGACGCGCTGTCATTGGCTAGTCAAGACAGGCTATATATCGTCAGGTATTCGGCGCTGCATGAGCCGTTTAAGGCCCTATTGTAGGGTTATATGTTTTGATTTACATCCATTATAAAACTGAATTACGGCATATAGCCGGCAAGGGACTATGACTGCAAATGGCGTTGTTAAGCCGTTTTTAGCCTTTGCCTCTTTCTTAGGACGTCGCGGCGTTACGCGTAACGTCTTTTTTCTTTTTCTCTTTCTTTTTTCCCTGTCTTATTTTTTATTTGGTGTCTTTTCTTTTTTTGATGAATCGTTTTTACTTTGCAGTATATGCAAGTTTTGCAAAATAGGAAATAAATTCGGCCCTTCATGTCCCTTACTACTATAGAGAACTGCGAAGGGAGAGGTGCAGGCATGAAGGCGCTGCGATGGTTTCAGACGAAGGTTGGGTTGTTTCAGGACCCGCGGATGATGTATTTGCTGAGTCAGCCTCATGGTGATTCGTATTTCGTCATCTGGTTTTATCTCAAGGATTTGGCTGGAATGATTAACGACGACGGCTACATATACGTATCGGAGGGCCAGGCTATGCCGACGGAACTGCTGGCTCGTCAGCTGCGCCGCCGCAAGGCCTTTGTGGAACGGGTGCTGGACGTGTTTGAGCAGATTGACCTTATCAGCCGCGATGAGACAGGGCTGATCCGCATCGTGCCTTGGGATGAAATCCAGAGCTTTTCCCGTGACGAGAAGAAGCGCAGCGACGCCCGGGACCGCATGAGACGGTATCGCCAGCGGCAGCGCGAGGAACAGGCGAATACAGCAGCTTGCGCTTCCCATAATGAAATGACTGGCCGTCTGCCCGACGAGAAAGTACGGAGCGTCAGTGGGCAGGCCTGTGAAACGGGATATACTGCGCCGTATGGCGAGGCTGAATTAGATTGTGTTCAGCATGATGAACGAATTGGCGCTATAGTTGACGAAAAATCATATGGCGTTGATGAGCCACTACCTGAAATAGGACTTACTGCATCGTACGGCGGGGCTGTTATGGGGTATCTCCAAAACAGCGAGAAGGACGCTGCTGGGTTCGATGAGAAATTACAGAGAGTTAACAGGCAAACATACAAAACGGAATATGCCGTGTCAAACGATGAGGTTGCCCTGAATTGCGCGCAGATTTCCGAAGGGCGGGAAATCGCGGCGCATGACGAGGACGACATAGGCGGCATGCAGGGGGAGGCGACTGAAGGAGTGTCGTATGTAACCGAAGACGGTACTCCTATGCCGTATGCAGATTCTGCCGCAGATTATCTTGACGAGGGACAGAATACCTGCGGCGATAGGGAGGAGCCGTCGTCTCTGCCGGGCGGCAAGGCCCTCCTGTATTACAAAGCCTTGTTCGGCAAGGCTGACGGGCAGACCGTAGAGGCATTGCAGGGGTTGGCGCGGCGCTGGGGCGACGAAGCGGTCTGTCGGGCTGTTTGCATTGCCTTGAAGAAGGGTGCGTCCAGCGTCCCGTATATCCATGCCGTATTGGTTCACAGCAAGGGCAGCCCGCGCCATGACGCGGCGCCCAGCCCGTACGAGAGCGAAAGGCCTGTGCCTTCCGGCCAGGGCGGACTCCGCCATATCAGCGATAGGAACTGGGGCAGTCCGGACGTCAGCTTAGGCGAAGGCATTTGTCCCGTATACGAAGCGCTGCCATAGGCATAACAGCTAAAGGACGGGCCGCAGATTCAGGTTAACAAGATGTCTGAAAATCAGAATCTACAGGTTCTGACAGCGTTAGGATACGGGTAAAAAAGTATAAACTCATGGCGGGGAAACGTTGTTATTCAAAAATAAAAGAATAATAGAGCAGCGCAGCGATGCTTTGCCGGTACCGTCATGCCGCCTATGGCCTATATGACGCAGCCCATAGCGCTAAATACTGCGCGTAATGGGGAAAGTGTGTACACGTAGCAAAGCAGCGGTGCTCGTACATTCTGAAGGAAATACCGATACAGCAAGGCGGATATCGAAGAAAAAATACTTGCAAAAACGCTATTCTTTTAGACGGCGTAAAATAATTGCAGAAAAACTTTAGTGTACAAAAGTAAAGCATATAATGTAACGGTAATGCGCGTTGGCGTGTTGCTGCATATTGTCTATGATGCGAACCATAGCAGCAATAGATTGAGAAAATTATCAAAAAATTCCTGTCAAAACGATACCCACAACAACGTTACACTATCATTTTTTTGCTTTTTTACTAGCCAAACAGTTTGCCGATTGTTACAATAAACAATAAAAGCAATATATACTACATTTGCGAGGCGATATCTATGAGTTTGGCTACGGAAAAAGAATTTAAAAATATTCACGAGTTCATTGAGCGGCGATTGGGCGGTCGAAAACCGGCGTCCGACGAAGAATTGAACGAGCTGATTCAGGAATATATGGACCAGACGAATACTATGCTGGAAGCACAGGAGCCGCTGACGGAGGAAACGGCGGAAGACGTATTCGACTGGTTAGAGCTGGCCGGACGAGCCAGGAGCAAAAAGGTGCAGAGACGGTATCTGGAAAAGGCGAAGGAACTGGAGCCGAAAAATCTGGACGTATTGTCTGCCCTGCTGTTTTTGGACAAGCGGGCCTATCATGAGTATCTGCCCGACGTTGAACGGCTGCTGGCTCTGGGCAAGGAAGATCTGCGGGAGCGGAAGATTTACCAGCAGTCCGTAGGCGACTTTTATCAGGTTTTGGAGACGCGCCCGTATATCCGGCTTATGCATATGTATATGTTTCTGCTGCAGCAGTGCATGATGCTGCGGAAGGCCATCGCCGTAGGCAAGGAAATTTTAAAAGGCTCTGTCACAACAAATGGTTGATTTTGACGAGAAATAGCGTATAATAATA
>ENA-OWPN01002651-OWPN01002651.1-human-gut-metagenome-genome-assembly--contig:-NODE-2651-length-10313-cov-3.297914_pt1 | contig 10313 bp, 10 predicted proteins | sample MGYA00248266_ERZ651850 | MGnify/ENA primary metagenome ERZ651850 (study PRJEB26924, sample SAMEA4378296) | human gut metagenome | biome: human gut; feature: human-associated habitat; material: faeces... | reverse complement strand
GTGTTATACTCTTGCTCATGAAGGATATGGCCTCCTCTCGTCAAGTTAAGTGTCGAACTCAACTTTAACCGATGAGGCCCTATCCTTCATCCTTTTTTATTCAACTGTACAAGATGTATTGTATCTCTACAAATATGTAAAAATTATTCCGAGCTAGCTTCTTGACATACACTTTTAAATCTGATAATATATAACATATTATAGCGATTTGATATTATCACTTGATATATCTTATAATCGAAATGTGAGTGTTTGCTATGATTATATATAAAAACGCATAAATATCCTTGTTGTTGGATATTTATGCGTTTTTTGTGCTTATGCATCATTTCATTGCAAATTTCATATGTTAAAATAGTTGAAGAAGGGACTGAGGCTGATTTGATCTGCAAAACGGACTTTATTAGGGCTGGTGAAAATCGGCCGAAGCTTTATTCATTATATGATTCGCTATTTGAGAGTAGCCGTTGTATATCATCTGATGAAGAAAAAGAATTGTGCGCCGTTCGTTTTATCCAACACATATTTCAGGATGGGAATCAAAATGTATCTGAAATTAGTGGTTTTCTTAATTCCCAAATTTGGAAATTGAATTCAGATATTGATAATTCTTTTTTGAAGGAAGATACTAAATCAACAATAAATGGTTCAATTCAAGCAGTTGGTAAAGCAGCCAGCAACTTGTGTCAAGCTATATCCAAGTCACAATTGTCGTGGGTAGAGATTTCTTCTTCTATTTCTAAATATTTGGACTCATATTTTTTAACTTTGTATTATACGCTATCCTATTGGGCTGAACTGAAACAAAGCTTGTCATATAGACATTTCATTTGTAATATATTAAATCTCGGCTGTACCTTTAAAGAAGGCCGGGATGATAAAGTGTCTGCAAGAATGACGCCGTTCGCCCCTAACTATGTTGCTGCGATTTGGGAATTGGTTCGACTCGTTTTGAAATATCAACCTGCAGCATCAGATAATTTATTTGATGCTGATGAAACAAAAAAAGAAATACTATTTCTTAATTTATGTCGCTACATGAGATGGTTCATGGTTGCACCCGATGGAACTTTATGTCATGTAGGGTTGCGCTCGTATATTGAAGATGAAGAAGGTGAATTTGAAGATAAACTTTGTCTCCCTATCCGCGACTTAGAGTCTTATAGTAGTTTCGAGGGGATTAATGAACTTCGTTTGTTTGAAAAAATTCAGTATGAACTCGAAAATCGCATATCCCATAAAAATGATTCAACATTTGTTGTTTCTCTCATTGGTGATTTAAGCAGGAAACAAATTGAGCGTCTGGGACAAATGTTGCTTGGTTGGATCGAAAATGAAAAAACGAGTATCAAATGGTGCGAAGTTCATTCTTTAAAAATCTGCTTTCAGTTGATTACACGCAATTCTTTAGACGGTGCTTGTATTAACTTGGGTGAAAAAGTAATTGAAGATGACCAATTCCTGGGGTCATATTCTCCTTTGGACAATCCTATAGCCCTATCAGAGCTCCTCCACAAAACTGACTTATTGTTTTTGCTAGATTGTACTTCCTTGTACCAAAAACACAACTGCGCCCCATATCCTGAACTAAATAGTTTCTTGCAGAGCCTTTCGGATGAAACCTATCAAAGTATGGACGCTTTTTTGGAAAAAAGTGACGCCACACTATCTATTAATAACCAATATTATGATATGCGAAACTTATTAACAGGAGCTGCTTATTTTGATAGAGAGCCTTGTCTGATGAATAAAAAAGTCAATGGAACATTAATACATTTTCTCGAACAATATATTCAAGAGCATGCAAATCTTTCTCCAACTATTTATCTATACTTTTCTGATTTATCTGCGGCTCAAGATATCTACTGGATGGAAGATAAACTCATTCGCATCGAAAGGCATTCTGGGAAAGAGTTTTCTATTTTAAGGCTTGGGAACTTTACTGAAAACAATTTACCAACAGAACCTAGGAGCAACAAAATCATTGTATTTAATCTATGGCAATTTATTAAACACATTTCATTAAGTTGTGCGGCAGATTTGGTTAAAGATTTTGGGTTCGAAAGGGGCGAGGTTCAGTACCATCTTCTTTCAGGAGTGCACATTGGTATTGACTATGAAAATTGGCCCGAATCTCTCCAAATGTCATATTATTTTAACAGAAATGATGATTTTCCAATTGACTTTGAAAATACACTTGTTAAGTATATAGAAACAGTCATCATGCCTTGTTTTCAGCCCAAAATTGAGGATATTTATCAACAATATACGCGTCGGTGTATCTCATCTTTTTTATACAGCGATGCGCGACATGTTGATGATATGTTCTTTTTGCACCTTTTTAGTATTAAATTCAATCAAATAAAAAAGGTTCAATGGGCATCCCTAAAGCTAAACACCGAACTGCCTAAAATCTTTTCGCAGCGTTCTCTTAAATACGCTAATAAGCGATTTTATCAAGAGCTATTTACTGACTATGATGCTCCAAGACTTCATTTTACAAATCAGTTTATTAAATTGCAAAAAATTAAAACGAGTAAGGTAAGCACGAGTTATGTGAATTACTTCAAAGTTATTGCCTCGGTTTGCGAGCGAAATCATTATCAAGATTCGGACTTATATCGCAATAGTGAAGCAATGCAACAAAACAGTTAAATTCAAAAAATGCGTCATAAGACGCATTTTTTGAACACAAAACAGGAAATAATTGGAAAAAGAAGGGTTTTTATGGGCTTCAATGAACGATGCTTTAACGTTATCGACTCGGTTAAAGGTGGAAGTGGTAAATCGAGTTTGTCGCTTATGCTTGCACTTGCATGCTCGAATAAGTTTTCGTCTCTTGATGATGCACGAAATGGAAAAATCAATGCATATCTACTCGACATGGATTTTCAGGGCTCTGCTTTTTCGCATTTGATTTTTGGGCAATCAGCTTTAGGGTGTAATGGACAGGCTGAACAATATATTAACGAAAAAATACTTAGCTATTATCGTTATTCTAACAAAAAATATATTTCAAATCCAATTTTTCAACTTGGTGATATAAAGTCTGGTATGTCTAAGGATGAGCTTATACCAGAATATTATAACATTGCTGCATCGCTGGCCAGTCCTCATTCGAATGATCGTGCTCGATTCAAGGCAGTTTCTCGACTAAATTACAGCCTTCAAATTACATATAGCACATTTTATGCGGGCCTTAAGAAATTAATATCTTCTATCGATTTAGATTTTGCAAATGTCCAATCACCAGAGTATATTCTTTTTGATATGCCTCCAAATTCTAACGGATATTCTGATGCAGTTTTGGATATTCTATTTGGTGACAAGAAAGACAAACCCAAAGATGCTACATTAAACTATTTCGAATTAATGACATTTGATAATGGACATATTGATGCAACTATGCGGTGGTTTGAAAGCTTTGTGAAAGATGAAAAGTATAACTTCCCTGATCATTTCTTTTTCGTTTTCAACAATGTGCCGCCTAGTATTAGTAACTTTGCATCAACTCAGGATGAGCTACTAACCGAGACTCTTCTTAGAGTGCAGAAGAAAATACTTGACATTATGAGAAGTGCTCATAGTGATTTACTTGAACGCATTTACCTCGTTGGAATCTCTTATCAGGCAGACTATTTAAAAACATGTTGTTCCGGTTCGGCAATTATAAAGGATTTTCTCCCAACAACAATTAAAAATCCCGTAAGTTTTTATACTTCCATAACCGATCCGCTACGCATTACAAATTTCGAGGCAACGAAATGGTTATTAGAGCGTATGAAGGAGAGTCAAGCATGAGGAATACTATTACTATCCAAGGCTCTGGTCCAGACGGAATTTTACATTACTACAAATGTATTTTCGATCCTATTACTAAAAAATATAATATAGATAGCATTGCAAAAAAATTGAAATCCCAAAACAAAGTTATCAATATTTACGATGCAGAAATAAAACCTACCGACCCTATTGACCTTATCAAAACAGATATTTATAATGCTCTATATCGTTATGAACAGAACAATGATTTGTCGGATCTAACAAAAAAAGATTACACGCATATCATTGAAAACCTTTATTCAATCTATCACAGTTCTCACGAAGAAATTGAAAATCAAGTTGAACTAATTGATATAGTATCACGGCGAGTAATCGGAGAGTACATTGGTATAAATGGCTTAGAACGATTATTTTCCGAACAATATATTGACTTTGAATGGGAAATGCATCTGGGGATGAATCATAAAACGAGTCAAATGAGTTTTTATCGAGACCATTTTATACATCAAGTTCGAGATGCATTTACAATTGACAAACTTTTAGAGCAAAAGGTTATCTACGATGCAGTGTATTCAACACTTTGCAATCCCAACAGTAGTAAAGTATCGCGTTATTTCTGTCAAATGGTGCAAAAGCAGCAAGATATGCTTAAGAATCTCCCTACTCACGATTTTCTTAAGCTTGATGAGGACTTTGTGCCACGCAATGTTATATACTTATCTTGTTATATGGCTGGATTATTTCATGATATTGGATATCCTGAAACATATTTACGAAACCTTCGCGAACGCATTAGCGAATATATGCCCAATATGCATCCAGGGCAATATAGAGAATTACCAAATGGTATTTTTTCTACACTTCAAAACTCCTTACTGTTCCGTGTTGTACCCTGCGATGAAATAAAAAATCGTGTCAGTGTATCCTCTATTGATCACGGAACGCTGTCTGCACTCGCATTCTTACTTCATTTCTATGAAAATGGCGCCATTTTTCAAATGCCGCCATACAAAGCTGCTGCAGTCGAACTCGCCGCTTTAGCGATATATAATCATACTAACAAATATGATATCTGCGGTTCAAAAAATAGCATCGACTATCGTCCGGTTTTTACGACTAATCCAATATCATATTTATTACGTATATGTGACGATTTACAAGAGTGGGATCGAGTCTATTTTGAAATTTCTACGAGATCCAATATATTGATCTGTAACAAATGCATGACACCAGTAGTCGGTCGAAAAGAACTCGATAATACAATCGGAAACGAAATATCCGAAAGAGAATATGAGCAGACTCCAAAACCGATCCGACATCGGTATATATGCAATTGTTGCGACGAAAACAATCCACAAACCGATATCTTCTGTAGGGTTTTTGACGGTAACTCTGCATTTCCATATCGAAGAATGTATAATGTACAAGTATGCGACCGATTAGATATAGTGTCAGATGATAGTCATACTTCCGATATTATTATTCATTTACATTATGACCCATATCGTTTGCTTAATATCGCTTTTATCAGTCCGGAATATGCAAAATTCCGAATCGATGAGTTAAATAAGCTGAAGCCACTTTTAATGCAGCAGTCTCTTCCTAAAATATGGCTTGATTATTTTGTCACTGCAAACCCAATATTGATTAAGACAAAAATAGTTGGAGACTATATTGAATCCAATATTGCTCCAAAAGATCAGAAAAACGATAACCTCGAGGCGCAGTATAATAAATTGCAAAATTTATTCTGCGAGCAAGTGGATAAATATCTAAAAAATGTCCGCCCTGAAGAAAAGCGCTCCCGTATAAAGCGTGAAATTTTTGACTCCGTGCTTTTATACGTCAGTTTGTATTTATTCTATAAATTGCCAAAAAAAGAAAAAGACATTAACAATTGTGTCTCGATATTTAATTATATATATTCCGCCAAAGTAAAACGGGAATGCAAAAAGTCTACTGCATTTCGTCATTTGTTAGGAGATGCCATATTACAGCTAAAACGATGTTGGAATTATTCAGATATGTATAATGAAGAGGCATTTCCCGATGATTATTTACACCAATTTGAAATAGGTAATTGGCAAAACATCTTGGGCGTAGATCAAGACATCAATATGGTGCCTAACATCAATTACTTTAAAACTGCTTTGCGACAATATACTGATGAGACAAAATATACGCCTGTGCTTATGCGTGATGAAGATGCTCCTCAATTCGATGCGTTTACCGATTTAGGATTAATTAAATACTTGTACCAGCATACCTCTACAGAAAATAGCTGTAGAGATGTAGAAACGGTGTAGAAGATGTTTGTGACGATGGATCTATTGCTTTTTAAATCGCAAATTGCACTAAAAACTTGGACACATCGAGCTAGAAGGTTTTGATCACAGAGATAGGAGCATACTTCTAACCCATAGACGAGGTTTGCTGAGAATGTTAGGATGTGAAGACATGATCAAGGGATGTGTCGAGTAGATCCTCTGAGGTGTAATATTCCAACTTCTTCTGTGGACGGCTGTTCATTTTGTCTGAGGCATCGAGGCTATCCCCATCAGTGAAATAATCAAGGAGTATGATCTTCTGAATAAAGGAATGAAATGATGAGAAAAGCAAGAACTGCGGTTCTTGCTTTTCTACAGTTAGAGCGGAGAGTGATTAGTCGAATGGTTGGATTCTCCTGATACAAGCATTGGGAGGGGGGGGCGGACAGAAAGTTGGACAAGTCATACCGCGCATTCAAGATGCTGTCCATATTCCATAGGGCTGATTCCGCCTAAAGATAGCTTGATGCGTTTGCGGTTATACCAATTGATATAGTCATCAAGTTCTTGAGCAAAATCGTCAAGGGATCTTCCTATCCACGAGCGTCCATAAAACATTTCGTTTTTCAGTCTGTCAAAGAAGCCTTCACAGGCTGCGTTATCAGGAGAACACCCCTTCTTAGACATAGAGCGGGTGAGTCCAGCTTTCTTCATCCGTTCAATCCACCCGGACCATCGATAATGGCAGCCTCTGTCTGAATGTACAGTCGGATGACAGCCATCTGGCAGATTGGCAATTACCCCATGGTGTTAACCAGATTGGCGTTGGGACGGGGGCCAATTGTCCAACCTATAACCATTCCATCAAAGCAATCTATCATTGCCGAGAGATATAACTTACCATCTGGAAGTGCAAACTCCGTAATATCTGTCAGTAGTTTTTCATAAGGCTTATCTGCATGGAAATTAAGTGAGACAATATTCTCTACTTCTGGCGTGATTTCTCCTAGGTACGAGCTGTATTTTGCACGTTTGGGTACAAAAACAGACAGTCCATCCTCCTTCATAATATGACGGATTACTTTTTCAGAAAGTGTTATACCTCCTTTCTTTAGCGCAAGATGAATACGACGATAACCATATACTCCTCTGTTTTCTTGAGAAACTGATGTAATTCGTGCACGAAAGAGCAGATATTTATCCGGCTTATTTATAATAGCTTGCTGGTAGTAGTAGCTGCTTTTAGCCATATGAAAATGGGTCAGCAGCATCGGCAGTGTATATTTCTCCCTCAAGGCGCCGATGATCACTGCCTTTTCACGGTTTTTGAGTGCCGTCAGATCGACGCCTGGGTCTTTTTTTAATACTGCGAGGGTCTCCTTCAATACATCCACTTCAAACTGTAAATGCCGAACCTGTTCTTGAAGTGCCCGCATCTCCTCAGATTGGGGCCTTGTATCACCCTGAGGCAACGGTTGTCTTGGTATGTTTTTTCTCTTTGCCATGAGGCCAATCATCCCGTACTTTAAATATTTTCTTCGCCATGCATATATGCTCATACGGCTGTATCCGATTTCTCTTGATACATATTCTACATCTTCACCGAGTTCAAAGCAACGGCGTAGTACCTCATATTTGAATTCGGCTGATGGATGCCTTGGATGATCCGGCGTGTTACATTTATGATCGGTTTTTTCAAGAATTTCTGCTGTATGACCATGCCTATTCTCCAGTCCAGCGTTCCTACGTTCATACCATCGGTAAAGGGTTGACTTGCTCGGATATCACAACCGTCGGATTACGCATATACAGATCCCAACCGCTCATACTCTTTCAGCGCAATTTCTTCCTGTTCTTTCGTGTACATTCAGTCGTCTCCTTTTTCTTGGAGTCCAACTTTGTTCGCACCCTCGTCTCTTGCCAAAAGCTAAATAATCCATCTGAAGAAGTCATAGCCTTAAGAAATAACTTTCTCGACGATATCAGTGAGAATGTTACATTCATTCAATCAGGTGCAGATCACGTTATCGCGAACATTGCAGGCTTTGATGATTCATTTTTAGACATGGCTGATGACTAACCGAGAAATCAAACAATAAGACGAAATACGGCGAACTGGCCCGCCGGATGGGGTTTGATGTACGCATTTTTGAGGGGGCATTAGGAAGAACGGAGTAATAAAAATGAATAGGCTGGAATATGAAAAAAGTCGAAAGAACATGACAAAGGCCCTGAATCAAATGTCTGAAACCCATGCTAAGTACGTTTTGGAGCATTATCTGGGCTACCCTTTGTTGGAGCGTAAAGGTCATCCAGATCTTCAGTGCGAAACAGAATCGATCGGCGTGGAAGTGACATGCTGTGAAGAGAATAGAATTTATGGATGGCTTGTAGACATCGCAAACGAACAGATTTTTCCCGAAAATGCGAAAGCATCAAAAGAGAGACTGTTTGGAAAATTGATGTGGAGGAAACAATATTATGCTTACCGTAACAATGGTTTGTATCCGAAAGAAGGCTGGGACTTGTATTCAGATGCAGAAAAAGTGTTTTTCATTCAAAAGGCCAAGAAGGTAATGAGTGTAAAGGCATCTGCTCTTGTAATACCCGAATGCAACTCGACAGAACTTATAACAAAAATCATTGCGCGAGCAGTAGATAAAAAATGGATCAGCTTATTATGTATAAACCGTTTGAGAGGCTGGAATTGTTCATTTGGTTGAAGTCTCTCTCTTTGGACGACAATAGCGACGTATCGATTATACATAAAATGCTGCAAGAAAATGCTTTAGGATATGATCGCTTTGCAATAAATACGTGCTTTAGTGCCGTTCACATTCTAATCGGCAGCACTGAATTGCAAAGTACAGCATTATTTACCTTTACTTACGAAGATGTACGGAAGACAAAGGTTTCTCCATGCGACCTTGCAGGTGAAGAGGTGTTTGAACAGAACGGTGTGCCGATTTCTCGTGGCCAGCAGTTCCTGTGCGATACGCTTGATGAAGTCAACCGGCAGGTTGATGAGAAAATCTATGAAGTTCTCAAGAATAACCACCCTGACAGCGCATGGGATGAGCTTTGAAAAAATCTCAAGAAGAAATATTCGGATAGCGAAAAGTCGGAGGAAAGTGATCATGGAGACCAACGGCAGATACCCTGAGAGCATCATTAGATTTCTGCGGCTCCGCGCGGGGCTGGATGAGGACGACACACACCTCGACAAGCTCTTCCAGTCCATGAGTCCGTCTCGCGTCTTTTCAAGGGTCTTGGAATGGAATGGCCTGTTTGTTGACTGGGACTACCAGATCAAGGGCTGGATCAAAGGCATCTACGGTATTGGAGTGATACAATAAAACCGTACACCCAAGGTGATATAATGAAGCCAAGAAAGGGTGTAGTAGATGGGACGGAAATACACGGAAGAATATAAAGCTGATGTGCTGAAACTGGCCGATGAAATCGGAGTGAGCGCGGCGTGCCGGCGGCTTGGCATCTCCACGAAGACCGTATACAACTGGCGTCGTGCAGAGCGGCTCGCCAGCGGTGAGATTCGTGGCGTACAACCCGGAGAAACACCGGAACAGGCCATCACGCGGCTGACACATGAGCTGCAGGAACTGCACGAAGCAAACTATATTCTTCGGAAAGCGCTGGGTTTTATGGCGGGTCGATAACCGGTGTTCGCCCGCGACAGTTATACGCATGGATCGAAGCCAATCATCAGAACAGCAGTATTGCATTGTGCTGTCAGACGCTCGGCGTGCGCCGGGAAGGGTATTATGATTGGAAACGCAGACCAGTGCATACAGATCGCGACGCGGAAACGGTATCGGCCCTGAAGCACTTACGACAACAGCATCCGTGTTACGGAGTGCGTAGCCTGCGGGACGCACTGCCGGAAACACAACGTCCAAGCTATGGAAAATGTTATCGGCTATGCAAAGAAAATCATCTGTTGATGCACAAAAGGCGTCCAAATAGCCTGACAAAGGCCGATTCCTACACGTCACAGAACGATGATCTGGTGCGGCGGGATTTTACTGCGCCCGCGCCCGGAACAAAGTACATCAGCGATATGACCGAAATCAAATGTGCAGACGGCAAACTGTATCTTGCCGCAATTCTGGACTGTTTTGATGGCGCGGTAGTCGGTTATGCAATGCGCCCCCATATGCGCGCCAGCTTATGCTGCGATGCGTTTCGCAATGCAGTTTCCCGCTATGGCTATCAAACTGGTTTGATCCTTCATTCTGATCATGG
>ENA-OWPN01002644-OWPN01002644.1-human-gut-metagenome-genome-assembly--contig:-NODE-2644-length-10363-cov-2.636496_pt1 | contig 10363 bp, 9 predicted proteins | sample MGYA00248266_ERZ651850 | MGnify/ENA primary metagenome ERZ651850 (study PRJEB26924, sample SAMEA4378296) | human gut metagenome | biome: human gut; feature: human-associated habitat; material: faeces... | reverse complement strand
CGATCTTCCTGATGCGGCTTTCCCCGTACTTGTCATTGTCAAGGAACTGCCGGAATAAAAATTTTATGTATAAAAACGACCTTGCCAAGCCAGACGCTTACAAAGGTCGTTTTTTTATTTACTTTAAAACAGAGATTGGATATTGCAGGTATAATGGGTAAAGGCAAGCTGCGTTTGATTATGGGGCGTCGGTTATATTGCTTGGGAAATAAAGCTGACGAAAGTATGGGGTCAAGGCCACATGTGAAATATTTCGTTAATGGGCGCAGCGTAAAAGGCAAAAGCGGAGTGACTTGTTTGAGCCTGCTGGCAGGCGAGTTTCACGGAGCTGCCTTTTAGCAAAGCCAAATAGAAATTTTCACCGTGGCTGGTGTTTCTTTGGTTCGTTTCTTTTGCCATCAAAAGAAATGAACAATGTAGTTTTGTAACCAAACTGTAATTTTTTTCCGGTCAATATTTAAATATTGAAAACTTCACCCAGGCTAAAATGCGTATATAATAAAAGCCGTAGAAATAAAACCTGCATAGCAGGAAAGGAAAGAGGTCAATTAAAATGAAAAAATCTGTAATCGTAGTGGTCTGCTTATTATTGGTAGGCATTTTTGGCTGGTCGATCGCCAAAGCCAACAGCGCCGATATCAAAGTACATCTTGGCGCAGGCACCATCGTTATGGATCAGCAAGAGCTGGTATTAACTCCTGACGAAGCCATTGTGGTACAGGAAGATACAGTATACCTGCCGCTGCGTCCGCTGATGGAAAAAATGGATTACCAGGTCTTCTGGGATGCCGGTATGCAAAATGTTTCAATGGAAAAAGGTGATCAAACCTATTTCATGACGATTGGCAGTAACCAATACGGACGTAATGGTCAGACTATTACCCTGGACAATGCTCCTATTTTAGTTAATGGTAAGACTATGGTACCGGTTACCTTCTTTACCAATGTCATGAATAAAACTGTAGATGTCTCCAACAGCCATGTTTAAGCCTTAAAGGCGATTACATCTCATATATAGCTTCCTACAGGCAAAATACCGCTTTCATTGAAAGCGGTATTTTGCTGTTTGCAGGTGCCGGTCAATAAGGTGAGGCAGAGCGGTAAAATAAAGCCTGGAGTATTTATTTGCCAAAAGAAAAAATGCGATAATATAAAAAATAGGTTATAATTGATAGCGGATGAATTAACTATGTTATTTTGTAGAAATTATAGCGGCGTTGGTTAAAATACAGAAAGAGGTAGCTTTATGTGGGGGAAACTGCATCGTGAACTGATCGTCATAACCATAATCTCTGTTTTGATCATGGCTGTTGCTTTTGCGTTCAATTTCAGTGCCAGCCAAAAGGAGATCCTTGAACGTCAGACTTACGATTATTTACTGGAAGCAACTAATTATACTAAGGTTGTTTTGCATACCGAGATCAAACGCCAGAATGATCTGCTGGATATTATAGTTAAAAATGCGCCGCAATATGAGGGGCAGTATGACAAATTGGTAGGACTGCTGAATTCGGTTTCCAATACGGGACATTTTTCCCGTGTCGGGTTGACGTACCGCGGTGAAAAAACCTTACTGTGCTACGGCGGTGAAGTCGATATTCGGGAACGCAGTTATTATAAAAAGGCTCTGGCAGGTGAAACTGTAATCGAAGCGCCGGTCATTTCAATGATCAGCGGCAAAAAAGTAGTTGTGCTGGCTAAACCCTTTTATAAGGATGGCGCGATCGCCGGTGTTGTTCACGAGGCTTACGATCTGGATGCTGCAGGCCAAACGCTGCTGGCCGGGCTGAATATGAAGGAAGACCGCATCACGATGATAGCCAAGGTCAACGGTGATGTCATTATGGGTATCCGCAATGGCCAATATGATAATTTTTACAGCTTCTTGAAGGAAAATGCTATCGGCTGTTCGATGACCAGCCAGCAGCTGCAAAAAGCGATAGACAATAAAGAGAGCGGCGCCTTTTATTATACTGATATCAATGGAGAGACACAGTATGTTGCCTTTGCCCCGGCAGAGGTCAATGACTGGTATACCTTCCAGATCGTTTCGGGGACGAGCCTGCTGGCAGACCAGCAAATGCTGAATAAGATCGCCAGGGACACGATGGGAAAATATTTTCTGCTTATTTGCCTGTGCTTTATTGTGATCATTTACATCTGGCGGCAGATAGAGAAAGACCGCTTAAAACAGATCAATGCCGAGATCGAAGGTCTGCGGCTGACGGCCGGATTGATGGAAGGCTGTATGTTTGAATTTGATCTGAAAACCTGTAAATTTTTGGTTGTGAAAAATAGCGTTGGTAACGCGTCGGGCAATAATAGTGAAAAACAGGTGCTGGAGCAATTGAGTGGTTTTATGACGGCGGTCATTGCGAAAAAAGATGGCGGCAGTTTGAAGCATTACTTCCATGAGGAAGACCTGCCTGCTGTGCAGAAGGCATTGGTGGAACTGAAACGGGCGGGCAGAACCGTTTTTCAGGGACGTCTGTATACAGACGCCGGCGATTATCACTGGTACCGTTTTTATATGGCAGTGGTGTTTGATGATAAGCGGCAGATCAAACGCGTTCTGGGCAATGTGCTGGATATCAACGATACGCAGAATAAATTCGCGCGGATGCAGCATAAAGCAGAACGTGATGGATTGACGGGTGTTTATAACCGGACCGTCTTTGAAAAATACGTCAATGAAGTTTTGGCTGACGGTACGAAACGGCAGCATGCCTTTTTCCTGCTCGACATTGATGATTTCAAGAATGTTAACGACAGTAAGGGCCATGCATTTGGAGATGCGGTGCTGTGCGAAGTTACGGCTAACCTTGAACGCAGCTTCCGCAGCTCGGATCTGCTGGGGCGCATCGGCGGCGATGAATTTGCAGTGCTGATGTGCGATATTAGCAGTAAGGAAAATGCTTTAGCCAAAGCAGAGCAGATCTGCAGCCTTTACAGCAAAGGCGATACTCAGGAAGGCTTGAAAATATCCTGCAGTATTGGCATAGTGTTCTGTGATTCTGCTGTCGGATCGACCTTTGACGATTTATATCAGCAGGCAGATAAGGCTTTGTATAAAGCGAAAGAAAAAGGTAAAAATGTTTTTGTCGTGTTTGATGATACCATGCTGTAAAGGATGGTAGGAAGAGTATTTGCCTGATATAAAAAGCAGCTTCTCCTGCAAATGGAGAAGCTGCTTTTTGATGGAAAAATAAATTTCTAAAAAAACTATTTTGAAAAAAGGCAGAATGTGCTATAATAACATAAATTAAAGTATTAGGAATTTAAATATTGCTAAATTTAAAACTTATGAAGTTGATTTTCGGCAAGGTAGATTGCAACCCTCTCCGCCTTGTTTGAAGATATTCCCCAAAAATAGACCTGCCGTGAGGCAGGTCTATTTTTTATTAGGGGCTCTTTAAATCGGGTATTTTATAAGGCGTAATGATTTTAGCGGCTTCCTGCAGGCCGTTCTGCATGATAAAATTACGGATCGTTTCGAGGATATAAGAAAAACAAATTGCTAAATAAGTACTGAAACCTTCACTGTCCTTTGCTTCCAGACAAAGATAAGCCTGCCAGGCATATTTAGACAGGGTATCTGTTGTTCCGTAGAGGTTCTGCCGGTGAAAAGCCAGATAATAACCCCAGTGCAGCAGCTTGTTGGTTTCCTGCAGGATCGCCTGCAATGGCCGCAGCTCAGTAAGCTCGATCAGGGAATTGACCATCAGGGCCAGAGGTATTTTACCGGGCTGGGCAAATTCTGCCTGCCAGGATTTTTGGGTAAGGGGATCGATTTTGTCAAAGGCGGCTGCCGCAGCAGGTTTGATGATCACGGACATCAGCTGTAAGGCACTGAGATAGATCAGCGTGTCTTTTTTATACCGTTCGTTCTGCATACAGTTGGCAGTGATGAATGTCGGCGGCAGTCTGACGATAGTGCCTTTAGTATTGATAGTTTCGGCAAAACCGATCTCGTTGAGCAGAGCCAGCGATTTGCGGATCGTAGAAACCGAAACTTTATAGTTTTTGGCAAGCTCTGCTTCGTAGGGTAAAAAGGTGCCGGGTTCATAGATGTTGGCGGCGATTTTGTCGATCAGGTCGCGCGCTATCTGTGTATAGTAGTGATCGCGCCCTTTTTCCGCACTCCAGCTGTAATCATAAACAGGCGTGATAGTGTCTGAAAGCTGATATTTTCTGCTTAATTTTTGGATATATTTTGTGACAGAGGCCGAAAAATCAAGGCACATATCATTGAAACATTTGTTGATAAGCTGGTAATCCTTACTTAGCAGAGCGGCCAGCAGCTGCCGGAAATCTTCCTGATCATATTTGAGCAGCAGATTTTTAGGAGTGGCCAGAGTAAGCTGGGAGTATGTTTTCAGACTGTTATATAAATCGTTATATAGTAGATTATTGGAGCTGCGCAGCAGTTCGTTCAACAGAGATGAAAAAACTGCGTCAAGAGCAGCAGTTTCCGTACTGTTGATTTTCTTGAGCAGCTTCTGGTAACTGGGAAGTTTTTTGAGATCACCATGTACAGCCGTAAAATAAAACAGCGGCGGTAAAATAAGTCCCATGGTCTGATAAACTTCGGCCAGTGAGTTCTGACGTCGAACCAGATTTTCGGCATAGCTGCGCGAGCCGCTGTTTGGTACAGGACGGTAAATGATCCGGGCTGGTTTGCGTTCTGTGGTTTCAATCAGTCCTTCAGCTTTCAATTTAGCTAAAACGTCTTTGACCGTACGGATACCGACATTATAAATGGCCGATAGCTGCGGCATAGAGGGTAAAGTATCGCCGTTCTTAAAGTGCCCGCAGGTAATCTGGTCATGTAAATTTTGATAAAGAAATTCAAACAACGTATTTTTGCTTAACATCGCCAATATCCCTTCGAAAATATTACAAGTAAATTATAACATAAACATTTACAGCAAAACATATAGTAAATTTACTGGTTTGAAAAAACAATAAAATATAATTTTAAAATATTTTGTTGTTTTTAAAAAATGAAATTATAAATATAAAACAATAAAAAGTATAATTTTATTAATGATTATAAGATTAGCTTTGTAAAAATATGGAAAAGTTTAAAGGATTATTAAAAACGGCTCCTGTTAACATTTTTAAACAAGATATTGTGCTGATTTTTAATAAATGCTATAATAAAAACAATAAAATATACTTAATTTAATTGGCAAAATAATTAAACATTAAAAATATTGGTGCAGAGTTTGCAATTATGATGAAATTTGAAATATAAAAAGTGTAAGATGCAGGATATATTTTTTTAAAACCAGCTATATGCATACGTACACAGTAAGGAGTAAAAATGGAAACTTTAGACAGAAAAAAAATAGGGATGAATATTAAAGTGAGAAGGATGCAGAAGCTGATCTCGCAGACAGCGATGGCGGAAAAGTTAGGCATTTCGCAAACGCATATGAGTAATGTCGAGGTTGGTCGCGCCATGCTCAGTCTGGAACTGCTGCTGCAGCTGAAAAGTATTTTGGGCTGCACTATCGATGAGCTGCTGTGTTTGGAAGAAGAAAACAAAGCCAGAAAAAAACGGGTCAAAGTTATTCGCTATCTTGACTAAGGCTCTGTAGACAGATTTTTTGAAGAAAGCGGTGGGGCAAATATGCAAAATCTCGATTTGAAAAAAATAGGTAATGAAATCAAAGTCAGGAGAGTAAAACAGGGTATTCAGCAGACAGCTTTGGCAGAAATGCTGGATATTACGCAGACCCACCTGAGTAATATTGAAAATGGCAGGGTCCCAGGCAGCTTAAAGCTGCTGTTGAAACTGCGCAGTATTTTCGGCTGCCGGCTGGAAGATCTGCTTGATCCGGAATGTGATGAAGCACCAGTCAAAGCGAATGATAAGCGAATGCGGCGCATCAAGGTGATACGGTATTATGAAAATGCCTGATGCAGGCAGGCTTAAAAAACAGGTCAGCTCTATAAAAGCTGACCTGTTTTTTTACAAGTGAGTGAAAAATCTTTGTCTATAAAAAAGATAATAATTATTATAAAAATGCCTTGCCATAATAAGGTGATAGCAATATAATAGAAAGAAAATTCAAATATATTTACAATATAAATAAAATTCGTTTTATGCAGATAATTTTATTAAAGATAAAGGAATAAGCAAATGGATTTTTTCAAGAAAAACAGAATGATAGTCAGTGTAGTGGCTATCTGCTGTTTGATGTTGTGGTATGTGTTATGGACGACTTTAGCCGTCCTGCATATCAACCGGCAGATCGATTATGTGGCGGGGCATCCTTATAAAGCCATGTCAGAGGTGAGCAGGATCCAGGGCGTGGTCTCACAGACGACGGCTTATTTGCCGATCCTTTTAGCTGATGGGGAAAATAACCTGACGGAGATCAGGGAGATTTTAGTCGCTGCGCAGACGAAGAACCAAAAATCACTGCAGGTCTTAAAAGAAGTTTATCTGGGGAATTCTTATGATCTGACAGCTCTGGAACAGGCACTGAGTGCTTTGGAAAAAGCATTGCTGCAAAGCGCGGAGTTTTTTGAAAGTAATCGCAGCGGCGCTGTGCAGCACAGCAGCGTCAAGGAACATTTCGCAGTTAAAATCGAACCTCTGCAGGCGGAAACGGAAAAAGCTATAAAAACAGTTATGGCTTCTGCTGACAGAAGAGTACTGATGATTGAAGGTGAAACGGACGAACGGACGAAGTGGGCCATTATCTATGCAGGCGTGAGCGGACTTTTGATCGTCTTTTTGATGTTATATACGTTAAGAAACGAGTTTCAGAAGAACAAACTGCTGCTGAAGCATCAGCTGATCTTGCAGGATGCTTTGAACAGCGCTAAAAAGGCCAACGATGCCAAACGGTCTTTTTTATCGCGGATGTCGCATGAGATCAGGACGCCGATGAATGCGATCATCGGGATGACTACTATTGCTTTCAATTATCTGGACGATCAGAAACGGCTTACGGACTGTCTGAGTAAAATAACCTTTTCTTCCAGGCATCTGCTGATGCTGATCAATGATGTACTGGATATGTCCAAGATCGAAGACGGTAAATTAAATGTGAATAACGAAGTTTTCGACCTGAAAAAGGTGATCGAGTCTTTGACTGACATCCATTATCAGCAGGCAGCTGCCAGAGGACTGACTTTTGAATTGACGGTAAGCGGCTTTGATGAAGAGCTGCTGATCGGTGACCCTCTGCGCGTCAATCAGATACTGATCAATCTGCTGTCCAATGCGATCAAATTTACACCTAAGGGCGGCAGCGTCAAGCTGGAGGTCAGGAAGCTGCGCCGCCAGGGCGATCGGCTTTGGCTGCGCTTTACGATCAAAGACACCGGGATCGGTATGGAGCCGGAATTTTTAAAGAATCTGTACGAGCCTTTTGAACAGGCGAACAACGGTGTTGCTAAAAAATACGGTGGTACAGGTTTGGGAATGGCGATCACGAAAAATCTGGTTGCGCTGATGGATGGCTCGATCGATGTGCAGAGTGAGCCTGGAGCTGGCACGGTATTCAATGTTGATCTGCCTTTTGGCCTGCCGGAACAGGCAGAGAATAAAGCTGCAGTTCTGGATGAGCTGAAAGTACTGGTCGTTGATGATGACCGCGATTGCTGTGAGCATGCTTCCCTGCTGCTGCAGAAAATGGGTGTCTGTGTGGATTGGGTACTGAGTGGCTTTGCAGCTGTGGACAAGGTGAAATTTGCGCTTGAAAATGGAGAGGGCTGCTATGATGTCTGCTTTATCGACTGGTGTATGCCAGATCTGAACGGTATCGAAACAGCGCGACGGATCCGCGAATATGTAGGACCGGAGGCTTTGATCATCATTATCAGCGCTTATGACTGGTCGGAAATAGAACAGCAGGCCCGTGCGGCCGGCGTCAATGCCTTTATTGCCAAGCCGCTTTTTGCCTCGTCGCTGTATAATACGCTGCTGACAGTAGCTCAGAAAGGGCAGCTTACAGCTGGAGAGACCGGCAGAGAGCAGATAAAATACGATTTTGCTGGAAAAAAAGTGCTGCTGGCTGAAGATAATGAGCTGAATGCAGAAATCGCTGTGGAATTGCTGAAGTTAGTGGGTCTGGAGGTCGATCATGCAGCCAATGGACAGGAAGCAGTAGAACTGTTTCAGCAGTCGGCGGCTGCATATCTGATGATTTTTATGGATATCCAGATGCCGTTAATGAATGGCTATGAAGCAGCCAGGATCATTCGGGGTTCTGCTGCTGCGTCGGCTCAAAGTATACCGATCATTGCCATGACGGCCAATGCTTTCAGGGATGATGTACAGGCGGCTCTGGACGCGGGGATGAACGGTCATATTGCCAAACCGATAGATGTGGATATTTTATATAAGACGATCTCTGAATATGCCTAATGATAATTAAAAAAGATCAAGGACGTACAGTTGAAACTGTGCGTTCTTTTTTTATGTCTGAAACTATAAAAGTAGATTTTTTGCAGGGCAGTTGCAGTATGAAAAGGATAATTTTCTAAGGAGAGATATAGCAAAAGCACCGCTGGAAGAGCGGTGCTTTTGCTATATCTATGTGATGGGTAAAACCCGTTTGAAAGTTACCAGTTGCAAGACTAGTAAACCGGCGAATTCAAATAAAACAAAAATGTCTTGCGGGGGGGACAAATATGCTATCATTACCTAAATTAATGCAAAAGGATAAAATTTCTATTGCAATTAATTTTAAAATATCGCGAAAAACTATTTAAGTATCAGGAATAATAGATGCGTTTAGTTTGCAGCGAGCAGGGAAATCAAGGGGGGAATATTAGTTATGAAAAAAGAGACTTTAAGCAAGAGGGTTGCGCATAGTTTGTTATTGTTGTCGCTGGTACATGTGGCCGGCGTTGCAATGCCACCAGTAGCTGCGGCGGCAACAGAACTGGTCGACGAAAACTATACTGGCAGTATTCCGCAAAGATCCAGCGGGGAATATACCGTTACCAACGGTGATGTAACTTTAGACGCCAGCGGTTATACGGGCTTGTCAAATTATCGGCGGGCTTTATTCGATACTACTAACGGCGCGGTCAAGATCAGTGTTGCCGATGGAAAAACGCTGACACTGAAAGGTTTTAATAATAGAGATACTTATGGAAGTGCAGCTCTGTATGCTTATAAACGCGGGAACCTGGATGGTACGATGACTTTCACTGGGGGCAATATCGTTGTCAGCAATGAAGTCACTAACAGCAGTACCGATGTTTATGGTTTATATGCCGATAATGGCGGTAAGTTTGATTTTAAAAGTGATGGCAGCAATAAGATCAATCTGACGATCCTGATGCCGCAGCAGCATGTGTCGACGCACCGCCATGGTATCGGCCTGCACGATGGCAGCCTGGCTTTTGACGGCGGCCGTTTTGCAATCGGGATTGAAGGCGATCCCGGGTCTGCTTCTATAGACAGGCGCGTGGGTATTACTATGTCCGGCGGCAGCGACCTGGATGTCAAAGCTGAGCAGATTTTGATCGATGTCAATGAAACAGCACTGCAGTTCACTTATCAAAGCGGCAGCAACAGTGCCCTTTATAATATCAATAATACTGCCAGATTCAACGCTGATTCTATCGTTTTCAAAGGTCATTCCGGGATCGAAGCTGTGAGTACGCATTCTACTAACCGTAATACGGTCGAGTTTTCCGGCAGCGGCTCGACAGAAATCTATGCTGTCAGCGATGGTATTGCCGATGATAATATTTACGGTGAGATCATTGGCGGCAAGGCGATCGATGTGGAACGGACAGATATTACTTTTAATAATGATGCTCTGCTGGTAGGGCAGAATCTGACTACTCAGGGTACAGCTCCAGGCCATTGGGTCAACGAAGGGACCCAGTTTGAATACTGGCAGGACGGCTATTGGCTGAAAGCTGTTTCTATAGGTAATGAATCGAATTTAGTTGCTAATAAGGACTTCAGCCTGGAAAGCAACGGCGGCTATTATAATACAGGTCTGCATGTTTGGGGACAAAGCCTGGCTCAGTTTAACGGTAAAACGAATATCGTCGTCAAAAACGGTGTCAATACGGCCAGAGCGGTTTATATTTACGATAATGTAGACGGTACGACCAAGGCTGAATTTAACGATGACCTGACGATTTCGACTGCTGGCAGCAGTGCCGACTACCTTTATGGTTTTGATGTACGTAACGGCGGCAAAGCCGATATCACTAAAGGCCTGTTTATGAATGATAATGACGCTATTACCTGGTCTTTATTTGCCAGTGGCACGGACAGCAAGATCGACGTAAATTCGAGCGGCAGCGGCGAAGTGCAGGTCGTGGGCGATGTAGGCGGTTATAACGGCGGCGCCGTAAATATGAATATGCACACGAA
>ENA-OWPN01002642-OWPN01002642.1-human-gut-metagenome-genome-assembly--contig:-NODE-2642-length-10370-cov-2.131556_pt1 | contig 10370 bp, 6 predicted proteins | sample MGYA00248266_ERZ651850 | MGnify/ENA primary metagenome ERZ651850 (study PRJEB26924, sample SAMEA4378296) | human gut metagenome | biome: human gut; feature: human-associated habitat; material: faeces... | reverse complement strand
ACGCCGCCGCCCGCCATCGAGCAGAGTTTTACACCTAATTGGGGATAAAACAGCTGATGGCTGGTGCCGGAATCATGCTGCTGGGAACTACCCTGATTCCACAGCTGGCAACATTGTTCTCTTAAGAGGAGTGGTAGATGAACACCATCATTGAGAGAATTACGGAAGCGATAAAGGATATCCTGATCGGGCTTATCAAGTCCTGTTTGGATAACATGTTCACGTCTGTCAATGAGCAGGTGGGAACCATAGCCGGGCAGGTGGGACAGACACCGCAGGGATGGAATGCAGGGATTTTTAATCTGATTCAGAATATATCCCAAACGGTGATCGTCCCCATTGCGGGACTGATCATCACATTTGTCCTGTGCTATGAACTGATTACGATGGTAACGCAGAAAAACAATTTCCATGAATTTGAGACTTACAACATTTTCCTCTGGATCTTTAAGGCGTATGTAGCCATTTATCTGGTGACAAATACGTTCAATATCACGATGGCGGTCTTTGACGTTGGCCAACATGTGGTCAACAATGCCGCCGGGGTGATATCAGGAAACACTGCGGTGGATGCAACAGAAGCAATTACACGAATTGTGGATGCCCTGGAGGATATGGAGTTAGGGGATTTATTCCTGCTATCCATGGAAACGCTGCTGATCAGTATTACCATGCGGATTCTGTCGATCATTATAACCGTTATTTTATACGGAAGAATGATAGAGATTTACCTTTATACTTCCATAGCACCAATTCCGTTTGCCACCATGACCAATAAGGAATGGGGCAATATCGGAAACAACTATTTAAAAGGCTTGTTCGCACTGGCATTTCAGGGATTCTTCATGATGGTCTGTGTGGGAATTTATGCAGTTTTAGTAAATGCAATGACCATATCCAGTGATCTTCATGCAGCTATGTTTTCAGTAGCGGCTTATACCGTGATTCTTGCATTTTCATTATTCAAGACCGGAAGCCTTAGCAAATCAATATTCAATGCCCACTAACGGGCAGGAAAGGAGCACATACATGGCGTATGTACCAGTACCAAAAGACCTTACCAAGGTCAAAACAAAAGTAGCATTAAATCTGACAAAGCGGCAGTTGATTTTCTTTTCACTTGCCGCAGTTGTGGGAATTCCGTTTTATCTGTTCATGAGAAAACCAATCGGTTCCAGTATCGCTGCCATTTTGATGGTAACGATCATGCTTCCGTTTTTCTTCATGGCAATGTATGAAAAAGACGGGCTTCCATTTGAAAAAGTGGTGGCAAATATCATTCGACAGAAGTTTATCTGTCCGGCAGTAAGACCATATAAGACAGAAAATTTTTATCAGGAGATTTCCACCCTTGTAAAAAAGGAGGGTGTGCCGGATGGCAAAAAAGACAAAGCAGGAGGCTCAGCAGGAGCGTCTGTCCCTGGCGGAAAAAAGAAACCGTCAGGAAAGAAGAAACAAAAAAAGCAGAAAAGAAAGAGAACAGGAAAAGCGTAGGAAGAAACAGGAGCGGGACCGCAGGAAACAGAAAAACATTCCTACAACTGCACAGCAGAGTATTCCGTATATTCGTATGCTGCAGGATGGTATCTGCCAGGTGACAAAGACCTTTTTCTCCAAGACGATTCAGTTTTATGACATCAACTATCAGCTTGCTTTAAATGAGGATAAGACCACGATATTTGAAAATTACTGTGATTTCTTAAATTACTTTGATTCTTCCATCAGTGTGCAGCTGTCCTTTATCAATCAGCAGGTGGATGTGGCAGAATTTGAGAAAAGCATTGACATTCCGGATCAGAACGATGACTTCAATGCCATTCGTGAAGAATACCGTACTATGCTGAAAAATCAGCTTTCCAAAGGAAATAATGGTCTGGTAAAGACGAAGTATATCACTTTTGGAATTGAAGCAGAAAGTCTGAAGGTAGCAAGACCAAGGCTCGAAAGAATCGAAACAGATATCTTAAATAACTTTAAGGTTCTGGGAGCACAGGCACATTCTTTGAATGGACTGGAAAGGCTGGAGATTCTGTATCATGTGTTCAACCAGGATCGGATTGAACCATTTAAGTTCCAGTACAAGATGCTTCCGGAAACCGGATTAAAGACCAAAGATTTTATTGCACCGACTTCCTTTAACTTTTCCAAGAATCAGACATTTTTGATGGGAAGAACGATGGGAAGTGTAAGTTACCTGCAGATTCTTGCACCGGAGCTGACAGACCGGATGCTTGCAGATTTCCTGGATGTGGATGACAGTATCAATGTCAACATTCATATCCAGTCTATTGACCAGAGTTCAGCGATCAAGATGATCAAGAGCAAGATTTCAGATTTGGATAAGATGAAGATCGAAGAGCAGAAACGAGCGGTACGTTCCGGTTATGATATGGACGTGCTTCCATCGGACCTTGTAACCTATGGAGAGGAAGCGAAGAACTTGCTGGAAGATCTGCAGTCCAGAAATGAGAGAATGTTCCTTGTAACGGTTCTGGTTATGAATACCGCAAAGAAGCGTCAGAAACTGGATAATAATATTTTCCAGGTGCAGGGGATTGCACAGAAATATAATTGTTCCTTAAAACAGCTGGATTATCAGCAGGAAGCAGCACTTATGTCCTGTATTCCACTGGGAGTCAATCGAATTGAAATCCAGAGAGGGCTTACCACATCATCAACCGCAATCTTTGTGCCGTTTACGACACAGGAACTGTTTCAGGAAGGGGAAGCTCTTTATTATGGATTGAATGCGTTATCCAACAACATGATCATGGTTGACCGGAAACGTCTGAAGAATCCAAATGGACTGATTCTTGGTACACCAGGTTCTGGTAAGTCGTTCTCAGCAAAGAGGGAAATTACGAATTGCTTTCTGATTACAGAAGACGATATCATTGTCTGCGATCCAGAAGCCGAGTATTCGGCACTTGTGCAGGCACTGCATGGGCAGGTGGTTCGGGTTTCACCGGTATCTGACCAGTATATCAATCCGATGGATCTGAATCTGAATTATTCCGAAGAAGACAATCCGCTGTCACTAAAAGCAGATTTTATTTTATCTCTGTGTGAGTTGATTGTTGGTGGAAAGAACGGACTGGAGCCGGTAGAAAAAACGATTATTGACCGTTGTGTTCGGTTAGTATATCAGGAATACCTTGCCGATCCAATACCGGAGAAGATGCCAATCCTGGAAGATTTATACAACCTTCTGAGAAAACAGGAAGAGCCGGAAGCACAGCGGCTGGCTACTTCATTAGAGATCTATGTTACAGGCTCTTTGAATGTATTTAACCATCAGACAAACGTGGATATCAATAACCGCATTGTCTGCTTTGACATCAAGGAACTTGGTAAGCAGTTGAAAAAGATTGGGATGCTTGTCATTCAGGATCAGGTTTGGAACAGGGTAACGATGAACCGTTCTGCCCATAAGTCCACCAGATACTATGTGGATGAGTTTCACCTTCTCTTAAAAGAGGAACAGACTGCAGCTTATAGTGTGGAGATCTGGAAGCGATTCCGTAAATGGGGAGGTATTCCAACTGGCATCACCCAGAATATCAAGGATTTGCTGTCTTCCAGGGAAATTGAGAATATATTTGAAAATTCAGATTTTATTTATATGCTGAACCAGGCTTCCGGAGACAGGCAGATTCTGGCAAAACAGCTGAATATCTCACCAACCCAGCTGTCCTATGTAACCAACAGTAATGAGGGTGAAGGACTTCTGTTTTATGGAAATGTCATTATCCCATTTGTAGACAGATTCCCGAAGAATTCCCTCTATAAAATCATGACAACCCGCTTAGAGGAGACTTCTGAAGCAGGTTAAATCAAAGGAGAAAGCAATGGTACGAGCAATTTCATATGTATTAACTTTTAGTGGCGGTGCTGTATTTGGCATCGCTTTTCTCTGTTTATTACAGGCAGGGAAAGGGTATCCGAAGAAGGAGGAGTAAGTAGTGGCAGAACAGAGAATGAAAGTCAGGGACAAGAAAATCCAGAAGATGACCAAGGATGGTCTGGTGGAAGAAAACCTGACAGATAAATCTTCTGTTCGTGTCAGTAACCGTGTTGGTGACGTACAGATGGGAAGAAAACAGGGGGAAAAAGAAGAAAACCTTGTGGATAAGTCTCCCCGCCAGTCTGAACGGAGTGGGAAAAATATTCGTCCCTCTGTGCAAAAATCCAGGGATGCACCGGAACTGATACGGACAGAGAAGCAAAGTGAGGATTTTGGACAGAGTAGTAAACAGCAAAATAGAAAAAGAATCCGTGCTGAAGTCGGAAAAGAATCCAGACTTGCAGAAAAATCCGAAGCCGGACAGTCAGGGAGACTGAAAGAAAAACGTGCTGATCTATCAGAAAACAGAGGAGACAGCCGGAGTAAGAAGAATGGTGGAAGTAAGAAACCAAAGCAGAAACAGCGTCTGAAATTTGCTTATGAAGAGACTGGTGCTTCTGTGAAAAATGACAAAGATATGGAGAAATTGAACCAGATGGATACGGATGGAGTCAATTTCCGCCATCAGAAACAGAAAGAAAAAGCCAAAAAGTTTTCTTATGAAGAAGCAAGAAAGAAAAAGGAAGCAAAGCAGCATTCCAAGAAGGCACAGGTTTATCAGGCAAATGAAGGAGAGGGTTCTGGAAAGAAGAAATCCCGCCTGAAGTTTGGCGAAGGGGAATCTGTGAAAACAGAAAAAGCTTTTGTTGTTAAGAAAGCAGGAAGTGCGACTTCCGCAGCATTGCATCGTGAGATCAGTAAAAATGAAGACGACAATGCGGCAGTAGAAGGTGCCCATAAGTTGGAAGAAGGCGGCGAAGGTATTTACCGGCTGGAACAGAGAAGTGCCAGACAAAGGAAACAGAGGGCTTCCAGAAAGAGAAGCAGACTGGAGAGACAGGCAGAGAAACAGACACAGGCGGCAGCCCGTCAGGAGCAGAAGAAGCTAAAAAAACAGATTCAGAAGCAACAGATCAAACGGGATTATGCCAAAGCAAAACGAAGTGAACAGGCAGTAGGAACAGCTGCAAAAGGTACGATTGATTATATCAAGAAGATTGGCGGCAAAGTTACAAACTTCTTTAAAGAAAACCGGAAGGTGTATATCAGTGTAGCAGTTCTGATCGGATTGATGTTTCTGATCATAACGAATGTCACGTCATGCTCTGCGGTGTTTTTACAAAATGTGATCACTTACACGGGAACCAGTTATCTGTCATCGGATCAGGCAATCCGGGAAGCAGAATTGTATTATACACAGCTGGAAGCTAATCTGCAGGAGCGGATCAACAACATGGAATCTGAAGAACCGGGACATGAGGAATACCGATATAACATCGGACCTATTGAGCATGATCCGTTTATCCTGATCAGTTATCTGTCAGCAAAGTATGAAGAATTTACCTTTGAACAGGTAAAGCCAGAACTGGATGCTCTTTTTGCTTTGCAGTATCGGTTAGAAACAGAAGCAGTCAATGAGACTGTGACAGAGACAGCAACTGTAAGAGTTGGAGAATCTTTGGGACAGGTTGTAACAAGCGGATATTGTAACTGTCCAATCTGTTGTGGTATTTGGAGCGGAGGCCCGACTGCCAGTGGAGTATACCCAACTGCTAATCATACCTTAGCGGTAGATGCTTCCAATCCGTTTGTTCCAATGGGAACAAAGGTAGTTATGAATGGTGTCGAATATACCGTAGAAGATACCGGAGCTTTCGCAAGATACGGTGTACAGTTTGATGTCTATTATGACAGTCATGCGGCAGCATCCGCACATGGGCATAAGACCTGGGAATGTTATCTGGCAGATGATAATGGAAGCCAGGAAGTGGAAGTGACCAGGACAAGAGATGTAGATGTGCTGAATGTCACCTTAAATAGTGGAAACCTGATGTCAATCTGTCAGGACAGGTTGGGATTTTTCCAGAAAGAACTGTTCAGTGCCTACAACGATACAAAAGGCAACTTGCAGATGTTTGCAACACCGGTTGATTTTAACTGGTATTCCAGTGTGACCAGCTATTATGGATATCGGATTCATCCAATTTCAGGAGCAAATCAGCTTCATAATGGTATGGATATCGGAGCACCGGAAGGGACAAAAGTAATGGCAGGGCTGACCGGAACGGTTACAACTTCTGCTTATAACGACAGCTATGGCAATTATGTTGTGATCAAGGACAGTAAAGGCTATGAACTGCGGTATGCACATTTAAGCAGCCGGAGTGTATCTGCAGGTGCATCCGTCACGAAAGGTGATGAGATTGGTCTTGTAGGAAATACTGGAAATTCTACAGGAAGCCATCTTCATATTGAACTTCTGAAAAATGGAGAGCGCTTAAACCCGATCTTTTATCTGGAAACTGGAGAAGGGGCAGGCTTTGGCGGCAATGAATACACCAGTGAAGCGGCACAGCGTTTGTTGAACGAAGCAGCGAGATATCTGGGAACACCGTATGTGTGGGGTGGATATTCGCCAAGTGGATTTGACTGTTCTGGATTCGTAAGTTACTGCCTGACACATTCAGGTGTAAGGAATACAGGAAGATTAACGGCACAGGGATTGTATGACATTTGTACGCCGGTATCTCAGTCAGAAGCACAGCCGGGAGATCTGATCTTTTTTACAGGCACTTATGATGCAGGAGTTCCGGTAACGCACATTGGAATCTATGTAGGCAATGGTCAGATGATCCATTGTGGGCATCCGGTGCAGTATACGTCCATCAACTCTCCATACTGGCAGAGTCATTTCTATGGATTCGGACGATGGTAAGGAAAAGGGCGGTGTAACAGCCGTCCGGAAAGGAGAAGCGATGAAAAGTCTTGAAAAAGCAACGGCAGATTATGAGAAAGCCAAGGAAAAAATGGAAGCATCCAAAGCCAGATATGAAGCAGACTTAAAGCGGTTCAAGGCTGCGGAGATTGCAAAAACAGAAGCGGAAAATCTGGAAATTGTAAGAATTATCCGTGCAATGGATATGAGTATTCCGGAATTGGAAGCTTTCAAAAAGAGAATGAAAAATGAACTGCCCGGCAGGGTAGAAATACAGAAGGAGGAAACAAAAGCCGATGATGAATCTGGAAAAAATGAAACAGAAGAAGAGAACAATTACTAAAAGCAGGGTAAAAAAGGGCTTGCTTGCAGCAACGACATTTCTTTGCCTGACAACACCTTTGCTCCAGACACAGACTGCTTATGCAGCTGAGAATACCACACCTGCGATTACGATTGAGAAACCGGATGGCTGGAAACAGGGAGAAACAACCATTGCTGTTACGGTAGATGCCAGCCATATGCCGGAAGGTTTCTCAATAGCAAAGATTGAAGCAAAAGCAGGAAAAGATGGAAGCTGGCAGGATGTAACCGGAAGCGGAAGTATCACGATTACTGGAAATCAGACAGTGTATGTGCGTGTGACAGATGGTGAGGGGAAGGTCTATGAGCAGAACCGATCTATTAAGTGTTATGACACGGAAAAGCCGACACTCTCTGCTTCCCTGACAGATGGTGTGCTGACGATTCAGGGGAATGATACAGTATCCGGGATTACTGCGGTAACCGTCAATGGCACCACTTATACAGACTTGAAGGATGGAATGCTGAGAGTGCAACTGACACAGAAAGATTTTACTACAAAACAGATTGAGATTACGGTAACAGATGGTGCTGGAAATACTTCTGAAAAGTATGTGTTGCAGAATCCTTACTATGAATGGGCAAAGAAGCAGGCAGAGAAACAGAAAACCTCCAGTGACAGCAATGGTGCAATGGCAACTACGACCAGTGCAGATGCAACGGGGACTGAGAAAACAACGACTTCTCCGCTTCCGCAGGATGCACAGGCTTCTGAGCCAACAGATGCAAAAGGAACTGTGGATGATCGGACAGTGACAGGTATTGAGGAACAGCTTAATAAAGAAGGCGAGACAGCAGATTCTGTTACTAAAACAGCTACGGAAGGCACAAAAGAGTTTTATACCATTTCAACTAAGAGTGGTAAGATTTTTTATCTGATCATCGACAATTCAAAATCTCAGGATAATGTGTATTTCCTTACAGAAGTCAGCGAGAAAGATCTGATGAACTTCACACTTTCTGATTCCGTGACACTTCCGGAAGTAGATACTGTTTATGCAGAACCAGAGAAAAAAGCAGAGGAAGAAAAACCGGAAACGACAGAGTCAGCCGAGAAAGATAAGGTAGAGGATGATATTCAGATGCCTGAAGATAAAAGTCCATTTGGAACGTATCTTTTGATTGCACTGGTTGCAGTCGGAGCTGCGGCAGGAGGATATTACTTCAAAGTCTATAAACCAAAACATGAATATGATGACGAGGATGAGATGGAAGAGGATGAAGATGAATCCGAAGATTCAGAGTCAGAAAAACGGGAAGTAGATGATGCAGATGAGCAGGAAGAAAGTATAGAACCGGAAATCCTGAGAGATGAAGATTTTAATGATGATGTACTGGAAGATGAAGAAGAGGAGCAGGAGTAAATGAAATTAGTGATTGCAGAAAAGCCATCGGTTGCGATGGCACTGGCTTCCGTGCTTGGAGCCAGAACAAGAAAAGATGGCTACGTGGAGGGAAACGGTTATATCGTTTCCTGGTGCGTAGGACATCTGGTTGGATTATGTGATGCATCGGAATACGATGAAAAATATAAAAAATGGAGATATGAAGATCTGCCGATTGTGCCGGAATGTTGGAAACACAAGATTTTGGAGGGCACAAAGAAGCAGTTTGGAATCTTGAAAAAACTGATGAGAGATTCAAAAGTAGATGAAGTGATCTGTGCTACTGATGCAGGACGTGAAGGAGAGTTAATCTTTCGTTTGGTGTATGAGCAGGCAGGATGTAAAAAGCCGATGAAGCGGCTCTGGATCTCTTCTATGGAAGAACAGGCAATTAAAGATGGATTTGCGTCATTAAAAGACGGTTCGTGTTATGACAGTCTCTATCAGTCAGCACTTTGCAGGGCAAAGGCAGACTGGCTGGTGGGAATCAATGCGAGCCGTCTTTTTTCCGTTCTGTATAAACAGAATCTGAAAGTTGGAAGAGTACAGACACCAACACTTGCCATGATCGTGGATCGAAATCAGAAGATCAAGGAATTTACCAAAGAAAAATATTATATGGCTCATATCAAGTTTGACGATATGGATGCGGTCACAGAGCATTTTCAGAAAAAAGAAGATGCAGATAGAGTGGCTGCGGACTGTATGGAGCGTATGTGCGAAGTGGAGAAGGATGATGTGAAAGAGAAAACAGTCCGCCCTCCGAAGCTTTATGATCTGACCACCCTGCAGAGGGAAGCTAACAGAATGTTTGGCTATACCGCACAGCAGACATTGGATGCCGTGCAGGAGATGTATGAGCAGAAGCTTGTCACTTATCCGAGAACAGACAGCCAGTATCTGACAGATGAGATGGGAGACAGCACAGAAACTCTGATTCAGATGTTACTTGGGAAAATGCCTTATGCTGAAGGTCTGGAATATCAACCGGACGTGAGTAAGGTATTAAATTCAAAGAAAGTATCCGATCACCATGCGATTATCCCAACCATGGAAGTAGCCAAAGCAGACATTGGTGAACTGAAAGAACGAAGCCGCAAGATTTTGTATCTGATCAGTGCCAGGGTTCTGACAGCAACTGCAGATCCTTATATTTATGAGAGTCATAAATGTCAGATTACCTGCAATTATCATACGTTTTATCTCAATGCAAAGAAAACAAAACAGGAAGGGTTCAAGACAATTGAGAAAAAACTGAAACAGTTCTTTGGAATCATTGCAGAAAAAGAAGAGCCGGAGTTGGATATCTGGGCAGGCAAGCATTATGGTCCCTGTGATTCTTTTGTATCGGAGCATTTTACACAGCCACCGAAACAGTACACAGAAGATACCCTGCTTTCTGCGATGGAACGTGCAGGGAATGAAGAGCTGACCGAAGATACAGAAAAGAAAGGACTTGGTACTCCTGCAACAAGGGCAGCAATCATTGAAAAACTGATTCAGTCTGGCTTTGTGAAAAGGGAAAAGAAAAATCTGGTGCCGACAGATGATGGAAATGTGCTGATTACGGTTCTGCCGGATGAGATTAAATCTCCGAAGATGACGGCAGAGTGGGAAATGGCATTGAATCACATTGCCCAGAATACAGAGACAGCAGATGAATTCCTAAATGGGATTACAGAGCTGATGCAGGAACTGGTTGCCAGGTATCAGGGGATTTCAGAAGAGAAGAAAAATCAGTTTCAGGGAAAGGCAAAAGGAGAAGTCATTGGCAAATGTCCCCGCTGTGGAGCAGATGTCAGGGAAGGAAAAGTAAATTTTTACTGTTCTGACCGGAAATGTG
>ENA-OWPN01002634-OWPN01002634.1-human-gut-metagenome-genome-assembly--contig:-NODE-2634-length-10413-cov-4.648388_pt1 | contig 10413 bp, 6 predicted proteins | sample MGYA00248266_ERZ651850 | MGnify/ENA primary metagenome ERZ651850 (study PRJEB26924, sample SAMEA4378296) | human gut metagenome | biome: human gut; feature: human-associated habitat; material: faeces... | reverse complement strand
GACAGCTGTTCAGCTGGGCGGAATCAGTGGAATTTGCTGAGCGAGCAGTCCAGGCGAATCTGCGGGAGCAGACTGCAGAAGCCAGAAAAATAGGATTGGAAAAAGGCTTTCAACAAGGAATGGTAAAAGGAATGGAAGAAGGGTTAGAAAAAGGAATAGTAAGAGGAATGGAAAAAGGCTTTGAGGAAGGTCAGGAAAAAAAAAGGAAAGACCTTATTAAAGTCGCTTGTATTACATAAGTATGGTGTTGAGGATGATTGGGTGGAAGCATTGAGTGAGCAACAGATCGATGAAGCTGTCATCAAGGTTCTGGAATGTGATACCTATGAAGCTTTGAAAAATAAGATTGCAAATACAGAAGCAAAATAATAGAATAATGAAAAAGCTGCATCCCGTAATATGAGGATTCAGCTTTTTTAAGTCTAATAAATGCATATATCAAAAATACCTGTTTCTTGAATAGTGAATAAAACCTAACAATCTGCTTATCACTTTCATACATAAATGCAGATTGTTTCCGCTGACAACACATAATCATTGAATATATCCGACTGGCATATCGTAATATACGCTCTTTTCTATTAAGTCTGTGATTATATGCTTCTATAGCTCAGCAATTAACGTATTATTTTTTATACAATATACGTTTTCTTCCTGTTAGACATAAGACAGCTCCTGAGAACAGAAATAGCAAGATTGCTGCTCCTGTGGAGGTCGCATCCGCTGTATTCGGTGCTTCTGTTTGATTTGCTTGCACGATTGCTTCCTGCTTTTTACCACTTACGGTAAACCTAGTTTCCGCATACTGCCCATCTTCATAAACAAAACGAACGGTATAGCTGCCCTTTTTCAATGTATCCAGATACTCCGGCTTCAGGGTTAGCACTGTGCTCCCGGATGTCAGCGTATAGGAATCACTGCTGATTGCACTGCCATTGATAAATATACGGGTCTTTAACACTTGTAAAAATCATAGAAATCAAATTAGGCTTTAGTTAAAGTCTTTTTTTATAGATTTTTTGTCAATTTTTATGTATTTATATATAGTATTATATCGTATTCTATGATATAATATTATCAAGTAGGTGATATCATGCGTGTTACAACTTCTAAATCTAAAAACTCTGAATCCTTCTATATCAACTTCGCTTATATCGATGAAAATGGTAAGAGCACCTCTAGAATTTACAGAAAGTTAGGGACTTTGAAGGAGTTGTCTCAAAAACTTAACACTGATCGTGACGGTGTCATGGCTTGGGCAAAAGAACAAGCTAGGTTAGATACCGAAAAATACAACAAGGAAAACGAGATCCTTTCTATCCCCTTTTCTCCTAATCAATTGATTGAAAAAGGCACTCAGCACTCCTTTAACTGCGGTTATCTCTTTCTTCAATCTATCCTCGCAGATCTACGCATTGACAATATGTGCAGAAATATCAAAAATCGCCATAAATATGAATTTGATCTAAAAGCTATCTTCTCTGATCTTATCTATTCTCGTATACTATATCCTTCCAGCAAACGAAGTTCTTATAACTTCGCTCAATCTCTCTTGGAGCAGCCCAAATATGATTTACACCACATTTACCGCTCTTTGCCCATCTTAGCTAGTGAATCTGATTATATTCAGGCCGAGGTATACCGCAATAGCAATTTCATCCACAAGCGGAATACAAAAATCCTCTATTATGATTGTACGAATTATTACTTTGAGATAACTCAGGAGGATGGTGATAAGAAATATGGTAAAGGGAAAGAACATCGTCCTAACCCTATCATTGGTATGGGGCTGTTCATGGATGCGGATGGTTTTCCTCTAGCCTTTGACCTTTATCCAGGAAATCAGAATGAACAAAAGACCCTAAACCCCCTTGAACAAAAGGTGATTCGTGATTTTGGATGTAGTGAGTTCATTTACTGTTCTGATAGTGGTCTTGGATCACAAAACAATAAACTTTTAAATGATACAAATGGCAGAGCTTATATCATTACACAGTCTCTTAAGAAATTAAAGAAAGAAGTACGTTCCACTGCATTGGATCCAAATCAGTATAGAAAACTTGGCAGCAATCGGTTTATCAATCTGAACAGTCTGGATGAAACGGACAAAGAGGTGTACAATTCTATTTACTATAAATCGATACCTATCGAAGGTACCAAAATCTCAGAAACATTGATTGTGACGTATTCCCCTAAATATAGGGCATATCAAGCTAAAGTCAGACAAGCACAGATAGAACGTGCTATGAAAATGATCGGGAAAGGTGGTAAGCCAAAGAAGAACAGAAAAAATCCAAATGATCCAGCAAGATCCATAAGAACGACAGCAGTAACGGAGAATGGTGAAGCAGCGAGTGAAATCTTTTGTGAATTGAATCAAGAAATCATTGATCAGGAAGCGATGTATGACGGATTCTACGCAGTTACTACAGATTTAGATTGTGATGTATCTGAGATTATCGCAATCAATCAGCGAAGATGGCAGATCGAAGAATGTTTCAGGATCATGAAAACAGATTTTGAAGCTAGACCGGTATATGTTCGTTTAGAAGAATGTATCAAAGCACATTTTCTGACATGTTTCCTAGCACTTCTCGTCTATAGACTGTTAGAAAAAAAGCTTGAGAACAAATATACGGTGGAAACAATACTAGATACCCTGAGACAAATGAATGTTTGCGAGTTAGAAGGATATGGTTATATCCCGACTTACAAGAGAACTGATCTAACAGATGAGCTACATAATCTATTCGGATTCCGCACAGATACTCAGATTATTAAGAAAACAAAAATGAGAAATATTATCAAGTGTAGTAAGATGAGAGATAAATTACGATAATTCGATACAATTAGAAAAATGTCCGAAACCCGCTTATTTAAGGCGTTTAGGGACATTTTTTTCTTTATCAAGTGTTAAAGACGGGATATAGCATGAAGATCTCTGAGTTCACCGGAGCAGATCAGCTCAAGAGGCTTATTGCTGCCTGCGATATAGGTCTGATTCCCTTTCGTTATCTTTGGTGTTTTATTTCTGGCTTGGATAAGCCATGTGCTGCCGGTAGAGTCAACCTTCAGAATACCGCCATTGGACTTGGTGATATATTGTTCTTCAATGGTAATATCAATAAACGCATTGCTGGTTTCTGTCGGTTTTCCACAGAATTTTACTTGTATACTTGTGTTGCCTTCCTTGATCTCGTCAGCAGCTATAACCCGCATTCCTTTCGGTAAAGAGAAAAACCAGGAGGAAATATCGCTGCCTTTCGCAATCTTATGAAATGCCGCGTTTTCCAACGTAATCGTGCTGTAGCTTGCAATTTCTTCATTTACATAACCGGTAACCTTAATACTCTGTAGCGTTGCTTTGGGCTCAGTAGAAGCTGCTGTACCATAAATTTCAATCGTTGTGTCCTTATGAATATTCATAATACTGAGGGTATACATTGTATTCTCATCGGCAAACGCTCTCATATCGCGCTTTTCGCCATCAATGATTGCATACGGAGTGGATTCAAATGCTGTTTTCTCATCCGCTTTTAGCGTAAGAATTACATTGTCCCGTGGAGTAATACCTTCATTTTTCTCTAATGTGGCGGTTGCATTCTTCAAATTATCCGTATTCAGAATCAATTTGGAAGAAGTCAGTACGGCAGCTTCCCCTTTCACTGTAATTGTATAGGAATCGGTAACAGCACCATATACAGACACATCATAGCTATAAACCATATCGGTACTATCACCTTTCCTTAACAAGCTTACATAATTACAATCGCAACGAGCAACCGGACTGTCCGCAAAGTAATATCCGTTCTTCGCCTTGACAACCAGAGTAAGCTTACCATCCGCCGCTGTCTGTAAGGTTGCTTCTGCATTCTTCAATCCTGTCGTATCGAGTGATGCTGCTGGAGCCGCTTTTTCCTGTGCTGTGAGCAATGCTTCAGCCGTTTCTTCCTCCGCATGAATGTTTACGCCGCCATTCAGCATAAACAGCATGGCCAGAGCCATACAGGATGCACCTGCTTTTTCTAACATTTTTCTTTTCATATACGTATCCCTTCCGACAGCTCGCTCTGTCTTTTTCAATCACTTTAAAATCTGTGTATAGCGTCATAAGACACTATGGTCTGCTTAACGCTCTTTTAATATAAAGCTGTCATACTGAAGCCGGAGGCCATAAGCATGTACAGCAGCTTTCCTGCAGAAATCACAGCTGCTGGATCTGCGTATCGGCAGCAGTTTTCCTGCTTGGTATCATAGCCCTTCTTTCGTTTTCCACATAGAAGCGTTCCCATAAAGCATTGACTTCGTACGCAGCAACACACCAACTGCCACTTGTTTAAAAAAGGCTCTTATACAGCTTCCTCCTCTCTGCTCAATCAGGAATTATAATATCCAAGAGTGTCCTGTGAATGCTTACAGGTAGAAATACTGCCTGGAATTATTCTATATATATCATAATAGTTTAAAAGAATAATAGCGATACAGTAGGCTCTTTCTTGAACAAATCTTGAATGTTTTATCACACATATATCACGTTTATATGATATAAATCACAGCTGCATGCATATCCTGAAACATCCGCTTCAACATAAAAGAAGATGAATGCCCTCATTACGATGCCATGCGGCTATCCCACTGTAAGACGGACAGGTAACGATTCCTTGTGCAAACATCTTGAAAATTTCATGTTCTGGTCCTATAATGAACAGGAAAAGCGAGGTACTATGAAAAAACTAACACTGGAAAACTGGCAGGAGCTGCAGCCGTATACAGCACTCGCCGATTATCATGAATACAATTCCAATACGATGACAATGCTGATGTGGGCCAGCATGTATGAAGTCCATTTTGAAACACACCCGAATTATGCCATCGCTTATACCTGTATGCCAGGCCGTGAACCGGTATGGCTGATGCCCTATTGCAGGAAAGAACATCGCAATGAAGCCGTTGATGCAATCCGATCCTATTCCCAGGAGCATGCCATCGCCTTTGAAATTCATTCTATGACTAAGGAATTTAAGAATTGGCTGATGGATTCCTATCCGATGGAATTTCTTGTATGGGACTGCTATGACGCAAGAGATTATGTATACGACCGCAAGCAGCAGGAAACCCTGTCCGGCAAGAAGATGCAGAAGCGCAGAAATCATTTCCATGCCTTTTTAAAGCAGTATGAAGGCCGCTTTGAGTACCGGAAGCTCGATGAAAGCACCAGGGAGGATGTGTATGCCTTTCTGCGCTATTGGCAATCCCTCAAGGATGCGGATGACAGCATATCCGCAGAGGATACCGGTATTCATGTATTACTGGAGCATTTGCAGGAGCTGCCGATTGAGGGTGGCTGTATTTATATCGATGGCAGGCTGGAGGCATTCAACATCGCATCCCGGCTATCAAAGGATATGATTCAGATTCATGTGGAAAAAGCGAATCGTGAAATCCGCGGATTGTATATCGCGATTTTAAAGCTGTTTCTTGAAACTCTGGAGGAGGACATCGTGTATGTCAACCGTGAGGATGATATGGGACTGCCGAAGCTTCGCAAGGCAAAAACAGATATGCAGCCGGTATGTAAAATTCAGAAATTCGGGAGTGCACACCAGACACTGCGCATACAGCAGGCGGATGCTTCCTGGACAGAGAAAATCCGTGCATTATGGGAACAGCAGTTTCAGGAGGAAACGGCTGAAAGCACGCAGTTTTATTTTGAGCGCCTCTATCATGAGGAGGATTGTCTGCTGCTGGTAAGTGAGGAGGAGCTGATTTGTATGCTGCAGCTTCGTCCCATGACAATCGTTTTGGATGGAAAGGATGTCCGTGTACCATTTGTTGTAGGGGTCGCCACCAATCCGGAATATGAGGGCTGCGGCTATATGGGCATGCTGATGCGGTATGCATTGCATATGGTTCAGGAGCAAGCACCGTTTGTACTGCTGCAGGCCTATAACTGGGATTTGTATAAGGGCTTTGGCTTTGTCGAGCAATATCATCGCGTACGCTGGAAGCTGAAAAAACAGGGGAACGGTGCAATGGTCGGCACATGGAAAGAGGCAGAGGATGCACAGGTGCTCTTATCCCTGTACCTGCAGTTCTGCGAGCATAAAAACGGCTGGCGGCATCGTGATCTGGCGTATTATAAGAATCAGTTTCTTCCCAATGCAGCGATATGGAAGCAGAAAGTCCGTGTCTATATGGAGAATGACCAGCCAAAGGGATATATTGTACAGGATGAAACAGCTGAGGAGCTTCATATCCGTGAATGTATCTATACAGATGAGGAAGTCCTGCAGCATATGATGCAGCATTTTGCACAGAAAGAAAAAACAGTCTATGTCGATTTGGATGCAGAGGCACAGGTCGAGGGCCGCAGTAAGCAGGAAACCTGCATGATGGTAAAACAGCTTAAAAGTCAGCCATTTCCACAGGAGCATCTGTTTATCCGTGAGGAATTATAAAATACATATCGCCTTATCATAGATTTCACACAGAGGCTGAAGTTTACAATAAAGGAAATTCAAAAGAAAGCAGAGCAAGGTAAAAATTCACAAACTGGCATATTAAAGACTTCATACCTGCAGGAAAGACCTGCAATCACCGAAAGTAGACAGGTTCTATGGTAACGCTCTGGGCAGAAATACCAATAATAAGTATGAACCCGTAAAAAGAAAGCAGTCTTATTTTGTTAGAAAGAAGTATACAGCATAGATCACTGAGTGAATTGCGATTATAATAAACTCACAAGACTTTACTGATACATACAAAAAGGAAATCCATGCACCTTATCATGCTATAGGATTTCCTTTTTTCATATACGACTGGTCACTGTGCTGTCTTTAATAGCTCGCTCAGCTTTTCCACTGCCTCATCAAAGCTGCGCACAAAATATCCGTGCTTCAAAATTGCCCCCAGCACATAATGATTCATACCGATAGTCGGAACATCGTAACGGTTTGCGGAGCATAGACGGATATCACTGTTGATACCGATAATGATGCTCGTATTCGTCTTGATTGCGATGCCAAGCTCCACCATGACACCCGCATCCTCGTTTGTCAGATCCGCTATAAAAATATCGCATTCTTCGACTGCCTTTGTATCTCCTTCATAAATCATTTCCGGTGTTGGAAGTGATTGCTTGTTTTCATTAAACGGCTGGTCAATGGGATTGAATATTTCCAGCTGCGGAAATTCTCTTCGCAGAACAGCACCCTCTTTTTTACGCTGTGCAGCCTCGGCTTCATTGAACAGAGAGCCTGCTATATAAACCTTCATCATACGTTCACTCCTTGTCTGTATGAACCGCATTATACTATAGATTATCTTATGCGTAAACCTCAACGCCTTGCTGGCAATACCACAGACGGTAAATCGCATGATATTGCGGACTTGTTTATAAGCCTTAAATCCAACCGCTTACCAACAGATACCCATATACAGGCCTGTGTTTTTCACAGAAGTATTACAGCATGATACGCATTTAAGCAGTTCTGATGGCTGCTGAGGTACGCTGCGTGAAAGCTGCGCGTTTTTTCGTTTTTACATGCCACAAAAAAGGAAGCATCTTTTCTTTATCGGTATCCTGCACTGCCTTATCCCCTCTCTGTTTAACACAAATGCATATTGCATGCGCCAGCGACCTGTCAAAAGCAAATACGCCCGCTTGCCAGAAATCCTTCTTTTTTTTATACTATGCTCAGGTCATGACCTGCTGCCTGTAGCTTCTGCACAAGCACGCTGTTGCACTCCCTTCTACATGTGCAAAAAGCCAGGCAGCGCATATGTGTTCACGACCTTAGCCGGCTCATGTATGCCACTTTCGGATTTCCTATGTATATCCTCCTTAAAATACTAGCAGCATATGTAAAAATCTGCGCAATTTGCGTGAAAGCCGTGAAAAACATGATACAATGGAAACAAAGGAAGGTGGTATACGATGAAAGGCTATCAGCTAAAAATCACCCTAAAAAATACGTCCCCTCCTGTGTGGCGCCGTATATGGATTCCGGCAGATATGACATTCCAAAATTTACATGAAGCAATCCAATATCTTTTTGGATGGATGGATTATCATTTATACGATTTCTACATCGCAAAGAAAAAAGTGAGAATCATCTGTGATGACTGTGAGGGACAATCCTTTGATTGCAATACTGACGTCAGGGATATGGATACCCCACTGTATACATATTTGACAGAACAGCTAAAGCTTGTATATACCTATGATTACGGAGATAATTGGGAGCATCTCATCACGGTGGAAAAAGAGAGTGAGGAAGCCGCCTCTGAAATAAAGCTGTTAAAATGGAAGCAGGACAATCTTGCTGAAGATGCGGGTAATGTGTGGGGCTATCAGGAAATTGTTGCGATTGCTCAGGATGAGACACATGAGGATCATGAAAGTATGAAGAAATGGCTGGAAATGCAGCATATCCCTTTTGATACGCGTACCGTTCGTGAACAACTGTCCTCCATAGCACAGGAGGATATGTACTTTAGTTTAAGCCAGGAGGCAGGCATGGTGTTGAATGAAGCGCTTGCCAGTTTTATTGATCAGCTTGACAATATGGAGCTCCCCGGTATGAGTCTTATGGTCGCAGATAATCAGGAAACAAGAAAGGTGCTTGTGATTGCTCAATACGAACAAGGCTATAATATGCAGCTATATGAAAATGAAACAGACTATATGCGCGGAGTGGAAAGCACCCCTGCATTACCGGGATATAACCTGTATGCCAATGGAATCAGCATTATTTGTCTGGATCAGGGATTCCAGCAGGGAGAGGGCTGGGTTAGTGACGATGGACAGTGTATCGTAAAAATCATGCGTACAGGCTATCTGCCACTCGATCCGGATGATGATACCGCCTATATGGTAGCCTCTGATCTGCATGACTTTCTGGATATCCTGCAGGAATGCGGACATAACAATCTTCCGGATTATGAGGATGGGCATATGCTTTTGGGCGTATGGAAGAAAGACGGTACGCTGCAAATCACCTATCCCGATATCGGCATGGTAAATGACAGTATCACGATTCACCTGCATGCCGCTCAGACTGAGGCACTGAAAAAGAAGAAGAAAATAATAGAAAAGCTGTATGTTGATTTGATTGCGGATGTTGCCAGTGAATTCAATGATATACGCCTGCCGCTGTATCTGACAATGGAAAATGATGATTATGAGCTCAAAGTACCTCTGGATGATGAAAGCTATCACAGCTATGAAGCATTGAATGCCAATGTTGTATCCCTTGTCTGCGGATTCATTGACGAATATGGCGGTATCATCAATCTGATTGTAAATAACGATAATCTGGCGCAAATGCTCAGCGGTCTATGTGAAGATCTTTCAATGCGCCTTAATATTGAGGATTTTATGAGTGAAGCACAAAAGGCTATTCTGGAGGAAGATATCCACCATGACTTTGAAATGCTGAATACATTGGCAGGCATGAGTGAAGAGGATTTTTATCTGTTTCTGGAGAATCTCGATGAGAATCAGTTAGAGGGCTTTAGTCAAATGATTGAACAGTATATGGATAAATACGGTGTCGATGACGAGGAGACAATAGAAAAAAAGCTTCCGAAATTAAAAACCAAGAAGCACTTTGATGCGTGATACAGGAAATCACATAGTCTGGCTGGAAACGTATAATGAGTGAAAAAAGAGCGATCGCACATAATGACTCTAAACCACTTTCGAATGCTGGAAGAAGGAACACAAGAAGAAAGCAGGCATCCAAATGGTTCTTCCCCGCCGTTCGCTACAAGTGTACACACCTAAAAAGAAGAAGGAACGCTCCCCAATGCATAGGAGTTCTCCCTCTTCTTTTCTTTTTCTACCGATACGCTCTTTCCCCACATCTGTGTGAGAATCAATGTAACTACTGGAGTTTTTTTCTTCCCTTTTACAGGGTGTGCCTTTTCTTCTGCTGTATGTAAGCCTGGTTTTGATAAGGATGCTTCTTATCTTCTGCGTACCTTTTATAAAGGACTTTTTCCATATCAACTTTACTGCAGGTATTTGTTGTTCCCTAAAACTTAAAATCCTCATTATAGAAATCATGCAGCCTTCGCTGATACTGCTGTGGTGTTACCTGGCAGATTTCACGAAAATCATGAATGAAATGTGCCTGATCGTAAAAGCCGCACAAATGAGCGATCATGGTAAGAGAATGCTGCTGTTCCTTCAAAAGTGTAACTGCCTGATTGATACGCTGAATTTTCTGTATGGTTTTCATACTGCAGCCCAGCCTAGTCTGCACCATACGCTGCAGCTGCCGACGGCTGTAGCCGAAGCTATCCATGACATCCGCAATCCGCTCATTTCTCTGCAAGCCCTGCAGCAGCTGCTTCATCGCACCATCCTCTGTCTGCAGCATGGATAAAAAGATTTCATCCAGCTGGTGA
>ENA-OWPN01002632-OWPN01002632.1-human-gut-metagenome-genome-assembly--contig:-NODE-2632-length-10418-cov-2.993631_pt1 | contig 10418 bp, 12 predicted proteins | sample MGYA00248266_ERZ651850 | MGnify/ENA primary metagenome ERZ651850 (study PRJEB26924, sample SAMEA4378296) | human gut metagenome | biome: human gut; feature: human-associated habitat; material: faeces... | reverse complement strand
GGCCAGGAAATATTGAAATTTTGAAAAATCAGACGTGCCGGAAAGGTTATTATGCACATACTGCTCCAAAAAATCCATCCATAGCCATAGTCGTTCATGAAAAGCATGTCTTTTCCATACTTTTGCACATATGCTTGTAAAGATTGATGAAATGCCGCATCATCAATCTCATAATAATTTAATGTGTTAAAATCAACTAATAGAAAATTTTGTATAAAGACAATGAGTGCGCAATATGAGACGATTGATATAAGCAATATTGTTGGTATACTTATTTTCTTCATGCTCTCCCTCCGACCAGCTTAAAATCGATTTAGCGCATCACAAACAAATTCAATTTCTTCTTTCTTCATTCCGATATAAATCGGTAAACTCAAAACCGTTTGCGCTGCCTCTTCCGCATTTGGGAATGCCCCATTTTCATAGCCAAGATCTATCATGCACTTTTGCAGATGAACGGGAATGGGATAATGAATCAACGTATGAATCCCATTTTCTTCAAGATATTTCTGCAAGTTTTCTCTGTCTTTGCAACGAATCGCAAAAATATGCCAAACATGAGTCCTATCTTTTGCTATTTGGGGCAAAACGATTTTATCATTATGAATATTATGGAGATATCGCTGTGCAATAATCTGGCGTTCTGCTGTCCATGCGTCTAAATTCTTCAGCTTAATTCGAAGGAACGCTGCCTGCAATTCATCCAACCTAGAGTTGATGCCCACCAAATCGTGTACATATTTTTTCTTTGCGCCATAGCATCCCAGTGCGCGAACAGTCTCTGCAATATCTTCCCGATTGGTCGTGACTGCTCCACCATCACCCAATGCTCCAAGATTCTTTCCCGGATAAAAGCTAAACGCCGCCGCGTCTCCCCAACTTCCCGCTCGCTTTCCATCCTGCATCGCACCATGTGCCTGTGCCGAATCCTCGACAACCGCCAAATGATACTTCGAGGCAATTTCATTAATCGCCTTCATATTTGCCATCTGCCCATACAGATGCACAGCAACAATGGCTCGTGTTTTCTCGGTAATCAATTCTTCGATTTTTGAAAAATCAATATTATATGTTTCCATCGAAATATCGCACAACACCGGCTTTGCTCCCACATATCTTATTGCAAGGACTGTTGCAATAAATGTATGCGCCGGAACAATAACTTCGTCTCCCTTGCCAATTCCCAATGCTTGCAACGAGAGGGAAATCGCATCTAGACCATTGCCTACACCAATACTAAAGGAAGTTCCACAATAATCAGCAAATTCTTTTTCAAAAGCGCGATATTCTTCGCCTTGAATAAACCATCCACCCTCATAGCATTTTTCAAATGCTTCCAACATTTCTTTTCGAAGCTGTGTATGCATATGACTAAATGTCGAAAATGGCACTTCCATTTCTTTTCACCTCTCCAATCGCTTGTTAAAATATCCTTCTGCTTCCATCATGTATTGCCCATAGTCGCGAATATAGTCTGCCTCATCATAATGTTCACTCGCTAAAACCATTAGCACCGCATCATTGGAAAAATCAAACATCTCTCTCCAAATCATATGACCAATATATAATCCTTTTGTCGGATCATCCAATAGCACAATCTGCTCTTCATGCGGTGTTTTAACCTTAATTCTTACGCTTCCATGCAGGCAAATCAGCACCTGTTCCAATTTCCGATGAGAATGAAAACCTCGGTGTGCATCCTGTGGTACACCTGTAATGTAGTATACCCTCCGAATAGAGAAAGGAATGTCCTTTTCCGCTTCGACCGGGACTAGCGTACCGAGATCATTTTTGAATTTTGAAAAAGGAATCATTTTTGTGTGAATCAGCATTGCCACACTCTCTTTCTACTTTTTCTCTTCAAAAATTTTGATTTCTGATAGGTAAGGATGTGTTTCTACAAACTGCTCCTTTGTTGACATCAGTTCTAATTCATAGCCGCCACCTTCAAACGGATGCTTCCCTGTTATGGTATATCCCAGACGCTTAGCTCGTTTCAAACTTGCGACATTATCCTCATGGATTCTAGCAACGATTTTCTTCAAGCCTAACCGCTCGAATCCAATATATACAGCCATGAGTTCACTATAAAAGCCAAGCGATTTCCCCCTTGCCTCATCATCGCCAATAATAGTTTTTCCAACTTCCGCCTGATCTCCAACGAACTCATATAGCGAAGCCGAACCTACCATGCGATTTAGGTTTACTGTTTCTTCTACGGAAAACGTCACGATATCAGGATCTTCCTGATTGTTTATAAACCAATTCTCCTGCATTTCCTTTGTAATTTCACCAACCGGTGTAAGGTATCTCGAAAGCATTTGATTATTTCTCCACAACCGATAAAGTTCAATATCGTCATGATGGACCGGTCGAATTAAGCAGTTTTTATAGCTTGCGCAATAAATGTGTTTCATAATTTTACCTCCAATGAATATTCTAAAAATACAATCCTAATTGTTCTGTCACGATACAATATATCGCTGAAATTCCATAAAACAGCAAAAATACAATTCCAAACAGCAACCATAATATTCCTAGAAAATACATCATTATACCGAAAGTTTCCACTCCCCCCCCAAATACACCGGTCCTTGTGCAGCAGATATTCACAGTTTCAATAAACCATGGTTGTACAAATAAGAACGCAAGTGCTAATATTAACGGCTTACATGCATGACCATAGGAACGATGATATATATATGATGCAAATCTCTGAAACAAAATAACTGGGTGAATAAGTATATATCTTATTATACCAAGCAAACCATCCTGTTTAGCACCATAATGAAAATCAATCCAAGCTTTATCCTGCATGTGACGATATTTTACTCTTGCACCTACTTTAGGATCTACTCTATGCAAATATGGTATAATATCATTCCGATATGTTCGGTTTAAATCCTGCAAATATCGATAAAACGTACTATTTGTACCTGCCGTGTTGCCGTGACTAATCCCACCGCTTCTATGATTGATAGACGGAAAATCCAAATAAGCGATGGGGATGTGTTCGCGAGCAATTCTTAGATGAAGAGACCAATCCTCCACCAAATCATACTGTTCATCAAATTTCCCATATTTATCAAAAAAAGTTTTTTTAAAAAATGTGCTTACTCAAGGCAAACACGGTGTCTGCACCAATTCTTTTAGCAGTGTATCATCCTTTTGCTCTCCCTGCAGAATATCACGAATATGTGGTCGAACGAAATAGTATTGTAGGTCTTCCATATCCTCATCATACATTGCAGTTTGTGCCATAAGAATATCGCATTCTGGATGTTTTTGTAGCCCCTGTACGTATCTTGTCACAACGTCGGAATTAGCAATCATATCATCTGCGGATAGGCTCATGACATACTCACCTGATGTCAAAGCCACCGCCTTATTGAGATGCTTTACCGTTCCTACGTTCTGATCATGGTGCTTAATCTTAACCGATACAATATTTTTCCCTTTATTATCCTGAACAAACTTCCCAATCTCCCGTTGTGGAAAATTTTTGGAACCATCATCTGAAACTACAATTTCAATGTTGGGATAATTCTGTTCCAGCACAGACCTAATCGCATCATGCACATATCGAAAGTTGCGATAACACAACACAATCACACTGACCAGAGGAAATTTATCTGAATTTATCATCGTCCATTACCCCCTGACATCTTTGTTTTGAGCATTGCTCGTTTTCTCAATAAAAATAACATCATATTTCCAAAAAGTTTTAACCCCATCATGCATAACAAAATCAGTGTTACCCATGCTGTAACAGTTGTCAAATCATATTGCGGAATGAGTTGTCTTTCTGTTATTAATAAACATGCAAGAATCGCCGCAATAATCAATTCATTTTTTATATGAAAATTCTTATCATAATTAATTGCAACCATTAACTTAATATAGCATATGACCGGTAATTTTTTTATCCTGTATTTTAGCTTTTGAGCAAACCCCATAGAATTCCAGTCAAATTCCAGTACATCCCGCATTTCAATTGCTTCCGCACTGTACCAACAACGTAATGCAGCCCCATTCCCAAATTTATCTTTCACGTTTGCGTATTCATTTCTTAACATTCGTACGCATTCACCGTAATGAATTCTTCTAAGTAAATTAGGAATCTGCTCGAGGGATTGATTCGAAATGCCACCATACCGATACTTTACAACGATATCATCTACAAAGCAGAACTTAACCTCATTTCTCGCCAGCTTTATCCAGCATGGCCAATCCTCTGTGAATGTATAATTTTCGTCGTAACCGCCAATTTTGCGAAACAGTTCAGTACGCCAAAATACTCCCGGAGCAAAGATCGGACTCCACGGGCGTGTTACCATATAGCGATACATTTCAGATGTCGAAGCAGACAAGCTAGACAGTATTTCAAACTCTACATCAGATGGATATTTATCATCTGTTGGCTTGCCATCTCTACGTATAGCTTTTGCACGCGCACATAAAATACCATTATTCGGATTTTTCAATTTTTTAGCCATACGCTCAAAAACTTTATCATCATAAAAGGTATCATCTGCGGCAATACTTTTCATAAATTCGCCCTGTGCTAAACTGCCTCCTTTATTGCAATTTTTCACGATACCCAAATTTTTTTCGTTAGTAAAAATTTCATATCGTTTTAAATTGTCTTTTGCCTTTTTCTCAATATATTTCGATAGCTTTTCGTAGTCATAATCATAACTGTGATCATCTGCGATAATAATTTCAATCTGTGGATATGTTTGCTCTAAGATAGAATCGATGCAGTCGTAAATCAGATCTGCCTGATTATAGCAAACGATGACAACAGAAAATAATCCTTTTTTCATCTTTTTCCCCCCTGTTTATAGATAAAAAGCAGTTTTTTCATCAATGCCTTTCCCTTGTAATACAATATAAGAGGTATAAATTTTATTTTTTGTACTGTGGTTAACTGATTTTTTAACATGAGATAACGATACTGTACAAAATATTGCTTGAGCCACGGTAATTGGATCGCATTGGGAATGATTTCTTTTTCATAGCAAAGCATTAAGTCCTTTCTTAATCTTGGCGATTCAAATGCTGTTGCATAGGCACTGCTAATACCCGAAAGCGCATATCTTTCTGACGGAATATTCGAACAAGGAATTCTCTCACCATTGCGAATTGTTTTCAGCCAAGTCGGCCAATCCTCTAAATAGCGATACCGCTCATCAAAGCCACCCTGCTCAAAAAACTCTCTTCGGAATATACATCCTACAGCGCTGATAAAATTATTAATCACCAAAGCCTCATGTAACGAAGCAAGCGGTTGGTGATTCAATCTCTTAATCCTACCCGCAGACGGATGCTGATAATAATCCACTGTCATATCCTCATTGCAAATAATGCACGGTGAAGTAATGATCCATTCCTGATGATTACAGGCAAACTCATGAAGTTCGCAAAGCGAATGCTCCGTACAAAACACATCTCCATCGGCAATAAATTTAATATATTTCCCTTTTGCCAATGATGCTGCAAGATTGTCATGTTTCGAAATGCCCAGATTATGTTTATTTTTTCGAACTAACAGACGCTTTACATTGCTCCCCATATTTTGTCTTATAAAAGACTCGGTTTCTTCCATCTGAAAGGTTAATGAGCCATCGTCTGATACGATAAGATCAATAGCCGGATAAGTTTGAGCCAAGACAGATAGCAGTGTTCTTTGATAATATTTGCCCGGGCCATAACTCAGCACTATGACACTCACCAATTCTTCATTCAAATGCACTGTGTGTTTTCCCCCACTCAGAATAGGCCGCGCATACTTTTTTGCATGCCCCTTCCATGACGAGCGTCCCTTTTTTCAACCAGATTGCACGATTGCAAACTTCTTTTACCTGCTCTACCGAGTGGGAAACAAAGAGCATTGTTGTTCCGTTTGCACGCAATTCCTGCATTTTTTGTTCACACTTTTTTTGGAACGCCGCATCACCGACACCCAACACTTCATCCACAATTAAAATATCAGGATGAACAAGAGTCGCAATGGAAAAGCCCAATCGTGCACTCATGCCGGATGAAAAATTTTTTATCGGCACATCCATAAAGTTTTTCAGTTCTGAAAATTCAACTATTTCATCATATTTCTCACAAATAAAATCCTTTGCGAATCCCATTACGGCACCATTAAGAAAAACATTTTCTTTCGCGGTTAAATCAGGGTCAAATCCTGCACCCAACTCAATTAAAGGAGCAATCGATCCACGTATGGACACACGCCCTTCCGTTGGAGGATAAATACCAGATATCACTTTAAGCAAAGTACTTTTTCCCGAGCCATTCGCACCCAAGATTCCTACGCTTTCACCTTTTTTAACAGAAAAGCTGACATTTTTAAGGGCATAAAACTCATCAAACATTAGTTTTCCGGTCACAAGTTTTACAAAGTATTCTTTCAGACTCTCTGTCTTCTCCGTTGCCAAGTTAAACCGCATGGACACATTTGCAACTTCTATTACATTCATAAATCCGAATACCCTTCCAAATTTTATATATAAAGCAAGAAATTCCTCTGATATTTTTTGAACACGAGTCCACCAATCGTCACAAACGCAATACAGAATCCAAGGCAAATCAGATTATCATATATGGTCGGCAGTGTATGGTAAAGCGCCACGTTTCTAAAATATTTTACGATATGGTATAACGGATTGCAGTTTACGATGACAAACACCCATTTCGGCAAAATTTCAACGGGATAGAAAATCGGGGTCAGATACATGATAATCTGCAGCAAAATACCATACAGGTGTACCATATCCCGAAAATATGTCGCAAGAACGCTCATTAACATGCCCACACCATACGAAATAACAAACAAATAGAGGATCGGTACAACAATCAGCACACTCGTCGGATACAGGACAATATCAAACGAGATGAACATGATGAGAATAGCAAGCAGCGACCAAAGAAGATTTACAAAGCTTGACATGATCTTGGATAGCGGCAGAATATATTTAGGTATATACACTTTTTTGATTAAACCCGCATTTTGCAAAATAGAATTCATTGCCATGCTCGTAGACTCTGAAAAGAAATTGAATATGACCTGTCCACACAGAAAATACAGCGGGAAATTTTCAATATCAAACCGAAACATCTGTGAAAAAACCATTGAAATGACCGCCATCATCAGCAAAGGGTTCAATAAACTCCACAAATAACCCAGATAAGAACGCTTATACTTTACTTTCAAATCTCGATTGACCAATTCCTGCAACAGCCACCGATAACGATAAATACCTCTCAGACCTTTAATTAACATTTACTGCTCTCCGTACATCCGTTCATAGTAATTCTGATACTCTCCAGAAATAATGTTTTCCCACCACGGTTTGTTGTCTAAATACCACTGGATGGTCTTCTGGATGCCATCCTCAAATTTAGTCTTCGGCAGCCAGCCCAACTCGTTATGAATCTTGGTTGGATCAATCGCATAGCGACGATCATGACCGGCACGGTCACGGACAAACTGAATCTCACCCTTGCCCAGTGCTGAAATGATCAGCTGCACGACCTCCAGATTGGTCTTTTCGTTATGACCGCCGACATTGTATACCTCACCAACGCGGCCATTGCGAATAATCAGATCGATTGCCGAGCAGTGATCTTCGACATACAGCCAATCGCGGACGTTCTTGCCATCGCCGTAAACCGGCAGCGGCTTGTCATTCAACACGTTGGCAATCATCAGCGGGATCAGCTTCTCCGGGAAGTGGTACGGACCGTAGTTGTTGGAGCAGCGCGAAATGGTCACCGGCACGCCAAATGTGCGGTGATACGCCTGTACCAGCAAGTCTGCCGACGCCTTAGATGCCGAATACGGACTGGAGGTATGAATCGGCGTTTCCTCGGTGAAGAACAAATCAGGCCGATCGAGCGGCAGATCGCCGTACACCTCGTCGGTCGACACCTGATGATACCGCTTGATGCCATACTTACGGCAGGCATCAAGCAGCACCTGTGTACCCATCACATTAGTCTGCAAGAAAATCGCCGGATTCTCAATCGAGCGATCTACGTGGCTCTCTGCTGCAAAGTTTACGATAACGTCTGGCTTTTCCTGCTCGAAGATGCCATAAATCGCCTCGCGATCCGCAATGTCTGCCTTGATGAATTGAAAATGCGGGTTGTCCATCACCGGTGCAAGTGTTTCCATATTGCCCGCATAGGTCAGCGCATCCACGCAAAGAATCTCATCCTCCGGATGCTCCTGCAGCATATAGTGTACAAAATTACCGCCAATAAATCCGGCACCACCGGTTACAAGGAGTTTCATATTTTCCCCATTTCCCTTCTTTTATTATACGCGGAAATAATGATTTTACCGCACTTTTTCTCAACAATCTCTCGAAATACGACTGCAATAACTACACAGAGCAGAGTTGCGCAAATAAGCACTTTCCAATTTCTATGTTCTATAAAAAAAGCAGGAGCTGTTTGCACAAGTTTTTTAGTTAATGGCCATATAAAAAATTGTGCCATAAATACACTATAAGCATATTCAGATATTTTTTTCACATATGGTATCACTTTGTTGCGTATCCAAACATATTTTTTTATATTTTCCCTATCGAAAGATACTTCTAAATTTACTAAGGACAAAATCATCAAGCAAAAAAGCACGAATGTGAAATATCCATATGTAACATATGTATTCACGCCATACCCGATTTCTGTAAGGCATGTTACTTCATAAACTAAAAGGAAGGCACATACCAAAAAAACCGCACATTTTACGAGCTGCGCTCTGGTATTGCGTTTTATAAATACTGTAAGCAGTGCACCAGCAACGAACTGCATAAGCCTTAATATAGGATTAGCATATGCATCAGGGATGCCTAGCTCCCACACCACAAATGGTATACTAGCGCAAAGAAGGTATAATATTATCAAACATATTAGAGAGACAACCTTGCTCATCCTTTTAATCAATATTTGGATCAGCGGATACGCTGCATGGCATGTTGCCAGACACGACAAAAACCATGTCCCCCCATTATGTGAAAACGAAAACATCCCAGAAAACCATGATTGTAGCAGAGTCAGTTCGACAGGCAAAGTTATCATTTTGTTCGTAATAGACTCAGTTCCTATCATGAGATAGATAATTACAATGCATAGATACAGTGGATAGATAGAAGCGAACCTTTTCATGTAGAAATCCGCAATACCACAGAAATCCATCTGTTCTTTTGGGCGGTATGTGTAACAACACACAAACCCCGAAAGCATAAAAAATAAATCCATTACAATCGCACCTTGCGATATAAACGGCGTCAATGCTAAAAAGTGAACACCTAGATGCATATTGCAATGAAAGAAAAAAATTAACACAAATGAAAAAATTTTTAATAAATCAATGCTATATAATCGTTGTTTGTGCATGCTCTTCTCAACTTTCATTTCTTCCATCACTGTACCTGTCCTTCCGCTACTCGCATCAAATGCTGACCATAGGTAGATTTCCCATACTCTTTCGCCGCTTTCATAAGCATTGCTTGGTCAATCCACCCATTACGGTAGGCAATCTCCTCCAAAGCTGCAATTTGGATACCCGTTCGTTTTTCCACAACCTGCACGAACTCTGTAGCCTCTACCAGAGAATCCACTGTACCCGTATCAAGCCATGCATAGCCGCGTCCCAACAGTTGGACGCTGAGTTCTCCTTGTTCCAAATATATACGATTCAAATCTGTGATTTCCAATTCTCCACGCTCTGATGGTTTTACTTCCTTTGCGCGTTCTACCACACGATGGTCATAAAAATACAATCCAGTGACTGCATAATTTGACCGCGGATTTGCCGGTTTCTCTTGTATCGAAATAGCATTTCCGTTTTCATCAAATTCAACCACGCCAAAGCGTTCAGGATCATTGACATAGTACCCAAAAACAGTTGCTTTGCCCTGTTGCGCATTCGTCACCGCCGCTTTAAGGTGTTCGCTCAGTCCTGCACCATAAAAAATATTATCTCCGAGAACCATGGCACATGAATCGCCTGCTATAAATTCCTCTCCTAACAGGAAAGCCTGTGCAAGTCCATCCGGCGAAGGTTGTACCTGATAGCAAAGATTCAATCCATACCTGCTTCCATCTCCGAGCAATCGTTCAAAGTTTGGCAAATCTACCGGGGTGGAAATAATTAGTATATCACGAATACCTGCTAACATCAAAGTGGACAACGGATAATAAACCATAGGCTTATCGTAAATCGAGAGTAACTGCTTACTAGTCACCAAGGTCAATGGATATAACCGTGTTCCACTGCCTCCTGCCAACACAATTCCTTTCATGTTACTCCACCTTTCCTCTCATACATTCTTATTTTCATCCAACTGCCTTTTAGTAGATAGCAACAATCACATCATCCGGACACAGTCAAAGCT
>ENA-OWPN01002628-OWPN01002628.1-human-gut-metagenome-genome-assembly--contig:-NODE-2628-length-10432-cov-35.245639_pt1 | contig 10432 bp, 7 predicted proteins | sample MGYA00248266_ERZ651850 | MGnify/ENA primary metagenome ERZ651850 (study PRJEB26924, sample SAMEA4378296) | human gut metagenome | biome: human gut; feature: human-associated habitat; material: faeces... | reverse complement strand
TCATCGGGCATTATCTGAACATAAAACACTATCAATAAGTTGGAGTCATTACCCAGTTTTGAACAATTCCGCTGAAGGCACCATTAATAATAATCATCACAACATCTAAATCGAGGTTATTTGCTACACAACCTTGTTGCTGACACGCCTGCAATACTTCGCGGAGAGTCTGCGGATTGAAGCCCATCTTTTCGCGTATCACTCCCTCGGCCAGCATCTCATCATTAAATTCACATTTGTGATATAAGATTTTCAGCAACGCCTGCTGGCGGGGAATTTTGGCAATATATTGCAAGCCGACAATCAATTTTTCACGCAATTGTTGAAACGGGTCATGCTCTAATCCAGCCGTCAAGTGTTCCTGGATTAACTCCCGCAATGAAGGCTGTTGCAACCACATCTCATTAAACAGTTGAGTCTTGTTTTCGAAGTGCCAGTAGATAGCGCCACGCGTAACGTTAGCAGCGTCGGCAATGTCGTTGAGTGTCGTCTTGCTTACGCCATGCTGCGCAAACTGGGCGATGGCAGTTTCAATCAGTTCTTGCCGGGTCTTCAGAGCTTCGGCTTTGGTTCTTTTTGCCATGATTAATTATTCAGGAAATAAATATATTCGACACAGAGTGAGAAAATAGCGAAGGTTAATCTATCACCTAATGTGTATTTATACGAGAGGCTAATATTGAGTTGCTATAAATCGTCAAATAAATAATATATATTATTTACCTAAAATACATTCGCCACATGAATATATATTTCAATTTACGAGGTTTTAATTCTACCTCTTTCAACCCGCGTCAAAATAAAACAGTAGAATATTAATCTTTTTTTGTGTTTATGTGCCTTGAGACGCCAGTATTCATAACTATTCCTTACATCGACGAATGATAATTTGTAGGATAGCAAACTGTATTTTTCTTTCTGCGAGTTAACGCGTTGCCTTTCTGGGTAAATAACGCGCTTTTGGTTTTTTGAGGAATAGTAATGACGAAACATGCCAGGTTTTTCCTCCTGCCCTCCTTTATTCTGATCTCCGCGGCTTTAATCGCCGGTTGTAACGATAAGGGAGAAGAGAAAGCTCACGTCGGTGAACCGCAGGTTACCGTTCATATTGTGAAAACGGCCCCGTTAGAAGTTAAGACTGAATTACCAGGCCGCACCAATGCTTACCGTATAGCCGAAGTTCGCCCACAGGTTAGCGGGATCGTACTGAATCGTAATTTCACTGAAGGCAGCGATGTACAAGCAGGCCAGTCCCTGTACCAGATCGATCCCGCGACCTATCAGGCAAATTATGACAGCGCGAAAGGCGAACTGGCGAAAAGTGAAGCCGCCGCCGCCATCGCGCATTTGACGGTAAAACGTTACGTTCCGCTCGTGGGTACGAAATACATCAGCCAGCAGGAGTACGACCAGGCCATTGCTGATGCTCGCCAGGCCGATGCCGCCGTGATTGCCGCAAAAGCCACAGTCGAAAGCGCTCGCATCAATCTCGCTTATACCAAAGTGACTGCGCCAATTAGCGGACGTATCGGCAAATCGACCGTGACCGAAGGCGCTCTTGTCACTAATGGGCAAACGACTGAACTGGCGACTGTCCAGCAGCTCGATCCTATCTACGTTGATGTGACCCAATCCAGCAACGATTTTATGAGGCTGAAGCAATCCGTAGAGCAAGGAAATTTGCATAAGGAAAACGCCACCAGCAACGTAGAGTTGGTCATGGAAAACGGTCAAACCTATCCCCTGAAAGGTACGCTGCAATTCTCTGATGTGACCGTTGATGAAAGCACCGGCTCCATAACCCTACGTGCCGTCTTCCCTAACCCGCAACATACGCTTTTGCCGGGTATGTTTGTGCGCGCACGGATTGATGAAGGCGTCCAACCTGACGCCATTCTTATCCCGCAACAAGGCGTTAGCCGCACACCGCGTGGTGATGCAACCGTGCTGATTGTTAACGATAAAAGTCAGGTTGAAGCGCGCCCTGTCGTTGCCAGTCAGGCGATTGGCGATAAATGGTTGATTAGTGAAGGACTGAAATCTGGCGATCAAGTCATTGTCAGCGGCCTGCAAAAAGCGCGCCCGGGAGAGCAGGTTAAAGCCACTACCGATACCCCCGCAGATACTGCATCGAAGTAAGGTAATCTGACATGGCAAACTTTTTTATTCGACGACCGATATTTGCATGGGTGCTGGCCATTATTCTGATGATGGCGGGCGCACTGGCGATCCTACAATTGCCCGTCGCTCAGTATCCAACAATTGCACCGCCTGCGGTTTCTGTTTCAGCAAACTATCCGGGCGCTGATGCGCAGACCGTGCAGGATACGGTGACGCAGGTTATCGAACAGAATATGAACGGTATCGATAACCTGATGTATATGTCCTCCACCAGCGATTCCGCCGGTAGCGTGACAATTACCCTTACCTTCCAGTCCGGGACCGATCCTGATATCGCGCAAGTGCAGGTGCAGAACAAACTCCAGCTCGCCACGCCGTTGCTGCCGCAGGAGGTTCAGCAGCAGGGGATCAGTGTTGAAAAGTCCAGTAGCAGCTATTTGATGGTGGCGGGCTTTGTCTCTGATAACCCAGGCACCACACAGGACGATATCTCGGACTATGTGGCCTCTAACGTTAAAGATACGCTTAGCCGTCTGAATGGCGTCGGTGACGTACAGCTTTTCGGCGCACAGTATGCGATGCGTATCTGGCTGGATGCCGATCTGCTAAACAAATATAAACTGACACCGGTTGATGTGATTAACCAGTTGAAGGTACAGAACGATCAGATCGCTGCCGGACAGTTGGGCGGAACGCCAGCGTTACCAGGGCAACAATTGAACGCCTCGATTATTGCTCAGACGCGGTTTAAAAATCCGGAAGAATTCGGCAAAGTGACCCTGCGCGTAAACAGTGACGGCTCGGTGGTACGCCTGAAAGATGTCGCACGGGTTGAACTTGGCGGTGAAAACTATAACGTTATCGCTCGTATCAACGGAAAACCGGCGGCGGGCCTGGGGATTAAGCTGGCAACCGGCGCGAATGCTCTCGATACCGCGAAAGCCATTAAGGCAAAACTGGCGGAATTACAGCCATTCTTCCCGCAGGGAATGAAGGTTCTCTACCCTTATGACACCACGCCATTCGTCCAGCTTTCTATTCACGAAGTGGTAAAAACGCTGTTCGAAGCCATTATGCTGGTGTTCCTGGTGATGTATCTGTTCTTGCAGAATATGCGAGCAACGCTGATCCCCACCATTGCGGTACCCGTGGTGTTGTTAGGGACGTTTGCCATCCTCGCCGCTTTTGGTTACTCCATCAACACACTAACGATGTTCGGGATGGTGCTTGCCATCGGGCTGCTCGTCGATGATGCGATAGTGGTGGTGGAGAACGTCGAGCGCGTGATGATGGAGGATAAGCTCCCGCCAAAAGAAGCGACGGAAAAATCGATGTCGCAAATTCAGGGCGCACTGGTGGGTATCGCGATGGTGCTGTCAGCGGTATTTATTCCGATGGCATTCTTCGGCGGTTCTACTGGGGCAATTTATCGCCAGTTCTCTATCACCATCGTTTCGGCAATGGCGCTTTCTGTTCTGGTGGCATTGATTCTTACCCCTGCGTTATGTGCAACGCTGCTTAAACCCGTCTCTGCTGAGCATCACGAAAATAAGGGCGGTTTCTTCGGTTGGTTTAATACCACCTTCGATCATAGCGTTAACCACTACACCAACAGCGTCGGCAAAATCCTCGGATCCACAGGACGATATTTACTGATCTATGCGCTGATTGTTGCAGGAATGGTGGTGTTGTTTTTACGTCTTCCGTCTTCCTTCTTACCTGAAGAGGATCAGGGTGTCTTTCTGACCATGATTCAGTTACCCGCTGGCGCGACGCAAGAGCGGACGCAAAAAGTGTTGGATCAAGTTACGGATTACTATCTGAAGAACGAGAAAGCGAACGTTGAAAGTGTCTTTACGGTTAACGGCTTTAGCTTCAGCGGCCAGGCACAAAACGCCGGTATGGCCTTCGTCAGTCTGAAACCGTGGGAAGAGCGTAATGGTGACGAAAACAGTGCGGAAGCGGTAATCCATCGTGCCAAAATGGAATTGGGCAAGATCCGCGACGGTTTTGTCATTCCATTCAATATGCCAGCCATTGTTGAACTGGGCACGGCAACGGGTTTCGACTTTGAGTTAATTGATCAGGCTGGGCTGGGTCACGATGCCCTAACCCAGGCCCGTAACCAGTTGCTTGGTATGGCGGCGCAACATCCTGCCAGCTTAGTCAGCGTGCGCCCTAATGGCCTGGAAGACACCGCGCAGTTTAAACTGGAAGTTGACCAGGAAAAGGCGCAGGCATTAGGTGTTTCACTTTCTGACATCAATCAGACCATTTCAACGGCGCTGGGTGGGACTTACGTTAACGACTTCATCGACCGTGGTCGCGTGAAAAAGTTGTATGTTCAGGCGGATGCCAAATTCCGTATGCTGCCAGAAGATGTCGATAAACTTTATGTCCGCAGCGCCAACGGCGAAATGGTGCCATTCTCGGCCTTTACCACTTCACATTGGGTGTATGGCTCTCCGCGACTGGAACGCTACAACGGTCTGCCGTCAATGGAGATTCAGGGGGAAGCCGCGCCAGGAACCAGTTCCGGCGATGCCATGGCGTTGATGGAAAACCTTGCGTCAAAATTACCTGCGGGCATTGGTTATGACTGGACGGGTATGTCGTATCAGGAACGCTTATCGGGAAACCAGGCTCCCGCTCTGGTAGCAATTTCCTTTGTGGTTGTTTTCCTGTGCCTTGCTGCACTCTATGAAAGCTGGTCAATTCCTGTCTCGGTTATGTTGGTAGTGCCGTTAGGGATTGTCGGCGTGCTGCTGGCGGCGACACTCTTTAATCAAAAAAATGACGTCTACTTTATGGTGGGCTTGCTAACGACAATTGGCTTGTCGGCCAAAAACGCTATTTTGATCGTTGAGTTCGCTAAAGATCTCATGGAGAAAGAGGGTAAAGGTGTTGTTGAAGCGACACTGATGGCAGTACGTATGCGTCTGCGTCCTATCCTGATGACCTCTCTCGCCTTTATTCTCGGCGTATTACCGCTAGCTATCAGTAACGGTGCCGGCAGTGGCGCGCAGAACGCTGTGGGTATCGGGGTAATGGGAGGAATGGTCTCTGCAACGTTGCTGGCAATCTTCTTCGTACCGGTGTTCTTTGTGGTGATCCGCCGTTGCTTTAAAGGATAAATCAGAAACATAAAGGCGCTTTCGGGTGCCTTTATTATTTCCAGTGAAACCCATAAAAATTAATAAGATATTCTTCTGCTCACTCTTTAAAAGCTTTCTATAGTTCCCGCTCCCTTCACTACTTTTACAATTCACATAATTTGTCATTATTCATTCCGCAAGATTTATAACCTCCGGTGATAAAATGGCATTCAGCTCGTTAATAAGAGAGTTAACTTATTAAGCGTTAGCGTTTATTACTGAGGTAACACCATGAAAAGATTAATTCCTGTGGCATTGCTCACCGCATTGCTGGCGGGCTGTGCTCACGATTCGCCCTGCGTTCCGGTTTATGACGATCAGGGTCGTCTGGTTCACACCAATACCTGTATGAAAGGCACGACTCAGGATAACTGGGAAACGGCTGGGGCTATTGCCGGCGGGGCAGCTGCTGTTGCTGGCCTGACGATGGGGATCATCGCTCTATCGAAATAACTGAACAGGGCGCGGAGTTCCGCGCTCTTTTTAACGATACAGTATCTCTCCATAAGATAAAATATTGCTATATTCTGCTGGGTAATTCCCTGCTGATTTAGCATGTTACATCGCGTTATTTCGCTGCTTTCGAAATAACGCATCAATTTAATTTTCACACTTCCCACCAGAAATATACTCACGCTAACAATCATTATTCTGCTTAGTAAAACACGCGTAAATATTTTGCGCCAAAATGTGGCGCATGTTTCATTTTCGCACCATTGCGGGGCGCTGTTTTTATTATTTCCTGTCTACACTCAGCTTATTGCGACGCGAAATCGTGCGCAAAAGCTGGCACTACTTTTGCTTATAAGAGGATGGCCACAGACAGGTAAAAGACGTTTCCCAAACGTCCTATAACGATAATTTTCGCCTCACAGGAAGCATTATGAAAAAGATGATGATAGCCACACTGGCTGCCGCCAGCGTGCTGCTTGCCGTTGCAAATCAGGCGCATGCTGGCGCGACGCTTGATGCCGTTCAGAAAAAAGGTTTTGTGCAATGCGGGATCAGTGATGGATTACCTGGGTTCTCTTATGCCGATGCTGACGGTAAGTTTTCAGGTATTGATGTTGATATTTGTCGTGGTGTTGCCGCTGCTGTATTTGGTGACGACACGAAAGTGAAATATACCCCGCTCACTGCAAAAGAACGCTTCACCGCTTTACAGTCAGGGGAGGTGGATTTGCTCTCCCGTAATACGACCTGGACTTCATCTCGCGATGCCGGGATGGGAATGGCATTTACCGGCGTCACTTATTACGACGGCATTGGCTTCCTGACGCACGATAAAGCGGGGCTAAAAAGCGCGAAAGAACTGGATGGCGCTACCGTCTGTATTCAGGCGGGTACTGATACCGAACTCAACGTCGCCGACTACTTCAAGGCAAACAATATGAAGTACACACCGGTGACTTTCGATCGCTCTGACGAATCAGCGAAGGCACTGGAATCTGGTCGCTGCGATACGCTGGCCTCGGATCAATCACAACTGTATGCCCTGCGCATCAAATTAAGCAACCCAGCTGAATGGATTGTCTTACCGGAAGTTATCTCAAAAGAACCGCTTGGTCCGGTAGTTCGTCGTGGCGATGATGAATGGTTCTCGATTGTACGCTGGACGCTTTTCGCCATGCTGAATGCTGAAGAGATGGGCATCAATTCCCAGAACGTCGATGAAAAAGCGGCTAATCCAGCAACGCCTGATATGGCACATCTGCTGGGTAAAGAAGGCGATTACGGCAAGGATCTGAAGCTGGATAATAAATGGGCCTATAACATCATCAAACAGGTGGGTAACTACTCGGAAATTTTTGAGCGTAACGTAGGTTCAGAAAGCCCGCTGAAAATTAAACGTGGGCAAAATAATCTCTGGAATAACGGCGGTATTCAGTACGCACCGCCCGTGCGTTAAGTCGGTGTGAGGTAACGAGCGTCGCTACGGCGGCGCTCTCTTCAGCGTTATGCTTTCCGAGGTTTCTATGTCTCATCGCCGCTCAACCGTTAAAGGCTCACTCTCTTTTGCCAACCCTACGGTTCGCGCCTGGTTATTCCAGATCCTTGCCGTTGTTGCTGTTGTCGGCATTGTTGGTTGGTTATTTCACAACACTGTAACGAATCTCAATAATCGTGGCATTACTTCAGGTTTTGCCTTTCTGGATCGCGGCGCTGGCTTCGGTATTGTCCAGCATTTGATCGATTACCAGCAGGGCGACACCTACGGACGCGTTTTTATTGTCGGCTTACTCAATACGCTACTGGTTTCTGCATTGTGTATTGTGTTCGCTTCTGTTTTGGGCTTCTTTATCGGTCTGGCGAGACTTTCGGATAACTGGCTGCTACGAAAGCTTTCCACAATTTATATTGAGATCTTCCGTAATATTCCCCCGCTGCTGCAAATCTTCTTCTGGTACTTTGCCGTGTTGCGCAATTTGCCCGGACCACGCCAGGCTGTGAGCGCGTTTGATCTGGCCTTTTTGAGCAATCGTGGGCTTTATATTCCGTCACCGCAGCTGGGAGACGGATTTATTGCGTTTATCCTGGCTGTTGTTATGGCTATAGTCCTTTCTGTTGGGCTATTCCGCTTTAATAAAACATACCAGATAAAGACCGGACAACTGCGCCGCACCTGGCCGATCGCCGCAGTGTTGATCATTGGTTTGCCTTTACTGGCGCAATGGCTTTTTGGCGCAGCACTACACTGGGATGTCCCAGCCCTACGAGGCTTTAACTTCCGCGGCGGGATGGTTTTAATTCCTGAACTGGCAGCCTTAACGCTGGCACTTTCGGTTTATACATCTGCATTTATCGCCGAGATTATCCGCGCTGGGATCCAGGCAGTGCCTTATGGTCAACATGAAGCGGCTCGGTCACTGGGATTACCCAACCCGGTTACGCTACGCCAGGTCATTATTCCCCAGGCATTGCGGGTGATTATTCCACCGTTAACCAGCCAGTATCTCAACATCGTCAAAAACTCCTCTCTTGCCGCCGCTATTGGCTATCCCGATATGGTTTCGCTGTTTGCCGGCACCGTGCTGAATCAGACGGGGCAAGCCATCGAGACGATAGCCATGACCATGTCGGTCTATCTGATTATCAGCCTGACTATCTCGCTGCTGATGAATATCTATAACCGCCGCATCGCGATCGTTGAACGCTAAGGAGTCATGATGACAAAAGTATTGCTGTCTCATCCCCCGCGCCCGGCGAGCCATAACTCAAGCCGCGCGATGGTGTGGGTGCGAAAAAATCTGTTCTCCAGCTGGAGCAATAGCCTGCTGACTATTGGCTGCATATGGTTGATGTGGGAACTGATCCCACCGTTGCTGAACTGGGCATTTTTGCAGGCTAACTGGGTTGGCTCAACGCGTGCCGACTGCACAAAAGCCGGTGCCTGTTGGGTCTTCATCCACGAACGATTTGGTCAGTTTATGTATGGGCTTTACCCACACGACCAACGCTGGCGAATTAACCTCGCATTACTGATTGGGCTTGTGTCGATCGCACCAATGTTCTGGAAAATACTCCCGCATCGCGGTCGCTATATTGCGGCCTGGGCGGTGATTTACCCACTGATTGTCTGGTGGCTGATGTATGGCGGTTTTTTTGGTCTGGAGCGGGTTGAAACCCGGCAATGGGGCGGGCTGACGCTAACTTTAATTATTGCATCCGTTGGGATTGCGGGGGCGCTACCGTGGGGGATCTTACTGGCGTTAGGTCGCCGCTCCCATATGCCGATTGTGCGTATCTTATCGGTCATTTTTATCGAGTTCTGGCGCGGCGTACCGCTGATTACCGTATTGTTTATGTCTTCGGTCATGCTGCCGTTGTTTATGGCAGAAGGCACCAGTATCGACAAACTGATCCGCGCGCTGGTTGGCGTGATCCTGTTTCAGTCAGCATATGTTGCGGAAGTCGTGCGAGGCGGATTACAGGCACTGCCTAAAGGGCAGTATGAAGCGGCAGAGTCGCTGGCGTTGGGTTACTGGAAAACTCAGGGGCTGGTTATTCTGCCACAGGCGTTGAAGCTGGTAATTCCTGGGCTGGTAAATACCATCATCGCACTCTTCAAAGATACCAGCCTGGTGATCATTATCGGGTTGTTCGATCTTTTCAGTAGCGTTCAGCAGGCAACCGTTGATCCCACCTGGTTGGGTATGTCGACGGAAGGGTATGTTTTCGCCGCGCTGATCTACTGGATCTTCTGTTTCAGCATGTCGCGCTATAGCCAGCATCTGGAAAAACGTTTTAACACCGGGCGTACACCGCATTGAGGACACTATGAGCCAAATTTTACTGCAACCTGCTAACGCGATGATTACGCTGGAAAACGTCAATAAATGGTATGGACAATTCCATGTTTTGAAAAATATAAATTTAACCGTGCAACCGGGAGAACGGATCGTTCTGTGTGGCCCTTCAGGTTCCGGTAAATCGACAACCATTCGTTGTATTAATCATCTGGAAGAACATCAACAGGGACGGATCGTGGTAGATGGCATCGAACTTAATGAAGATATCCGCAATATTGAGCGCGTCCGGCAGGAAGTGGGAATGGTCTTTCAGCATTTCAATCTCTTCCCTCATCTGACCGTTCTACAGAACTGTACCCTGGCACCGATTTGGGTACGCAAGATGCCAAAGAAAGAGGCTGAAGCTCTGGCGATGCATTACCTTGAGCGGGTGAGAATTGCCGAACATGCGCATAAGTTTCCCGGACAAATTTCTGGTGGTCAGCAGCAACGCGTTGCCATTGCGCGTTCGCTGTGTATGAAGCCGAAAATTATGTTGTTTGATGAGCCAACGTCGGCGCTCGATCCGGAGATGGTGAAAGAGGTGCTGGATACGATGATTGGGCTGGCGCAGTCGGGTATGACAATGTTGTGTGTAACACATGAGATGGGGTTTGCACGTACCGTCGCTGACCGGGTAATTTTTATGGATCGTGGGGAGATAGTGGAACAAGCTGCACCTGATGAATTTTTTGCGCATCCTAAATCAGAGCGTACGAGGGCATTTTTATCGCAGGTAATCCATTAATTGAATGTTAGTTCGAAAAGCAAAAAGGCCATCCTTTCGGATGGCCTTTCGCTTGATTTGATGTCTGGCAGTTCCCTACTCTCGCATGGGGAGACCCCACACTACCATCGGCGCTACGG
>ENA-OWPN01002627-OWPN01002627.1-human-gut-metagenome-genome-assembly--contig:-NODE-2627-length-10447-cov-2.618168_pt1 | contig 10447 bp, 9 predicted proteins | sample MGYA00248266_ERZ651850 | MGnify/ENA primary metagenome ERZ651850 (study PRJEB26924, sample SAMEA4378296) | human gut metagenome | biome: human gut; feature: human-associated habitat; material: faeces... | reverse complement strand
GCATAAGCCACGTCACGCACCAGCCGCAGCAGCGCTTCGCCCGGCTCCTGCCGCAAGCCGCTCTGATATTGGCGCAGATACAGGTACAGGGCGCTGATCCAGCCTTCCGTTGCCGCCAGCAAATGCTCTGCTTCCCCGCGTTCCAGCACGATCCCGTTTTTACGGTAATATACAATAATATCATTCAAGCCAAAAGCAAAATCCTCACGCTGTAAATACAGACATTCACCTTTCAGCCAGACTGAAAGCCGGCTGCTGCCGCGTCAGGATCACAAAATGCCAGTTCGGCAGTTCAGCCTCAGCCAAAGCCAGCAGCAGCTGGTCACAGGCAGCGCTTTGCAGCAGCTGATAGTTGTTCCAGACAAAAACCACTTTTTTTTGCAGGCGGGCCGACTGCAGCACTTCAATGATCCGCTGGCGGGTCGCCGCGTTCCGTGGCAGCTGCTGCCAGGTCAGGGGCGAGGTATCGACACCGGCCGCCTGCAGCGAGCGGACGAAGCAGCGCCAGAACACCGTTTCAGCCTCAGCCTGGCAATTGTCCCAGAACATATCCACAGACAGTGACAGCAGTGTTTTTTTTACAGCAGTCGTTTTGCCGTAGCCAAAAGGCGCGACAGCCACCGTCAGCGGCACAGCCAAAAGCTGTTTCAGCCGTTCTGCCAGCGACGGCTTCAGATATATTTTTTTAGGAAAAGCTTCGTTTTTCTTCGGCATCGCTCTACCTCTTTTGATACTGTTTTATTTGTTGCCATAATTATTTATTATAATTATATTGTACCGTAAAACCTGCTTTAAATACAGGCTTTTTAACATTCAGGACTATCTTTTTTAAAAAATCTGCCCATATTTTCAACTATTTATATAAAAATTTCTTTGTATCAAAACAAAACTTTTTCATTTTCCAACGGTAAATCCGCTCTGGCGCTTCTCAAAACAGCCCCCAAAACCACTGCAAAAATATTTTTAATAAAAGCTTGACTTTCCGTTATCCCCATGTTACTATATATGAGTAGTCCGAATATACAAATTGTACTCGCATATTTTTGTAAGTCATTTGCTATTGAATGAGTTACAAAAATATGCGACTTTTTTTATACTTTTGGATATAATAATTTTTTAGGAGGTACTCGTTATGATGAACGGTACTGTAAAATGGTTTAACTCTGATAAAGGCTTTGGTTTTATTACTCCTGCTGACGGCAGCGAAGATGTATTTGTACATTTTTCCGCTATCGTAAGCGACGGCTTCAAAACTTTGGAAGAAGGTCAGCCTGTGACTTTTGATACCGAAGCTGATCCGAAAAACAGCCGCAGAATGCGCGCTGCTAACGTAAAAGTAGCTTAATTAAACCTGCAGACACCTGCTCTTTCAAGAGCAGGTGTTTTTTTATTATACCGCCGTCGCTGCAGCTGCTGAAAACACAGGCGCTTATGATATAATGGTATCATCTTATACTAGCATTGAAGGAGAATGACCATGAGCCGTACACCCTTTGTACCAGCTGATCTTTTAAGTAAATTATGGCGGGCCGTGATCGAATTTGATATGCTGCAGGCCGGCGACAAGATCCTCATCGGCCTTTCCGGCGGCAAGGACAGTATGTTTCTGACGGCAGCGCTTGCTGAAATCCAAAAATATGCCCCCGTGCCCTTCGAGCTGGCCTGTTATACCGTCGACGCCATGTTCTCGCCGTCCTTTCCCAAAGCAGAGCTGGAAGCCTTCTGCGCCCGCTACGGTCTCAAGCATTACAGCGAGAAGGTCGACGTCAATTCAGCCTGGCAGAACAAAGGCAGCACGCCCTGCTTTACCTGTGCTTATTTCCGCCGTGCCGCCACCAACCGCACCGCTTTGGAGCTTGGCTTTAACAAAGTGGCTCTGGCCCATCACCATGACGACGCTGTGGAGACCTTTTTGATGAACGTGCTCACCTCCGGGCAGCTGCGTACCTTTTTACCGGTCACACCACTGTCCAGAACAGGTCTGACCGTACTGAGGCCGCTGCTGTATTACCGCGAAAGCGAGATCATTGCAAACGTCAGCCAGCTTGAGCTGCAGCCACTGCGCAATCCCTGTCCTTACGACGGCCATACCAAGCGTCAGGACATCAAAGAACATATCCGCGAGCTGGAAAGCCTCAGTCCCGAGGTCTACGACCATCTGGCCGCCGCCATGCGCAGCGCCCCCAATCAGGAGCTGTGGCCGGCCCAGCTGAACCAGAAACAGCTGGCCGATAAATTCCATAACTTTTGGCGGCAGAAAAGTAATTAAAATAATCTGCCCTGTTATGCTGTCTGTGTTATGATTACTATAGTAACAGGTAATTATTTGATGTTATATAAAGGAGGGTTCCTTATGGATTTTCAGGAAATGTTTTTCACTTTTGACGGCCGCCTGAACCGCAGGCCCTATATTCTGCGCTTTTTGCTGCGGAATGCCATCATCTGGTGTCTGGGCCTTATCATCGCCGCTTTTTTCACGCCCGGCGGCACCATGTTCGAGATTCTGGCTTTTGCCCTGACCTTTATCGCCGCGCTCAGCTGCCTGTCGTTATATGTCAGACGGCTGCACGATCTTGATCACGGCCCGCTGATGGTACTGCTGGCCTTTATTCCGCTGATCAGCTTTTTCTTCGCGATCTACCTGATGTTTTTCCGCGGCACGATCGGACCCAACAGCTACGGTCCCGACCCGCTGTCCGATGGACGCGGGATCGACGCCTGGTAAATATAAACAAAAAACCTCACTGCAGCCCGATGCTGCCAGTGAGGTTTTTTCTTGAGCCGCCCATTTTAGGCTCTTGCCTGCGGCGATGGCCTAAACCTAAATAAGCATATAAAAAAGACGCAGCCCAAGCTGCGTCTTTCGTCTTTTTTTAAGCTGTCTTACCGGCCGCGATACTGCGGGTCAGGCTGTTGATACTGTCCGTCAGCCTGTCAAGTCTGCTTTCCATGCGCACCAGCAGATACCACGACAAGACCATGGGGAACCCATAGTTAGCGACCTGCTGCAGCAGCGTTTCCGCGTCCATCTTATGCTAAAACGCTGACGTCCGTAGTGCGCACACGGGCTTCAACAGCTTCGGTCAGGCCGATGCCGTCCGCTGCAAAAATATCGGCAGCGATAACTGTCTGCATGGCAGTTCTGGCTTCGGCGGCAGTAACGTCGTCACGGGGATCGGTAACACTGAAGACCTTCTTACTGCCGTCAGCTTTTTTAAATACCAATTGTAAAACTTTTTCCATCAAATCCATCTCCTTTCAGCGGGCAGCAACTGCCTGCTTTTTTGCTTCCTTCATTTACCTGAAAAAACAGCCGCTTTTACTGAGCCAGTTCGGCTTTTTCAGTCACGACCACGCCCAGCAGCTCGTGGCCGATCAGGCCTCCCAGCGCTGCTGCCGCCTGCATGATCGCAGCCGGCTCTGCTTCCGGACGGACGCCGGCATAATTATGGCCTTTGGTTTTGGCCGCACCCTGGCTGTTGACGCCGTCCTCGACGTTCAAGGTCAGGGTCTGTTTGGTAACAGTTTTAGTGATTGCCATTACTTTCACCTCCTTTGCCTCAAAATCTCGCTGCGATACCATAAGGCTTTGCTGCGGATAACATACCCGCCCGGTTTTAAAGCACTCTCCAGCGGCAGGTCGGGCAGATACCACAGATCCCAGCGCAGCTGCGGATCGCCGCTGTGCGGTCCGTAGCCGTCAAACAAGGCCGCTTCGCAATGCGTCGTCACTGTCAGGACGTTGATCTCCAGTCCCAGACAGGCCGTCAATACCGCGACCGCCTGCGCCAGAGCCTCTATCTGCATCACCGTCGGCGGCTCGCTGCCAAAATCAGTATCCCAGCCGCTGCCGGCCTGCGCGTCTGCAGCGCAGCACAGCGCAATGCCAATACTGCCCGTGTTGCGGCGCCAGGTATGCTCCTTCAGTTCCGTCAATGTTGTGCAAGTAAGATACATCTCACCGCCGGGGCCGATGTTCAGGTGATAATCGTCATAAACATCCTCGTAATGGCCTGCCGTCCAGTGCAGATACAGCCTGTTGACCCGGCCCTTAGCCTGCAGGGCCAAAGCCGCCAGCTCACGGTTCGTAACAGTTTGCGGATCGACATCGATCATTGTCTCACGACCTTTCAGCCCTGTAGTCGCCGCCGCAGTAAAAAAACGGAACTGCCTGCAAAACAGCCGCCGCTGTTCCGCTTTTCAGCAGCACTGCTGACTACAGGTGTGACGATTCTTTTCTTGCTCTCTCTTTTTCTTGTTTTTCTCTCTCCTTCTTTTCTGGCGCTCTTAAAAACCTCCTTTTACCAAAGGTTTATGTTTTAATTTACCTATATTTTATTTATAATACTTTTAATTACCCCTGTTTTGATAAGATTTGTTTTCTCAAAGTTAATAATATATAATAAAGACAGTTGATAACGTACTTTTGCAAACAACAGAAATCACTACACTTCAACCCGGAAAGCTGGCCTTTTGATGAAATATCTACGCACATTTTTTCAGTTACCTATACTCTGCGCCGTGCTCTGCTGCTGTTTACTGCTGCTCCCAACCGCAGTCTCCGCTACAGGTATGCGCCCCCATCCCATCCGGGTCGGCTATACTGACAGCCCCGGTTTTATCGAAAAAACAGCCGACGGCACTATCGACGGTTACGGCGTGGCCTATCTCAACGAGATCTCGCACTATACCGGCTGGCGCTATGAATATGTGTATGCTACCTGGCAGGAATGCCTGGAGCTTTTAGCCAAAGGCGAGATCGACCTTTTGGGCATGGCACAGTACACTCCCGAACGCAGCGAAAAATATGAATTTGCCTCACTGCCCAGCGGCGTTGAATACATGGTCATGTATGTCCGCAACGATGATAACGGGATCTACTATAACGACTATCAAAGCTTTAACGGACTGAAGATCGGCGTTCTGAAAGGCAATTTTCAAACTGAAGTTTTGAGCGAGGTAGCCCGAAAAAATTCGTTTACTTACCAGCCCGTACTTTTTGATTCCAGTCAGTCCATGATCGCCGCACTGCAAAACAAGCAGATCGACGCCGTCGTTACCGGCAGCATGCCGCTCTATAAAGATCTGCGTCTAGTAGCCCGCTTTCAGGCCGACCCGATCTATTTTATAACCACCAAAGGCAACAAAGCGGTTCTGCAGCGCCTCAACGACGCTTTAATGAACATCCACGCCAACACGCCGGAATTTGAAAATACCACTTACACCACCTACTATGAGCAAAGCTCCCTGCTGACGCAGCCGCTGCTTACCAAAAAAGAACGCGACTACCTGGCTCACCGCGGACCGGTCACGATCGGCTTTCTGCCCAATGACGAACCGTTATCCTCGCTGAACAGTGACACGCAGCAGCCGGCAGGTATCCTGCCCGGAGTAGCAAAGGAACTGGAACGCCTGGCAGGCGTCAAGGTCATCCTAAAGCTGCTACCGCCCGGGGCCAGGCTGGACCAGAGCCTGCAGACCGAAGGCTTTGACCTGATCGCCGGCGTCACCGATTATGAACCCTACCGCAACAATATCTCGATCAGGCTTTCCAAAACCTTTTTTCAGGGCCGCGTCATGGCCGTTGTCAACAAAAACAACTTTATCGACATCACCAAGCCGCAGAAGGTAGCTCTGCCCTTTAACTATGTCGCCTATAAGAACCTTATTTTAAGCAATTACCCGCATTTCTCCATTATCAACAAAAATAATACCCGGGACTGCCTGCTGGCAGTAGCCGACGGCGAGGCCGACCTGGCCCTGCAAAACAGCCATATCATCAGCTACCACCTGCAGAATCCCCGTTTCAGCGAGCTGAAGATCCTGTCCTTGTTCAATTTTCCCGACAATCTTTCTCTGGCAGCTGTCAACAATGCCGACGGCAATCAGCTGCTGACCATTTTCAATAAATGTATCGATACGCTGAATCCCAAAACACTGGATAATATCGTGATGTACGAAACTGTCCAGTCGCCTTACCAGCCTACGCTGACCGATCTGATCTATAAATATAACTATCTGATCGCCGCTTTGGTCATCGTCCTGATCGTGCTTTTTACCGCCTGGCTGTATTTTACCCTGCAGCGGCAGAAATATCTGGAACTGCTGGAAGCCAAAAACCTGGAGCTGGAAACAGCCGCCAAACAGGCACTGGCTGCCAGCGAAGCCAAAAGCAGCTTCCTATCGCGCATGAGCCACGAGATCCGAACGCCGCTCAACGCTATCCTGGGCTTTACCAGGCTGGCCCTGCAGGCGGATAAACAAAACTGCCACAATGAATATCTGCAAAAAATCAGTTATTCTTCTGAACTGCTTTTAGGTATCGTCAACGACGTTCTCGATATGTCCGCCATCGAAAACCAGAAGCTCAAGCTCGACAACTCGCCTTTTCAGCTGTCAAAAATCCTGCAGGAGCTGCAAAGCATCTACAGCGCCCAATGTCAGGACAAAAATATCAGCTTCCGGCTGCACTGCGATGCCGCCGGCCACGACGTCCTGCTGGGCGACAGTCTGCGCCTGCAGCAGATTTTGAGCAATCTGCTTTCCAATGCCGTCAAATTCACCGAATCCGGTGGCCAGATCACGCTCAGTATCACTCAGCAGCAGGCCGAGACTGCCGGCAAAACAGTTCTGGTCCTGGTCGTCAGCGACACCGGCTGCGGCATGTCGGAGCAAATGCTGGCCCAGGTCTTCCAGCCCTTTGAACAGGAGGACGGCAGTACCGCCAGAAAATACGGCGGCAGCGGGCTGGGGCTTTCCATCGTCAAATATCTGGTCGAAGCGATGGGCGGCAGCGTCAGTGTCCACAGCGTCAAAGACAGCGGCAGTACCTTTACCGTACGGCTGACCCTGCCCTACGCCGAAAACATTACCGCAGCTGGCAGCGGCACCGGCGCAGCCCAAAGCCTGCACGGACTGCATCTGCTGCTGGCTGAAGATAACCTGCTCAATCAGGAGCTGTGCCTGGAGCTTTTACAAAGCCGCGGCATCAGCAGCGACTGCGCAGGCAACGGGCAGGAAGCGCTGGAGCTGTTCAGCGGCAGCGCTCCCGGTACCTATGACCTGATCCTGATGGATATCCAGATGCCGGTCATGGACGGCTATCAGGCTACACAGGCGATCCGCGCCAGTTCGCACCCGCAGGCGCAGACGATCCCGATCATCTCGCTTTCGGCCGACGCCTTTACCGAAGATATCCAGCGCGCCTATGCCAGCGGTATGGACGCCCATGTCAGCAAGCCGGTCGTTCCCGAAGAATTGTTTGCGGCTATTGAAAGGCTTGTGCAAAAAAATCATAAAAAATAAAAACCAAAGCCCGGAGTTTAATCAACTCCGGGCTTTGGTTTTATTAAAATTAACGGACAGTGAAAAATACTTTGTTTTCTTTTGTCGTTTATGTGGCCTTCCTTTTCAGAAAGTCTACCGTAACGCTCACTTAGAACTTCCAGGCAAAGTTAACATTGCCTGTGAAGCCCTGCTTTTTGCCGCCCCAGCCCTGCAAATTGATGTCGATTGCCGGGTCGTTGGCGCCTTTGGGCTGCAAAATATAGCCCAATTCCAGCAGGCCGCTGCTGCCTTTGATGCTGGGCGACGGCGTGCTGAAGCCCAGTACTGTCGCTTTGGCTTCACCGTCAAACTCGTATTCATAAGCCAACCCTGCATAACCGGTGCCGCAGTTGTTATAGGCTTTGCTCACTCTGGCGCCTACTCTGACGCGGGTGCTGTCCACAGCGTCAAAGTCGTATACTTCGCCGTTGCCTTCGCCACGTAAAGCCACGCTGTCGCCGTTTTGGTGGGTGTACATAAATTTGGCATAGACATCGGCCTTTGTCGTATCGTTCAGCTTATTCACCTTGCCGATACCCAGATGTGCGCCGTAGTAAGCGCTGCTGCTGTCGTAGCTGCTATAAACTTTGCTGCTGAAGGCGCCAATCAGATCGCCGCTGCCATAATCGGCGTCCCTGCGGCCATAACGCAAGCTGCCTTCGTAGTACACGCCGCTGTTGTTGTCCTGACGTGCTAAAACACCGATACCGTAGTATTTAGTATTTCCGTCGCCGCGGATACCGTCGTCCAGATGGCTGGTGTATTCGCCTTTGCCGTATTCTATAAACGGCCCAAAGGTCAGCTTGCCGGCGTTGTTGGTTACGGCTTTGCCGAAGCCCATAGCCAGGTTATAGCCTTTCACATCGGCATAAGAACCGGTCTTATAGCGCATACTGCCGCCGCCCATAGCTCCGAAGATCGCACCGTCTTCTGCGGACGTTACTGCCGTCATGCTGGCGATGCCGCCGCCCACCAGCAAATCAGCCCCGCTGTTGAGGAAGGCCGCCGTGGCAGCCTGGGTTTCGACCGGTGATTTGGTCTGTTCTAAAACTTTGCTGCCGTTAACAGTGGTAACTAATTTATGCCCATCTTCATTCAGCCCTGTCGTGATGTCGTAAACTACGCTGACGCCCTGACGCATTTCTTTGCCGTAATCCATATTATCAGCTTTGATAACGCTGTAAATACCCGGTGTATCAGTATACAGCAGGGTGATCTGGTCGCCGGCTTTAAAAGCTGCCGCTGTGCCTTCGGCACTGACCTGTACCTTGCTGCCCGAAATATCGGCGCCATTATCCGCCGTCATCGTCAGCAAAATATTGCCAGCCCTGGTACCGCCGGGCAGACAGAAGTTATAGTATTCAAAATTTTTGACCTGTTTGACAGTCCGCTCCTTGCTGTTAAAATTCAAAGTGTTGCCGCTGACATCACCACCGTTGTCACTATGGCCACCGTACAGCACCGTATTTGTGCCAAAAGTCGGTGTGCCGCTGATATAAACTTTGTTCTTTGCAGCAGCGCCAGCATAGCTCTCGCCGCCGTAGACGGAATACTCAATCGTGCCGCCGCTAATAAAGACGCGGTTTTCTACAACGTCACCGTCACTAATATAACTATAGCCGCCGTAGACGGAACCCGTAATCATACCGCTGCTGATAATAACGCTGTTTTTTACAGCGTCACCAATATAACTATAGCCGCCGTAGACGGTGCTTGTAGTACCGCCGCTGATAATGACGCGGTTCTCTACAGCGTCACCGCTACTGCTCCTGCCGCCGTAGACGGAACCCATCGTGCCACTCTTGATAAAAACTTTATTGTTCTTAGCGGCCTCTGTACCTTCTGTATAACCGCCATGAACATCTTTATTCCCGCTATTGCCGATACTGGGGCTGTTACCGCCGCCATCGGTGCCGATAGTAACAATGTTATCAGTCAGAGACTGCTGCGGTTTTACATCGCCATTACTGTCTTTAACCTTCTCATAATCTTCCTGTGTCACCACATTGATCACTTCGCCCGCCGCTGCCGGCCGGGCATAAAAGCTGCTGCCCAGCAGCAGCCCCAGCATTAAACCTGCTAAAATCCTTTGGGTTAAAATACTTTCCCTCTTTTTCATCATTTCCCCTCCCCGTTTTGCATAATTTATATTTTTAAACAATAGCACTGATTTTTATATAAAATAATGTTATTTATTTAAATTATAGCATAGACTTCCCCCCCGGCAAGACATTCACTTTTGCTATGAGTACAACGCCTGCCGGTCTTGCTAGCGCTTTACGCCGCCGGCTTTACCACTGTCGGCGTCTGCGCAGGGCCTGTGCTAAGTTCGTTTTGCCGCTGCAACTGAAAAACAACCTGAAAAAGCTGCACCCCTGCCTCGAAAAACAGACAGTAAAAAACACCTCCTGTTGTAGCCTAAAAACTACAGCAGGAGGTGTTGTCAGCTCAGGAAAATATACCAGAGTTGAAAGTTTTAGTATGGAATTTTTGGGGAAACTCTGAAAACATGGGGTCTCCTCGCACAAAATTTATCATTCCGGCAGAGGCGGGGCAAGCATAGTATCAGTAGGTCAGCACTTCGTTGCCGGTTTCTGTGATCAGCACCGTATATTCCCATTGCGCGCTCATACCGCCGTCCTGGGTATAGACGGTCCAGTCGTTGGCAGCGTCCACATAAACATCACGCTTACCGGTATTGATCATCGGCTCGATGGTAAAGATCATGCCCGGCACCAACAGCATCCCGGTCTTGCGTTTGCCCACATGGCAGATAAAGGGCTCCTCATGGAAGTCCACACCCACACCATGACCGCCGAATTCAGTGACGACGGAATAGCCATGCTTATGCGCAAAGCTGGACACAGCGGCGCCGATATCGCCGACAAAAGCCCACGGCTGCGCAGCTTCCAGGCCACGGCGCAGGCATTCTTTCGTGATCGCTACCAGATCCTGTTTCTTTTTATCGACCTTGCCGACCATAAACATCCTGGAGGCATCGGCATAATAACCGTTATAAATAGTGGAAACATCGACGTTGACGATGTCGCCGCTTTTGAGGACATCCTGCTCCGAAGGGATACCGTGACAGAACTGATCGTTGATCGAAGTGCAGACACTT